>Ga0209299_1001641_pt1 | contig 12228 bp, 13 predicted proteins | sample S_140806_MF_Meta_FD_187326 | JGI IMG/M metagenome (GOLD analysis project Ga0209299, IMG submission 187326) | Freshwater microbial communities from Lake Simoncouche, Canada to study carbon cycling - S_140806_MF_MetaG (SPAdes) (version 2) | ecosystem: Environmental > Aquatic > Freshwater > Lake ...
TCGTTCGTCCTTCTGATTTCGTCACTCGTTCCTTTCTCCTCCCATGTCCGTCCCTCTCATCATGTTCCTCGCCTTCGTGGCGCTCACGCTGCTCATCACCTTCTGGGCAGCCAAGAAAAACACCGGCGCCAGCGCCTACTTCGCCGCTGGGCGCAGCATCACCGGCTGGCAGAATGGCCTCGCGGTGGCGGGTGATTACATGAGCGCAGCCAGTTTCCTCGGCATCTCCGGCATGATCTGCTTCAGCGGCTACGATGGCTTCATGTACTCGGTGGGCTTCCTCGTGGCTTACATCACGGTTTTGCTCGTCGTGGCCGAGCCGCTGCGCAATGCGGGCAAATACACCATGGCCGATCTGCTGGCCTACCGTCTCAAACCCCGCCCGGTGCGGGCGCTGGCCTCGCTGAGCACGCTCACCGTCTCCACCTTCTACATGATCGCCCAGATGGTGGGCGCAGGGGTGATCATCAAGCGTCTCATCGGCCTCGATTTCGCCCCGGCGGTGATCGGTGTGGGTTTGCTGATGCTGGTGTATGTCGTCTTTGGCGGCATGCTGGCGACGACGTGGGTGCAGATCATCAAGGCGCTGCTGCTGATGGCTGGTGCCATGCTGCTGAGCTATCTGGTGCTCAAATTTCACAACTACAGCTTCACGGCGTTCTTTGAGGCCGTCTCCAAAGCCGACTACGCCGGCACCGCCGAGCCGAAAAACCTGCTCGAACCCGGCCTCAAATACGGCGTCGCCGTGGCGGGTCCGTGGGGACCGCTGGATCTGGTCTCACTTGGTTTGGGTCTCGTGCTGGGCACGGCTGGCCTGCCACACATCCTCGTGCGCTTTTACACCGTGCCGGATGCGAAAACCGCCCGCTCCAGCGTGGTGTGGGCGATGGCGATCATCGGCCTCTTCTACATCATGACGACGTTCTTCGGCTTTGGAGCCGCCACGATCCTCAAGAAAGCCCTCATCACCACGGTGGATGGCAAACCGGATACGAACATGGTGGCTCCGATTCTGGCTCAAGTGCTCGGTGGCGAGCTGTTCTTTGCCTTCATCAGCGCGGTGGCCTTCGCGACGATCCTCGCGGTCGTCGCCGGTCTCACGATGAGTGCCAGCGCCAGCTTTGCGCATGATTTTTACTCGAACGTGCTCCATCACGGCAAAGAAAACCGCCCCGGCCAGGAAGTGAAGGTGGCCCGCATCACCGCCTTCTGCGTGGGCGCAGTGAGCATCGGCATCGCCATCTACCTCGGCCCCAGCGTGAACGCGGCCTTCCTCGTCGGTCTCGCCTTCGCCGTCGCCGCCTCGGCGAACCTGCCGGTGATCGTGCTAAGCGTGTTCTGGAAGCGCTTCAATACCACCGGGGCCGTCTGCGGCCTCAGCGTGGGCCTCGTCTCCTCCATCGTGCTGATCCTGCTGAGTCCGAATGGCATGTTCGGCAAGGCCGGGGCCCTCTTCCCACTCGAAAACCCAGGCATCGTGAGCATCCCGCTCGGCTTTCTGGCAGCTTGGCTCGGCACTCTGCTCACCGCTCGCGATCTTGAGGCCGAAGCCAAATTTGCCGAACTCAGGGTGCGTGCTCACACCGGCCTCGGCTCGGAGAAAGCGACGGCGCATTGATCCACTGTCTCCGCGATCACCGACCAATGGTGATCGTGGCACTGCCGGGCGAGCTGATCATCGGCGCAGGTGGTGCGACGAAATTCGGCCCGATGCCGGGGACATGCCCAAGCCCTACACCGACGCGGACATTGCGCCCGAGGTTGAAGCTGCCGTTGATCTGATAGCCGGGCCGGGCGTAGCCGAGTGACGGATAAACCGGCGGGTAAAAGGCATAGCCACCGCTCGGTGGGACGTAGAGGCCGCCGCTGCCGGGCACCAGCGGCGCGATGCCGACGCCATCCCAGGAGCGCAGGCGGTAGCCGTGACCGTTCACGGCGGGGCCGTGGATCGGGTTCACCGCCACGCCGTTAAAGATGGCGGGTCCATAGTTCGGATAACCCCTCGACTGATCGAGCATCATCTGCGTCTGCGCCTGCATCGTGCGCATGGTGTTCACGAAATTCGCGGCCTCGATGGCCTCCTGCTCACGAGCGAGATACTCCTGAGTGCGCTTCTCCCGTTCCTTCCGTGCCTCGACGATCTTCTTCGCATACGCATCAGCCTTTTTGCGGTCGTAACCATACTTCGAGCGCAGGGAGGCTGGTAGATCGGTGAAGAGGATTTTTGCTGCACCACTGCGGTGAGTGAAGGAAATGCCATCGGGATGCACCTGGGCGATTTTGCAGTCGCGGAAGGTTTTGCCACGCAGCGTGGTGATGGTATCTGCCGCCGCAGCGGCGGTGAATGCGGCTAGGGCCGCGAGAGTGAGGAGCGACGAGTATTTCATAAGCGAAAGCCTCCAGAGATGAATGCCGCGCATGTTCCGGGACGGACGCGGAGGCGTCTAGCGCGGCATTGGCGCAAAATTATGGCGAAGAAATCAGGCGGGATTGACACTCAGGCCACGCCATCTGCTCAAAGCAGCCTCGCTCAAGCCATGGGGCAGCTCAGCCAGAAGGTCGTCGTGTTGTTCTCCGAAGCCACGCCGAGCTGAATACCCATCTGGTGGGCCAACATGGCGGCGATGGTGAGGCCGAGACCGAGGTGATTGCTGTTTTTCGAACCGTGGAAAGGGCGGAAGACCTCCTGTATCTTCTCCGGGGCGATTTGTGATCCGGTGTTGCTCACGAGCACGTCCACGCGGCGCTGATCGGCCGGAGTGATGACGCCTGGACCGCAGATTTTCAGGGCACAGCGGCCACCGCCCTTCTGAGCGGCTTCGGCGGCGTTTTTGAGCAGCTCCACGAGCAGCTCCTTGAACTTGCTCGGGTCCACCAAAGCCGCGGGGAGGCCCTGCTGCACATCCGCCTCGAGCTGCACGCCGGCCTTTTGGAAAGGCTCCATCACGCTGCCTTCGATGAGGCCAAGGTATTCGTTCAAATTCAGCGCCTGCGGGCTCAGCTTGGCACAGCCACCCGCAGCACGGATGCGTTCGCTGAGGTTCGTCACGCCCACGCTGGCCTCACGGATGTGCTGCATGTTTTCGGTGACGCTCGGATCGAGGTCCTCCGTCATCAAAATGAGGCTGCTGAAGCCCTGGATAACGGCGAGGAGGTTGTTCAGCTTGTGCGTGAGACCGCGGAGAAGCTCCTGATGGAAGCCTTCGCTGTTCTCTTGGCCGAGGTTCAGGGAGGTGGGGAAGTAGAACTGCATGGCGGGCGGTGCGGGAGAGGGGAAAGGCGGAAAACCGGCCCAGTGATGCATGCTTGCGGCAGTGAGGGCAAATGCGTTTTTCGCCCCAAAAGTGTCGCGAACACTCAATCCGCTGGCGGAATGCCATGAATCTCCCACAATCGCTCCCACATGGCCCTCCTCGAAGTTCGACACCTCACCAAGCGCTGGCCCACCGGCCGTCTGGCGCTCGATGACGTGAGCTTCGAGGTCAAAGAGGGTGAAATCCTTGGCCTGCTCGGCCACAACGGCGCGGGCAAAAGCACCATCATGGGCATCACCCTCGGCATGGTGCGGCCAGACATCGGCGAAGTGCGCATCGGCGGCCGCAGCGTGCAAAAAGACCGCTCCACCGCCCTCCGCCAGATCGGTGCCATTTATGAAGCCGCGCATTTTTACGACTACCTCAGCGGCTGGCAGAATCTCCGCGTCTTCTGCTCCCTCTCCGGCTGGTGGGATGAAGCGGAGGTCAAACGCGTCGTGCAGATGGTGAACCTCACCCGTGCCATCCAGCAAAAAACCGCCACCTACAGCCACGGCATGCGCCAGCGCCTCGCCCTCGCCCAGGCGCTGCTGCCGGAGCCACGCCTGCTGCTGCTCGATGAACCCACCGATGGCCTCGATCCCGAAGGCATCCGCGAGTTTCGCGAGCTCATCCTCCACCTCCGCCAACACCACGGCCTCACCATCATGCTCAATTCCCATCTCCTCGGTGAAGTGGAGCAGATGTGCGACCGCTGCGTCATCATCAAAGACGGCCAAAACGTCTTCGAAGGTCCCCTGCCCTCGCAGGAAAAAACCCGTCGCATGTTCCAGCTCGAAACCTCTGATATGGGCCTCGCCCGCGAGGTCATGGACCGCGCCGGAGCCAAAATGGACAAACAAGGCATCGTCGAGGTGCCTCTCACCATGGAGCCGCACGATCTCGTGGCCGCTCTCGTTCGCGGTGGCGTGCCCGTGAGTGCCTGGCAGCCTCACCGCCGCACGCTGGCAGAACTCTACATGGGCCTTTCCGCACGCTGAAGCATCCTGCGCCGCAAAAGGACGCCCGGTCGCAGCTTGATTTGAGAGCGTTTTCGGAATGATGTAGAAGATCGGTTCTGGATTGGCCCCTCACCTAACCTCTCCCCCGATGATGCCGCATCGTGTTCCTCGGGAATCTCTGGCGGGGGAGAGGGACTGGCACGCACACTCCCTCTCCCCCGCCCAAGACTCATGATAAGCGCTGCGCTTCATTCGGGGGAGAGGGCTGGGGTGAGAGGACTGATACCGTTCCGCCAAGTTTCTGCATCCATCTCTCATTCCCTCCTCATGCACCCCAGCACCCTCGCTCTCATCCGTGCCGCCATCGCCGAGGACATCGGCTCTGGCGATGTGACCTCCGAATACTTCATCCCGGCCGATTCTCGCTCCCGGGCGGAAATCGTCGCCCGTGAGCCAGGCGTCGTCGCCGGCATGGAAGTCGTCGAAGCCGTGTTTCGGGAGATTGATCCTCAAATCGAGGTCAAAGTGCTCATCGCCGACGGACAGCCGTTTGAGCCGAAAAGCATTCTTTTGGAGGCCCAAGGCTCCACGAGATCGCTTTTAACCGCCGAACGCACGGCGCTGAACTTTCTCCAACGCCTCTGCGGCGTCGCCACGCAGGCCCGGCGCTATGTCGAAGCCGTGAAACCGCATCCGGTGGAGGTTTGGGACACTCGCAAAACCACGCCGGGCTGGCGCCTGCTCGAAAAAGCCGCCGTGAAGTGCGGTGGAGCCACCAATCACCGCATGGGCCTCTACGATCACGCGATGGTCAAAGACAACCACCACGCTGCCAATCCCAGCCTCGAAGCTCTGCAAACCAACATCCGCCGACTCCGCGCGGAACGCCCTGGTGTGCGAGTGCAACTCGAAGCCGCCAGCCTCCAGCAGGTGCGTGATTTCCTCACCCTCGAAGGCGTGGACATGCTCCTGCTCGACAACATGAGTGTCACACAGCTTCGCGAGGCCGTGCAGCTCGTGAACCGCCAGCTATGGCTCGAAGCCAGCGGCGGCATCACCCTCGATACCATCCGCGACGTCGCCGCCACTGGCGTCAACGCTATCTCCGTCGGGGCGCTCACGCACTCAGCACGAGCATTGGATCTGGCTCTCGATCTCTACTGATCGTTTTACTTCAACGCCGCATACACGCGATGCACATCGTCATGCCCGTCGAGGGCCTGGAGGAAGTTCGTCACCTCCTCACGCTGCTCATCCGTGATCTCGGGGTACTCCTTCGGCTGGTAGCCAAGTTCCGAGCTGGTGATCTGCCAGCCAGCCGCCTTCAGCGCCTTCGTCACCGCATCCAGCGTGGTCATTTGCGTGAAAAAACGAGCGCCCACATGGCCCGCGTGCTCCTCGTCCTCGATTTCCATCGGCTCGACGTTTTCCGCCTCGGCTTCGAGCGCAGCCTCCTCGATGTCGAGGGACTTGTCCGCGTGATGCGCCTCGATGAGGCCGCAGTGGTCAAACATCCACGCCACCTTCCCCATGCTGCCCGCCCGGAAAAGCACACGCACTTCGGAAGAGGTGCGGTTGTTGTTCTCCGTGAGGCATTCCACGATCACCGGCACACGATGCGGCGTGAAGCCTTCATAAATCACCGTCTCATACTGCACCGCATCCGCTCCGGTGCCGCTGCCCTTCGCGATGGCACGCTCGATGGTGTCCTTCGACACACTCTGCTTGCGGGCATTCACCAAGGCCGCCGCCAAACGCGGATTAAACTCCGGATGCGCTCCGCCCAGCCTCACCGAGACCTGAATTTCGCGGACCAGCTTGCCCACGATCTTGCCTTTTTGATCCGCGGCCAGTTCCCGCCATTTTTGCTTCCATTGTGCGCCCATGTTGTGTCTTCAGGTTGAGAGTTGAAGCCGCCATAAACGATGAAACGGCCTCGAATGCAAGCTGCCGCCTGGATTTGGGGTGTTGATAACAGCAACGCGGGAGGTAACTTCCGCGCATGACTCACCTTCATTCGCGAATCACCGTCAACCCGAAGCAGTGCGGCGGCCGCCCGTGCATTCGCGGGATGCGCATCCGGGTGACGGATGTGCTGGACCTTCTCAGTAACGGCCTCGGCCAGGCGGAAATCCTCGATGAGATGCCCGATCTGGAAGCCGATGACATCAAGGCTGCGGTGGCCTATGCGCGGCAGCGTGTGGACCACCCCGTGCTCGCCGCCGCATGAACCTCTGGCTCGATGCGCAGCTTTCCCCGAGGCTGGCACGCTGGATCAACCAGCAGTTTCCAGGCGTGACGGCCAGCGCCCTGCGTGATCTGGGGCTGCGAGACGCCGATGACTCGGAGATCTTCCAACAGGCACGCTCCGCTGGAGTGATCGTGATGACAAAGGACCGCGACTTTGTCGATCTCCAGGCACGTCTGGGCAGCCCGCCGCAAATCATCTGGCTGACTTGCGGCAATACGTCCGAACAAGCGTTGCAGGTGATCCTTGTGAAACACCTTCAAACTGCAATCAGCCTTCTCTCCGGCACCGATGATCTCGTGGAGATCTGCGGCCCCTAAACCGTCAGGACAAATCCGTCGCCAGCACCGAATTCGCCGCACGCATGGCCAGATCCTTCGCCTGCGCCACGACCCGCAGGGCCGTGGTATCGAAACGATAGGCGTGGCAGCTCGGGCAGGTCACCGCACGCATCACCACGATCGAACCGCAACCTTCGCAGACTTTATACTGCTCCGGATGCGAGGCGATTTTCTCGGCCTGCTTGATGCGCGATTCAGTGTTGTCCAGGACGGTGCTCATTTGGATGATCGGATGCTACGACGGTCTCACGTTCGCGCAACTCCCGGCATCATCACGACGCAAGTTTTGGGCCCTGCTTCGTGAAAGTTAATCAACCAAGCCCCGCCACACTCCAGCCATCGCGATATGTCCGCGTGAGCTGGGCATTCAATTCGGGCCTGTTGGCGATTTTGCCCGTGGCGGCATCCCATTCGATCCAGTCACCCGGATTCCGCTCGGAGAGTACGCCAAGCAAAACGGCCTCCGTGACCGGGCAGCCATAGCTCGGCAGGTCGGTGGCGGCTTTTTCGCCCTTCATGCAGGCATCCACCCAGTCGGTGTAATGATTCGCGATCCGTGTCTTCGGGTAGGTGAAGCCCGTGAAATTCGCCTCCGGCACCAGCCAGGGGCGCTGGCTGTGCGGTTTAAAGATGCCGCCGTTATCGCCGATGAAGAAAATGCCGCTCGGCGTGTCCTTGGTGAGCACGGAAGGCTTGATGACACGCTTGTCATAGTCGTAACCACCATCCGTCCAGGTCATCTTGATCGTGTCGCCCGCCGTGAGCGCCGTGCCGGGGAATTCGAGCTCCAGATGGCGCTTCATCGCATACAAATCACCCTTGCTGCCCTCATCGAGGCAGCGCACGCGTTTCGGTGCGGCGAGTCCAAGACACGCAAACACCACGTCGAAGTAATGGCAGCCCATGTCACCCATCATGCCGACACCAAAATCCACCCACGAGCGCCACATCGAAGGATGATACGCGCCTTCGAGAAACGGCACCTCGTTCGCGACACCGAGCCACAGGTTCCAATCCACATTCGCCGGCACCGGATCGGCCTCCGCCTTGCGCTGCGTGACCTTCGGCCACCAGCTTGCCTTCTTGTTCTCCCAGCAGATCACCTCCTTCACCTTGCCGATGGCACCGCTCTTGATCAAATCGACCGCCAGCGAGGTTTCGATGCTCGAATGCCCCTGCGTGCCCATCTGCGTCGTCACACCCGCCTTCGCGGCCTCCGCGCTCAAAATCCGCGCCTCGTGCAAATGATGCGTGAGCGGTTTTTGAAGGTACACATGCTTCTTGGCCCGCAGCGCCGTCACCGCCTGCGCTGCATGCATGTGATCCGGCGTGCCGATCGTCACCGCATCGACCGAATCACCCAGCTTCGCGATCATCTCGCGGTAATCCCGAAACGTCGCCGTGCCTTCGAGCCGCTCCTTCGCCGCCGGGTCCTGCAGCTCCTTCCGCCGCGACGACATGCCCTTCGTCGCCAGCTCCAGCGTCTTCGCATCGACATCACACATCCCCACGATCCGCACCTTCGGATGCTGGAGCACGCTCATCATCGTCACTGCCCCCATCCCACCCACCCCAATCGACGCCACCTGAAACATCGAGTTCGGCGACCTCGCGCTCAAAATGGCAGGCGCGGAAACATAAGCGGCAGTGTGTTTGAGAAAGGAGCGGCGGTTCATGAGGCTGGGTGAACGTCACCTTATGGCATGCTCTCTCACGCGACAGCGTCCTGGAGTGCTCCAGCCCTCTGGAGCTTTTCGAACGTCACCCGGCCCACGAAAGCGCCGGAGGCCCGGCGCAGTCCAGAACGCTGCCGCGCTTGCCAAGTTCCTCAGCTTTCGACAAACTTGCCCCATGCCAAGAATCATCGACTGGCCTCACGCGCCTCCACATCGACTCACGGAACGCGGGACCTACTTCGTGACAGCCTCGACCTACCTGAAGGCACATCACTTTCGCAGCCCACAGCGGCTTGAAATCCTTCAACGAGGTCTGCTGACTGTCGCCAAAGACTACGGCTGGGATTTGGAGGCATGGGCCGTCTTCTCGAACCACTACCACTTCGTTGCCAAGTCACCGGACGATCCCGCCAACCTTCAAACCATGCTCAAGGAGCTTCACGTGAAGCTTAGTGGCTGGGTGAACCGCCTCGACAAGACGCCAGGCAGAAACGTGTGGCATAACTTCCGCGAGACTCAGCTCACACACCCGACCTCTTACTTCGCCAGGTTGAACTACACGCATGGAAATGCCGTTCATCATGGCTTGGTGCCTGTCGCCAGTGATTACCCATGGTGCTCAGCCGCATGGTTCGAAGAAACCACCAGCCCCGCGATGGTGAAGTCCATCCGCCGCTTCAAGACCGACAAGGTCAAAGTCGAAGACGATTTCGACATCGATCCCAACTGGTAATCGCGAGCATCGCGACAGCGTCCTGGAGTGCTCCAGCCCTCTGGAGCTTTTCGAACGTCGCCCGGCCCACGAAAGCGCCGGAGGCCCGGCGCAATCCAAAACGCTTCGCGTCAATTCTCACGGCATCGGCTTCGGCTCGATGTCCGTCGGGTTGATCCAACCGGCCTTCACCGGTTCGCCGCGCATGAATTTCTCGTGGAAGCCCACATTGCCCTTCGAGGCGTGCTCATACTGGTCGAAGAGGCCGCCCTTGCCCTCCATGCGAGGATCACCTTGGGCTTTCAGCTCGGCGTGAAGTTGATCCTTCAATGCAGCCGCACGCGGATCAGCGGGCCGGTTCTTCACGAAGTCGGGATCGTTCTTCAAATCATAGAACTCAAGACTTGGACGCAGGCCGAAACAAAGCTGCCAGAAGGGATCGTTCGGGTTCTTCCGATGAGCGTCGAGGATAAAACTCTTCGTCGCCCCGGCATCGCAGTCCATGTAGCCGGTTTCAGGATTGCCACCGGGCCAGCGACTCGGCTCGAAGTTCTCGATGAGCACGCTGTCCTTCGTCACCAGCGCCCGAATCGGATAGCCCCAGTCATTCGGGCGGCCCACATCGGTGCGCTCGCGGCCGAGGAGCACATGGTCACGCGTGTGCTTCGGCGCATTGGCGAAGAGATCCATCAGGCTGCGGCCAGGGCTCTCTGCCATGCCTGTCTCGCTCCAGGGGATTCCAGCCACCTCGATCAAGGTCGGCGCCAGATCGATGAAGCTCACAAAATCCTCCATCGCACGACCTGGCGAGGTGATGCCCTTCTTCCACATCACGGCCAGCGGCACATGATTGGCCTGCACATTGGAGTTCCCCTTGCTGCGCGGGAACGGCATGCCGTGATCAGCGGTAACGACCACGAGCGTGTTTTCAAGCAGGCCGCGTTTTTCCAGCTCCGCCAGCATGCGGCCAAGGTGCGTGTCGAAATGCTCGACTTCAAAGGCATAGTCGAGGATGTCATTCCGAACGACCTCGTTGTCCGGCCAATAGGCAGGCACATGATCGACATCACTGAGCTTCTTGCCGCCCTTTTTCACGCCGCTGCCGAATTCATAACCGCGATGCGGTTCGATGGCCCCATACCAGAAGCACCACGGCTTTTCCGCCGGCGCGGCATCGAGGAAATCGGTGAAGTTCGCCGCGTAGTCGCAGTTGCTGATCTCGTCGGTGGCGGGCTTTTGCTTCTTTTTGTTCCAGGCCTTGCCCGTCATCTCACGCGGCTTGCCATCGGCATCCTTCGCCGAGCCAGGTCCCCAGCCTTTGGTCGTGTGACCGACGTTCCACCCCTTCTCCGCCAGTGCTTCGCCCCAGCCTTTGAATTCCGGCGGGAAGTAGCAGATGTGGTTCGCCGCCTCCTTGAGCTGCCACGAATTCCGCCCCGTGAGGATGCAGGCACGCGATGGGGCGCACTTCGCATTCGGCGTGTAGGCATGACGAAAGAGCAGGCCCTCTTTCGCCACGCGGTCAAAGCTCGGTGTCTTCACCCAGGGGGTGCCGTAGGCGCTCGCGTGAGGACCCCAATCATCCGCGATGGCGAAAAGGATGTTCGGAGTCGCGGAGTGAAGCGACGAGCAGAGGGTGAGCAGGGCGATCAGGTGTTTCATGAGCTTCATTTGTTCGTCAAAGACGTCTCAATGCTCGCAGCGACAGCTTCAGCGAGCACTTGGTAGCCTTCGGGGGTGAAGTGAACGTCATTCGGGCGGCCATGTTTCTCCATGATCGGCTTCGCCGTGCCGTAAAGGTCATCGATAGCCACATCACTCGACTGCATGAGCTGCACGGCAAGCTTGTTGCGTTCCTCGACGCTATCGAACTTCCGCGTCGGCGAGAGCACGCCGTCCATCGGCACCGGCGTGGTGGTGGCAAACACCAGCTTCGCGCCCGTGGCCTTCATCTGCGTGATCAGCTTCCTCAGATTCTCGATGTATTGCTCACGCGTGGCACGCTGCGTCGTCTCGGAGGTGTACTTCGCGTCGTGGAGGCCGAAGTTGAAGTGGATCACGTCCCACTTCCCCTTGCCGAGCCACGCCGTCATCTTGTCGAGGCCCACCTCCGTCGCGCCGCCGTTTTGCGGGATGCGATGCACGTTCGCTTTTCCCTTCAGCCTCTCTCGCACCGCCACTGTGTAACCGATGGAGATCGAATCGCCGATCAAAAGCACGCGTGGCAGCTTTGGATCGTCCTTCACCGGCCTCATCGCATCGTTTCCCTTGGAATCCGAGTCCGCAGCGCTTTCGCCCTCGTTCACCTTGTCGAGCCCCAGCTTCTTCAATTCGGCTTTCTTCGCCAAAAGCGGCTCCAAGGCCGGATCCATGCCCAGCATGGCCTTCTTCAGCGTCGCCTCATAAACCGCCGTCGCCTTGCGAAAAGCCTTCCCCGCATTCTTGTCGCGATCCGCCGCGAACTTCTTCCGATCCTCTGAGTAAGCCGTCCGAGCTTCACTGTAGATCTTCGCCGCCTCCCGCATCGCTGGCGTGCGCTTCGCCGCCAACTCGACCTCGGTCAGATGCTGTTTTTCCGCCTCGGTGAGAGCTCCGACAACGACGAGGAGAATAAATAGAAGGGCTTTCATGACTTCTTTTTGGCTTTGGACTTTTCAACTCGGCCGGTGGCTTTGAGTGATTCGGCTCAGAGCCGTAGCAAGCGAGGAACGAGAACCCAATCCTCAGAGCAGCTTCTTCCGCTTGAAGTACACGATGGGTACGATGGCGGAGAGGATGATGGTGACCATCACGAGGAGGAAGGCGAAGGGGTTCTCCTGCGCGGGGAGCTTCACATTCATGCCGTAGATGCTGGCGATGAGCGTGGGCGGCATGAAGAGCACGCTGGCCACGGTGAAAATCTTGATGATCTGGTTCTGCTGGATGTTGATGAGGCCCAACGTGGATTCCAGAAGGAAGGTCATCTCCTGCGTCTGCTGATTGGTGTATTCGTCGAG
>Ga0209299_1001650_pt1 | contig 12204 bp, 11 predicted proteins | sample S_140806_MF_Meta_FD_187326 | JGI IMG/M metagenome (GOLD analysis project Ga0209299, IMG submission 187326) | Freshwater microbial communities from Lake Simoncouche, Canada to study carbon cycling - S_140806_MF_MetaG (SPAdes) (version 2) | ecosystem: Environmental > Aquatic > Freshwater > Lake ...
CTATATAAGAAAAATCAACTTTTCAAAGCACTGGCGGAAACGAAGGGATTCGAACCCTTGATGAGGCTCAACACCCCATACTCCCTTAGCAGGGGAGCACCTTCGGCCACTCGGTCACGTTTCCAGCTAATTAATTATGCCTGATTCTGTTCTAAGTCAAAGGCTTTGTGCAGAGCACGCACAGCCAACTCTAGGTATTTCTCGTCAATTACCACGGAAGTTTTGATTTCGCTGGTGGAAATCATCTGAATATTGATTCCCTCGGCGCTCAAGGATTCAAACATCTTGCTAGCCACGCCCACATGGCTGCGCATACCAATGCCCACAATGGACACTTTGCAAATCTTGGCGTCGCCAATGACCTCGGGCGCACCCAACTCAGCCATGACTTGGGTTTTAAGCAACTCCATGGCTCGTGCGTGGTCGTTTCGGTTGACGGTGAAGCTGAAGTCAGTCAAACCGCCTTTGCTGATGTTTTGAATGATCATGTCAACTTCGATATTGGCTTGCGCGACTGCACCCAAAATCTTGTAAGCAATGCCGGGTTTGTCAGGCACCCCGATGATGGAAATTTTGGCTTCATCACGGGTGAAGGCAATGCCCGATACGATGGCTTGTTCCATTTGTTCGTCTTCCTCAAAAGTAATCAAAGTGCCAGACTTGGCTTCCTCATGAATATCGATATCCCATGGCGTGAAGCTTGACAACACACGCAGGGGTACTTTGTATTTGCCCGCAAATTCCACCGAACGGATTTGCAACACCTTGCTGCCAAGGGAAGCCATCTCCAGCATTTCTTCAAAGCTCACCGTCTGCAAGCGCCGCGCTTCAGGCACCACACGCGGGTCGGTGGTGTAAACGCCATCTACATCGGTGTAGATCAAACACTCTGCAGCCTTCATGGCTGCTGCTACTGCCACCGCCGAGGTATCTGAACCACCGCGACCCAAGGTGGTGATGTGTCCATCAGAGTCAACTCCCTGAAAGCCAGTGATGATGACCACCTTGCCAGCATTCAAATCTGCTCTTACACGCGCATCGTCAATGGACGCTATACGTGCTTTGGTGAAAGCACTGTCAGTGCGAATAGGGACTTGCCAGCCTGCGTAGCTGACCGACGGCATACCCTCTGCCTGCAAAGCAATGGCCAGCAAAGCCGACGAGGCTTGCTCACCCGTCGCAGCCAATGCGTCGAGTTCTCTAAAGTGCTCGGCGTCGCTTGACTGTGGCGCCAGCTCTTTGGCTAGACCTAACAAACGGTTGGTCTCGCCACTCATGGCAGAAGGAACCACCACCATCTGGTGTCCCGCTCTGGCCCATTTGGCCACGCGCTTGGCCACATTGCGTATGCGTTCGGTCGAGCCCATGGAGGTGCCGCCGTATTTATGAACGATCAATGCCATCGTAGTAGGAAATCTGTCTATGCAAAAGCTATAAATTGTACCAATCGATGTTGTCACCTACCCTGCGCACAAAGCCTTCTCCTACTTTGATGTCAATTTGGTGCCCACGCGTTCGACAAGCGTCGATTTGGTGGAGCAGTTGATCAAGCTGCGCAGTGCTGCAAGCCACTTGCTGCTGCAGCAACCAAGCCCGCAACACATTGGCTTGGCGAGCCACGCTGAGTTGCTGTAAAGCCGCTAACTGAGGCGGTACTCCGGTGAGTTGCAAATCGATCAAGGCCACATCATCCAAAATGGTTTGCGCTTGCGCCGCATGACGAGCACTGCGGCCAAAGGTTTGCCTAAAAGAGGGAAACGCTTTTTCTAGGACAGGCAGTAATTGGTGTCGAATGCGGTTGCGGGTATAGCGTTCGTCTTGGTTGGTGGGGTCTTCCACCCAAGACACCCCTTCTTGCACCAGCCAGTCACGCAACTGTTGAGCGGGCACATCCAACCAAGGGCGGTGAATACGCAAGCCCCCACGCTCGGCCAAAGCAGGCATGGCCGACAAACCCGGCAGACCTGCGCCTCTAGACAAAGCAAGCAACACGGTTTCGACTTGGTCGTCAGCGTGTTGCGCTAAGGCAATGTCTTGAATGATGCCGCCCCAATGTGTTTTCAACGCCTGTGCATAGGCTTGGTAACGCGCTTGACGTGCCGCGTCTTCTGGGCTTTCACCACTGCTAGGGTGTGCGTTGACATGGGTCACCACCAAGGGAACAGACCACAGGTCACACCATGTTTGGCAATGGGCTGCGAAATCATCTGCCGCAGCCTGCAAACCGTGGTGCACATGAACAGCGCGTACTTGCCCAGGCCATTTCTTGGTACAGGCCAACAGCAAAGCACAAGAGTCTGCGCCGCCACTCAAGGCAACCGCAAAAGGCAAAGAAGGAGAAAAGTGCGCTAAGGAGGGGGGAGCCAAGTTAACGCGCGTCGGCTTTGGTATCGGTAAAGCGCCCATAGCTTTGCAAGCGCTCGTAACGTCTGTCGAGCAACTCTTTAATTTTGAGGTCGGTCACTTGACGCCATGCATCGTTGAGACCACGCTTGAGTTGCGACGCCATCTGTTTGGTATCGCGGTGCGCACCACCCACAGGTTCATTCACGATCTTGTCGACCAACCCCAAGGCCTTCAAGCGGTGCGCTGTGATCCCCAAGGCATCAGCTGCGTCCGATGCGCGGTCTGAGGTTTTCCACAAAATAGATGCACAGCCTTCGGGGCTGATGACGGAGTAAATCGAGTACTGCAACATCAAAAGTTGGTCGGCCACACTGATGGCCAATGCGCCACCAGACCCCCCCTCGCCGATGATGGTGGTGATGATGGGCACTTGCAGTTGTGCCATCTCAAAAATATTGCGGCCAATCGCCTCAGACTGGCTGCGCTCTTCGGCGTCGATACCCGGAAAAGCACCTGGCGTATCGACAAAAGTGAATACTGGCAACTTGAATTTCTCTGCGGTCTTCATCAAACGCAAAGCTTTGCGGTAACCCTCGGGACGGGTCATGCCAAAGTTACGCGCCGTACGCTCTTTGGTGTCACGCCCTTTTTGCTGACCCATCACCATACAAGCATTGCCATTGAAACGGGCCAAACCACCCACGATGCTCAGGTCATCAGAGAAGTGCCTGTCGCCATGCATCTCCACAAAGTCGGTGAAGATTTCGTTGATGTAGTCGAGCGTGTAAGGGCGCTCTGGATGGCGTGCAATCTTGGTGATTTGCCAAGGTGTGAGGTCGCTGTAAATGTCTTTGGTGAGCTGCTGACTTTTTTTGGCGAGTTGCTCTATTTCATCTGAAATATCCACAGCAGACTCTGTTTGCACATACCTGAGCTCTTCAATTTTGCCTTCAAGCTCCGCAATCGGTTGCTCGAAATCGAGAAAAGTTTTTTTCGCCAATCGTCTCTCCTTGCGCTGTGTTCGCTTTAGGTACCTAGTAGGCCACCGGTTGCGGGTCTAGCGATCGCCAAATATACCAAGTTGCCACGCTGCAATAGGGCGCCCAAGCGGCAGCCACTTCACGAGCGTCGCTTCGACTGACCAATTCGCCAGAAAAATAGTTGTGGCTGATACCGTTAATGAGGCCCACATCATCCAGCGGTAGCACATTGGGGCGCATCAAATAAAAGATGAGAAACATCTCTGCGGTCCAACGCCCAATACCCCGAATAGACACCAACTCTGCAATGATGGCCTCGTCATCCATATCCGCCCATTGACGCGTATTAACCGTTCCGTTGGAAAAATGCAATGCCAAATCGACCAAGTACTCAACCTTACGCGCAGACAGACCAGCCGCACGCATATCGTCTACCTTTAGCTTCAAAACATAAGTAGGCGTGATTTTTTTGGGTAGCGCAGCAAACCTGTCCCACACAGCTTGTGCAGCCTTGACCGAGATTTGCTGACCCACAATACTTCTGGCGAGGGTTACAAAAGCGTCCCCACGTGACTCTAGGCTGGCGTCGCCAAACTGCGGGATGAGGCGGCGCATGACGCGGTCTTTTTTGGCCAAGTGCTTGCAGGCCTCTTCCCAATAAGGTGGGACTGCACGTTTGACAGGCAGGCTGACCCCCATCAGGCACGCTCCCATTGTGTGCCTTGTGCAGAATCTTTCAGTACCACACCCATGTCACTCAAGGTTTGTCGGATGCGATCAGCCTCAGCAAAGTTTTTACTGGCCTTGGCTGATGCACGAGCTTCGATCAAAGACTGAATCTGGGCTTCATCCACCTCACTGCCAGCTTGCAAAAAATCTTGCGGGTGACTTTGCAACAAACCCAGCACACCGCCCAAGCTTTTAAGCAAACCCGACAACTTAGCAGACTGGGTACGGTTAACTTCTGCAGCCAGTTCAAACAGTACCGCCACCGCTTCAGGGGTACCAAAGTCTTCGTCCATGGCAGCCTTGAAACGCGCAGCGTAGGAGTCTTGCCAATCGATGGTTGCATCAGCGGGTGCCACCGCATGCAAAGCTGTGTACAAACGCTTGAGGGAAGCACGTGCATCGTCTAAATGCACATCACTGAAATTCAAAGCACTGCGGTAATGGCTTCGCACCACAAAGAAACGCACCACCTCTGGGGCATACAGTTTCAATACTTCGCGGATGGTGAAGAAGTTGTCCAAGCTTTTTGACATCTTCACGTTATCGACATTGATAAAGCCGTTGTGCATCCAAATGCTGGCCATGGGTTGGCCATAGGCACCCTCGCTTTGAGCAATTTCATTTTCATGGTGAGGGAACTGCAAATCTGCGCCACCTCCATGGATGTCGAAGCTTTGGCCCAACAACTCGCAAGCCATGGCAGAGCACTCTATGTGCCAACCAGGGCGCCCCGCACCAAACGGGCTGTCCCATTTCACTTCTTGGGGTTCTTCAGGCTTGGCAGATTTCCACAGCACGAAGTCCAGCGGGTCTTCCTTGCCATCAAGCACCGCCACACGCTCGCCCGCATGTAACTCGTCCAATGATTTACCTGAGAGTTTGCCGTAGCCGTTGAATTTACGCACTGCAAAATTGACGTCGCCGCTGGGTACGCGGTAGGCCAAGCCTTTGTTTTCAAGTTGTCCAATAAGCGAAAGCATTTGCGGCACATAGTCGGTGGCACGAGGCTCGAGTGTGGGGCGCTCAATTCCTAGGGCATCTGCATCTTGGTGCAATGCCGCCATCATGCGATCCGTCAAAGCGCGAATACTTTCCCCGTTTTCGGTAGCGCGGCGAATGATTTTGTCGTCGATATCGGTGACATTGCGCACATAAGTAACCTTCAAGCCGCTGTGGCGCAACCAACGCTGAACCACATCAAACGCCACCATAGAACGGGCATGACCAAGATGACACAAGTCATAAACCGTCATGCCGCAGACATACATACGCACCTGTCCGGGTGTCAGCGGCGTCAAGTTTTCCAACGCACGGGTTAGGGTGCTGTAAATGCGGACGGTCATGGTGAGATATAGGGGCTTGCCACAAGGCAAGACAGACAAAAGGCTTAGAAGGACTCTCTACTACAATGACACAAGTATATCGATCCCTTCCTTTGAAAGCATTTTTTTCCTGATGCTTGATTGAATTTCATGCCACGATCTTTACCCCGTTTATTTGTTTCTTCTGTCATGGTTTGGCGCACGGGCTTGTTTTGCCTGCTGTTATCTACCTGTCTGGGTGTGCAGGCGCAAACTTCCAGCACATTACAACTTAAGGGAACGCCACATGCTGAAGTGCAAAAAGCCATGGGGCAACTCAAATGGGATCAAGCCTTAGTGCAGATCGATACCTATTTACTAGAGCGGCCACGCGACCCACAAATGCGTTTTTGGCGTGCCCGCATGCTCGAACAACTCCAACGTGGCGATGAAGCTTTTGTGGTTTACGAGGAGTTGGCGCAAGACTACCCAGAGCTTGCTGAAGTACAAAACAACCTTGGCGTGATGTACGCTGCTCGCGGTAACTTGGGTCAAGCCAAATTGGCTTTTGAAAACGCCTTGCGCAACAACCCCAGCTATGCCACCGCTCATGAAAATATGGGCGATATATTGCTGCACTTGGCACGCCAGTCATTTGCCAAATCTGCAGAACTCGACCCGGCATCCGCCAAATCCTCTCAGCAAAAAATGCTGGCTTTAGACCCCGTTCTTCAACCAACCCTCAGCACCTCACCATGATTCTTCGCCGCTACTTACTTAGCCTGGCCCTGGCCCTTACCTCATTTGGTTTTGCCCAGGCCCAAACGCCTGCCCCTCAAGTCAAATTCACCACCAGTGCTGGGGAATTTGTGATTGAGTTGTACCCCGACAAAGCACCCAACACTGTCGAGAATTTTTTGACTTATGTGCGCGACGGCCACTACAACGGCTTGATTTTTCACCGCGTCATCAATAACTTCATGATCCAAGGCGGCGGCTATGACACTCGCTACATGGAAAAAACTACCCGACCGTCCATCAAGCACGAGGGTGCTGAGGCCAAAGCCAAGGGCGGCCCGACCAACACCGTCGGCACCATTGCCATGGCGCGTACCAACAACCCACACTCAGCCAGTTCGCAGTTTTTCATCAACGTCAACAACAACGACTTTCTCAACCATTCAGCCCCTTCTGGACAAGGCTGGGGCTATGTGGCCTTTGGCAAAGTGGTGAGTGGTATGGAAGTGGTCAACAAAATCAAAACGACCCCGACAGGCGCGGGCGGCCCCTTCCCCAGCGATGTTCCGCAAACCCAGGTGGTGATTCAATCTGCCGCATTGATGAAATAAATCCATGTCAAACCCTCAAGTCGAACTGCACATACAAGACCATGGCGTCATCACGCTAGAACTTGATTTGGACAAAGCGCCCAAATCAGTTGCCAATTTTTTGGCCTATGTAGAAAGCGGCCATTACGACCAAACCATTTTTCACCGCGTCATTCCGGGCTTTATGGTGCAGGGCGGCGGCATGTCGGCTGGCATGAAAGAAAAAAAGACCAGCGATAAGTTGGAAAACGAAGCCAATAATGGCCTGACCAATGACTGCTATACCGTGGCCATGGCGCGAACCAACGACCCCCACTCTGCCACTTCGCAGTTCTTCATCAATGTGAAAGACAACGACTTCCTCAACCACTCTGCACCCACCGCCAGCGGTTGGGGCTATGCGGTGTTTGGCAAAGTTATTGCAGGCACCGAGGTGGTGGACGCTATTTGCAAAGTCAAAACAGGCCGCCAAGGTTTTCATGACGATGTGCCCAAGGAAGATGTGATCATCGACAAGGCCGTGCTTTTGCCATGACCTTGGCAATTGGGCTGGCGCTGACGACTTTATGAAGCCTGCCCTCGCCCACTTGCCAAGCGTTGACGCCAGCGCTTGGCACCACCTGACCTTTATTTCTGATTTGCATCTTCAAGCAAGTCAGCAAGCCACCTTCCAAGTATGGCGGCAAGCCATGCAAAGCTTGCAAACCGACGCGCTGTTCATCTTGGGCGACCTGTTTGAAGTGTGGGTGGGTGATGATATTTTAAAGGCACCTGAAGGCGATTTCGAACGCCAATGTTGCGCTGTTTTGCGCCAGGTGGCCGACAGATGTCCTGTGTATTGGATGGTTGGCAACAGAGACTTTTTATGGGGCGACAAGGCGGCACAACAAAGCGGCATGCAAACCCTGCAAGACCCTTGCGTTGTAGAGACCAAGCAGGGGCGATGGCTCTTAAGCCATGGAGACGCCTTGTGCATCGCCGACACCGCTTACCAAGCGTTTCGTCAGCAAGTCAGGGCCAGCCAGTGGCAAAGTGATTTTTTATCGAAACCTTTGACACAAAGACTGCAAATGGCGCGTGAACTCAGAGCACAAAGCGAGGCTTTGAAACAAACGCAAACGGCTTGGATCGATGTCGACAACGCGGCGGCTCTGGCCAGTTTGCAGCAATATGGGGCAATTGTTTTGATTCACGGCCACACCCACCAACCAGCAGTTCATACCTTATCAGCCGATCACCAGCGCTGTGTATTGAGCGACTGGGATGCCAGTGCCACTCCTGCCCGTGCCGAATGGCTGACATGGCAGATGGGACAAGGCTTTTCGCGGCAAGATATCGTCACCGCATAAAACACCCCGCCCAGAGGCATTTACTTCTTTAGCAAGACCTTGAGTGCCGCCTGCACACGCTTAGCGTTTTCTTCCTCATAGCTGCTGCCTAGCACTTGAGCGACATCTTGAGCCCAAGTTTGTGCAGGACCGGCGTCGTTACGCTTGGTCAGCAACTGCAGTTGCAGCATGCGTCGCGCGTCCACGTGAGAAGCAGGGGTAGGTACCTCGGCGGCAATTTCCAAGCGCAACAAAGCTTGGTCTGGGGAACCCTGAGGCGCGGCTTGCAAAGCCTTGACCCAGTCCTGCCGTTGCTGAGCGCTCAAACGAGCGCCCAACTCCTTGGCAGCAGGCAATTGCTCTGACTGACGTTGCTGCCATGCACCAAGCAAATGAACCAAGGTTTCACCATGGGCTTGCATGGCCAATTTACGCAAAGCGGTATCGGCCAGTTCCAGCGCCTGACGTTGCGCACGAAAGGCAGTGTCTCCCAAACGAGGTCCGCGTGCTTCAAAAGTAGGTTTGTCGCGCAATCCGCCGCGCCCAGCATCGGGGCCACGGCGGTTGCCTGTGTCTCGCTCAGGGCGACGTGCGCCTGATTTGTCGCCAAAACGTCCCGCAGGCGCAGGTTCGGTTTTCTTTTGACCAGGTCTGTCGTCGCCTCGTACAGCGACTACTTTTTTAACCACTACCGGTTTGGGTGGGGGTGTCTCGGCCTCTTCGGGCTGGGCGGTTGATTCACCTTCAGGTGGCTCGCAGACAGGTAGTGAGGCATCTTGCTCGGGGGCAATGGCAGGGCCTTCTTCGGAGGTATGCGTGGCAGCTTCGGTCTGTACGGGTGCAGGCGCAGCAGCCTGACCAACAGAAACCGCTTGCACATGGGCCATGGCTTGACGAATACGTGCGGCGTCTCCCTCGGCAATGGCTTTTTCAAGCTCTGCTGCTGCGGCAATCACCGCCTTGTCATGCTCGGAGAGGTTTTGAGCTGGTGCTGCCGCGCGTGACTGGGTTTTGCGGCTGAAGGCTTCGTCCAAGGGTTGGCGAAACGCATCCCACAGCTTTTGCGCCAGTTTGCGTTCTACTGGAACGGCTTGGGACTCTAACTGCCAGCGTTGTTGCAAAGCCTTTACTGCATCAATGCGCAACTGCGGCGCTTCGCCCAAGGCCTTGGCTTCCTCAATCATGGCGCGGCGCAGGGTGATACTTTGGGTTTGAGCGGCCTCCAAACCCACATGGGCGGCTTTGATGGCGGCCTTCCACTGGGTTTGCATATCGGCAAACGCTTTTTCGCTCAGGTGCCCGCTGTTGCGCCAACGTTCGGAAAACTGGTGCAACTCGCGTGCTTGGGTTTTCCAGTCGGTATTGCTTTCATGGGCTTGGGTCCAAGCCGCCACTTCTGCCAACAAGGCCAAACGCCCCTCGCGGTTCGCCGCGCTTTCGGCCTTGGCTTTGCCAAGCCAAGCTTGCACAAAGGGATAAGCTCGGTTGCAGGCTTGGTCAAAGCGCTTCCACAAACCGTGGTTGGGTAAGCCACCTTGGTCAGTTTTTTTCCACTCTTCGCGCAGTTGACGCAAGGTGTCTTGTAATTTACGCCCGCCCATGGCTGGCACCCATTGGCTGTAATCGACAACAGCAGAAACAACTTCAGAGGTAACTTCAGGCGCGGTTGATGCTGGGTCAGAAGTGACTTCAGCGTCACCTTCAGGGCTCGCCTCGAGAACGGCCTGCGCTTCTTCGGCGTCGGCAACTTCAGTGCCTGCTGGCGCAGCTGCAGGTGCTTGCAAAAGTGCTTCGGCTTTGGTGACCAGTTGAAGACGGACTTCGTCCGCACGCTTGCGCTGCCAACCTTCGATTTCAGCGGCCGCGGCCAAGGCGGTTTGCACCTGCTGGGCAAGCTCGTTGTCGAGTTGCAGACCTTTGGTTTTGAGCGCGGCACGCAACAAAGAGGCAGCGCTAGACATGGCTTTGCTGTGCCCCAAGGCTACTTCTTTTTCAAGTTGCAACAACATGCTGGGGACTTGCAAAGCGACTTGGCTGGCTTGAGGCGCCGTATCTGGTTTGGCTTTACTTGCTGTGACAACGGGTGCTACGGCCACGCTTTCATTTCTGGATTGACGCAATTGGTCAGCCCATGCGGGTACCGCGGGTAATGGCAAGTTGCTGTCTTGGGCTGCGGCTTGGGTTTGGGCCAGTGCAGCAGAAAACGCATCCCAAACCAAAGGAATGTGCTTGGTGGTTTCAGCCACCAAGGAAGGGTATTTGGGGTCAACGCTGGACCAATGGGCATCGCTTTGCAAAGCCTCAAACTCATCATGCAAGCGTTTCAAATCGGCTTGCAGAGTAGTTTGTTGCTCCAAGGCTTCTTGCCAAGACTTGGTCGACAAGACCTCGATGCGCTGGGTCAGCAAAAGGGCGGTTTCTCTTTGCACTTGAGCACGATGCTCGAGTTCGTCAACATGTTTAATGCGCTCGGTCAGGGCTTGACGCAAACCTGCCAGCGGTTCTCGCGACAAAGGGGCACCGGCTTTGGCAGCGTCGCGTTGCCACGCCATGGCATCTGCCACTTTGAATTGATGGGCTTGCAATAGAGTTTGGGCTTTGGCGGCCCACTCTTGGGCCAAGCTGTCTTGGGTTTTGGTCCGCTTGAGTTCATCGAGTTTTTCGCGCAAGAGTTTGGCCGCGCCCTTGTCTCGCGCACTCATTTCTTTGAATACTTGCTGCATTAACTCGGGAGAAGGATCGCTTGCCAGCCAATCGCGTAAACGGGAAGATCGTTCGCCAGAGGTGGGCGCGGTCAAGGCGCCTGAGGTCAAGGCATCCAAAGTGGGTAAGTCGGGGGTGCTGTCAGAAGACGTGGTCACAGTAAGTCAAATCGGTTGGTTAAGCCCACAAAAGGACCAAAACAGCTATTGTGACAGGGCGCAAGGGGCGAAAGCTAAAATAAGCTAATGTCATTTCTTGAATCGTTTCACCAATCTGTCAAAGTTTTTGCCTCGGATGTTGGCGATGGGTTTTTCCTCATCACCCACAGCGGCTTGGCCTTACTGGGTTTGGGTGTTTTTTGCACCATGGTGCTCTTTAGCACCCAAGCCGATTTGCGCTCTGCCGCAGAAGTTGAATTGATCGACTGGCTGCAAGACCGCCACGATTTCGATTTGGGTTTTCAAAACAACGCCGATGCGGTTGACCGCGCCACTGCCGTTGATCCTCGAGATTTGCCGCAAGACCAAGCCAATATCGCCATGTGGTTAAGCCGCAAATACCGCGTTGCGCCTGAACCCATCAGCGCCTTGGTAGCCGAAGCTTTCGATATTGCGCCACGCAACCGCTTGGATCCCACCCTCATTCTCGCAGTGATGGCCATCGAATCGAGCTTCAACCCTTTCGCTCAAAGTTCTGTAGGCGCTCAGGGTTTGATGCAAGTTCGTACCAAGATTCATACCGAAAAATACGATGACTATGGCGGCGACATGGCAGCCTTCGACCCCATTTCCAATTTACGCGTGGGCGTTGAAGTTTTAAAAGAATCCATTGCAAGAAACGGTTCTCTGGAAGCCGGTCTGCGCCAGTACGTGGGTGCGGCCAACAGCGGAGAAGACGGTGGCTATATCGCCAAGGTGCTGGCAGAGCAGCAACGCTTGCAAGAGGTTGCGCTGGGCCGTACGGTGCCTATGAGCAGCGCAAAACCTGTTGACGCCGACAAACAAGGTTTGCAAAAACTCTGGGATAAAGCGAAAGAGTTGGCCACCTTTGAGCCCGATCCTGTTAACCCATTACCCCCTTAAATGCGGCTTATGTTTGTCTGCTTCGCCATATCGCCGCAGTTCGTGCCAAGGTGCGTGCCCTCACCAGCCGCTTTCCGGTCTACGGGTAACACGGTATGAAGTGCCCTTTTTGCAGCCATGTGGAAACCCAAGTCATGGAAACCCGCATGTCTGAAGAGGGCGACTCGATTCGCCGCCGTCGCTCTTGCAGTCACTGTGAGAAGCGCTTTACCACCTATGAGCGTGCCGACGTCAGCTACCCAGCGGTGGTCAAAAAAGATGGGCGGCGCATCGAATATGAGCGCACCAAGTTGCGTGGTTCACTCAATTTGGCGCTGCGCAAACGCCCCGTCAGTACCGAGCAAATCGATGCGGCTATCGAGCGCATAGAAGAAAAACTGCTGGCCTTGGGGCAACGCGAAGTAGCC
>Ga0209299_1001654_pt1 | contig 12167 bp, 4 predicted proteins | sample S_140806_MF_Meta_FD_187326 | JGI IMG/M metagenome (GOLD analysis project Ga0209299, IMG submission 187326) | Freshwater microbial communities from Lake Simoncouche, Canada to study carbon cycling - S_140806_MF_MetaG (SPAdes) (version 2) | ecosystem: Environmental > Aquatic > Freshwater > Lake ...
CGACGCTCCGGGGCACCAGCCCCAATCCGTTGTGCACGGCACTCACCACGCCGCGGCCCTTCACGGTGTGGAGCCCTCCCATCACCAAACCGGTCGAGCTGCCCCCATCCAAGTTCAGGGCATCCCGCAGGCCCAAGCCGGCCAGCAGCTGCGTGGCCTCCAGCAGGGTGGGCCCCTCGTCGTCGACGCCCTCCAGGGTGAGCAGCCAGAGCTGACGTCCGTTGCTGCCGATCACGGTGCGGGGGGCCCCCTGGCTGATAAATGCGGCGCTGAAACCCTCCGCGGCGCCATCCAGCACCGGCCGCCCGCCCAACAGCAGCAACGGCCCGCCCCCCACCACGTTGGCGGCCATTCCCACCGCCGTGCTGGGGCGGCTCTCCAGGCGGAGGGTCTCCCCCTCAGGCCAGGGCAGGCTGAAGCCGGCGCGGCCCACCAGCAGGGTGTCGCCCGCCCCCAGCGGAATGCCACCAGCAAGAAGGTCGGGTCCGTAGCGGGCCCGCACCACCCCATCCCGCACCAGCACTGCGGTCTCCCTGTCGACCAGGCTGCGGTAGGTGGGTCCCCAATCGGCCGTGTAGCGACTGAGCCCCCGCTGCACATAGCCACTGTTGACCACCGACACCGGCCAGCGGTTGCCGCCGGCATCGAGCACCGCCTCCTCGAGGCGGAGGCGGCCAAAACGGGGCAATCCACCCGGATCCCAGCCGACGGCCCCGCGGTTCAGGATCGGGCCCGACAGCCAGCGCCCCTGGTCCCGCAGGGCGCCGAGCGGCAGGCGCCGCACCCGGTTGAAGAAGCCGCCGTTGATCGCCACCAGGGCGTCCTGGCGATTCGCCAGCCGCACCAGGGTGCTCAGCCCCTCCATGCCATCGCCCCTGCTGAGGGGGCGAAGTTCGAGATCGGAGTTCAGCAGATCGATCCGCACCGCATTGATCCGTACCCGACGGCCGGCCACCTCCCGCACCAGCCGCTCCCAGAGGATTTGGCGGCCCAGGCGGGCCTGGAGCCGGGGATCGATCCGGCCGGGGCTGGCGGTGTCGGCCGCGGGGGCCGGATCGCCGGGCAGATCCAGCACCAGGCGATGGGGATCCCCCAAGGTGAACACTCGGGTCGGGGCGGCACCTCCACGGTCCGTGATCCGAAGCAGCGCCCCCGTTCCGGCAACCCGCAGGCCCTGGCCCTGCAGGGCGGCGCGCTGGTCGTCGCTGTGGGCCACAGCCACCACCACCCCCCCCCGCTCGCTGCTGCGCACAATCGCCGGACCGCTGAGGTCGAACACCACGCGCCTCAGTCCCGGTGGGGAGGCGCTGGGCCGGATGCCCAGCAACCGCGGGGTGGGCATCTCCAGCAGCAGGGTGCTCCCGGCCGCGCGAGCCGTCAGACCGTTGGCTGCCAGCAGGGGGGCCAGGTCGATGGCCACCTCGTCGCCCAGGGGCCGCTGGCGATCGGCAGCCACCACCAGATGGGCACCGAACCACTCGAGCTCCAGCGCTCCGCTGGGGCCCCGGCTGCGGGTGGTGACCCCCAGCTGGCCCTGGGCCACCTCCAGGGGAAGCCACAGCTCCCTGGGAGGAGCGTCGAGGCGGCCAACCCAGCGCCAGGCGCCCCGTTGGGCCAGCCCAAGGATGACCAGCCGGGAGCCCTCTGTGGCGCGTGCGGTGCTGGGAGCGGAAACCGGCGCCTCTGGCGGGGTTCCCGGGGCAGACGGCAGTTCGGGGAGGGGTGGGGGTGGCGGCGGCGCGGCCTTCACCCCGGTGAAAGGAGCCGCCAGAAGGGCTGTGACCATCAGGAGCGTGGCGGGGAGCGCCGCAGGCTGCACCATCACGTCCATGGTCGGAGGCCTGAAAGTTAAACCTGCCAGTAGGTGCGTGGTGAACGGGACGGCGTTGACCGATCCCTAGGATCAGGAGCTCTGCCCGGCGGCGGCGTCCTTCTCTGCCGCGGATCCCCAATCCCCCGACCCGATCCTGCGTCCTTTCACCTTCCTCTGGGTGGGTTCCGGCCGTGGATCGCTCCGATGGATCAAATCTGCTGGATCCCCCAGACCCACCGATCAGACGTTCCGCTTCCGCTAGCAACACGACGGGTTATGCCTTCCTTCTCAGCTCCCCTCTGGCCCCACTGCGACAGTCCGGCGCCGGCGGCGGTGGCAGGCGAGAGGGATGCCTGCGGCGTCGGTTTCCTGGCCCACCTCGATGGCACGCCCAACCACTGGGTGCTGCGGCAGGCGCTGCGGGGCCTGCGCTGCATGGAACACCGGGGGGGATGCGGCGGTGACGGCGATTCCGGCGATGGCGCCGGAATCCTCTGCGGCATTCCCTGGAGCTACCTGGAAGCCGTGTGGCCGGCGGCCGCCAGCGGCGAAGCGGGCGTACGGGGGCTTGCGATGGTGTTCCTCCCCGCCGATGCCAGCCGCCGCCAGGAAGCCCGCCGCTTCTGCGAGGAGGAAGCCGCCGGCCTGGGGCTCCTCAGCCTGGGCTGGAGGCCCGTGCCGGTGGACTCCGCCGTGCTCGGTCCGCTGGCCCGGGACACCGCCCCGGTGATCGAGCAATGGCTGCTGCTGGCCCCGGGGGCATCCGCCGCCGTTCCCGCCGATGTGGATGCCCTCGAAGCCCTGCTGTTCCGCCTGCGGCGCCTCGCCGTGGACCGCGCCCGCGAGGCCTGGGGCAGCGACATCGGCAACCTCTATTTCGCCTCGATCAGCGCCCGCACGGTTGTGTACAAGGGCATGGTCCGCTCCGAGGTGCTGGATCGCTTCTACGCCGACCTACGCGACGAACGCTTCACGGTGAGCTTTGCGGTGTACCACCGCCGCTTCAGCACCAACACCCTGCCACGTTGGCCCCTGGCCCAGCCGATGCGGATGCTCGGCCACAACGGTGAGATCAACACCCTGCTGGGCAACATCAACTGGGCCAGTGCCGCCGAGGCCAACCTTGAGGCCGTCTGGGGCGATGCCGCCTCCGACCTGCGGCCCCTGGTGAATGCCGCCTTCAGCGATTCGGCCAACCTTGATGCCACCCTCGAGCTGATGGTGCGCAGCGGGCGGCCGATCACCGACAGCCTGCTCACCCTGGTGCCGGAAGCCTTCCGCGACCAGCCCGAACTCGATCGCCGCCCGGCGATCAAGGACTTTTACGAATACAACGCCTGCCTGCAGGAGCCCTGGGATGGCCCGGCCCTGCTGGTGTTCAGCGATGGCCGGATGGTGGGGGCCACCCTGGATCGCAATGGCCTGCGGCCCGCCCGCTACTGCATCACCAGCGATGGCTATGTGGTGATGGGCTCGGAAACCGGCGTGGTGGAGCTGGAGGAAAGCCGCATCATCGAGAAGGGCCGCCTCGGTCCTGGCCAGATGCTGGCCATCGACCTGGAGCAGGGGCGGGTCCTGCGCAACTGGGAGGTGAAGGAGCAGAGCGCCTCCCGCCACCCCTACGGCACCTGGCTCGCTTCCTATCGCCGCAACCTCGCCCCCGGGTCCTGGGAGCAGGAGCGCCGCCTCGCTGACCTCGAGCTGCTCCAGCAACAGAGCGCCTTCGGTTTCACCGCGGAAGACCTGGATCTGGTGATCGAGGACATGGCCGGGGCCGGCAAGGAGCCCACCTACTGCATGGGCGACGACATCCCCCTGGCGGTGCTCTCCTCCAAGCCCCACCTCCTCTACGACTATTTCAAGCAGCGCTTCGCCCAGGTCACCAACCCGCCGATCGACCCACTGCGCGAAAAGCTCGTGATGAGCCTGGAGATGCACCTGGGCCAGCGGGGTTCGGCCCTGCACCCCGAGCCCACCGGCGCCGGGGTGCTGCACCTCGACAGCCCGGTGCTCAATGAGGCCGAGCTGGCCGATCTGGCCGGCCATGGTCTGCCCCTAACCACCCTCTCCATCTTGCTGCCGGTGACGGATGGTCCTGCTGGTCTGGAGCAGGCGGTGGCCCGGCTGCGTGCTGGGGCCGAAGCCGCGGTACGCGGCGGCACTTGCATCCTGGTGCTCTCCGACCGCAGCGGTGGCGGGATCAGCGCTGGCACCACCTACATCCCCCCCCTCCTGGCAGTCGGGGCGGTTCACCATCACCTGCTGCGCCTGGGCCTGCGCCTGCAGTGCTCGATCGTGGTCGACACCGCCCAGTGCTGGAGCACCCATCACCTGGCCTGCCTGATCGGCTACGGCGCCAGTGCCGTGTGCCCCTGGATGGCCTGGGAAACCACCCGCCATTGGTTGGCCCACCCCAAGACCCGCTCCCTAATCGAGCGGGGCAAACTTCCCGATCTCACGCCCGATGCGGCCCAGGCCAACGTGCGCAAGGCCCTGGAAGATGGCCTGCGCAAGATCCTTTCCAAGATCGGCATCTCGCTGCTGGCCAGCTACCACGGCGCCCAGATCTTCGAGGCGATCGGCATCGGCGCCGATCTGATCGCCCTGGCCTTCACCGGCACCACCAGCCGGGTGGCGGGCCTGAGCCTGGCGGATCTGGCCAGCGAAACCCTGGCCTTTCATGCCAAGGCCTATCCCGAGCTCAACCGCACCAAGCTCGAGTTTATGGGCTTCGTGCAATACCGCACCGGCGGCGAATACCACCTCAACAGCCCTGAGATGGCCAAGGCCCTCCATGCCGCCGTAGCGGCTGGTCCCGGCTACGACCACTTCGCCACCTACCAGACCCTGCTGGAAAACCGGCCGGTCACGGCCCTGCGGGATCTGCTGCAGATGAGGCCTGCCGCGATGCCACTGCCGATCGAGCAGGTGGAGAGCATCGAGAGCATCTGCAGGCGTTTTTGCACCGGCGGCATGAGCCTCGGCGCCCTCTCCCGCGAGGCCCACGAGGTGCTGGCGGTGGCCATGAACCGAATAGGCGGCAAGAGCAACAGCGGCGAGGGCGGTGAAGATCCGGCCCGTTTCCACGTGCTGAACGACGTGGATGGCGAAGGCCATTCCCCCACCCTTCCCTCGATCCAGGGCCTGCGCAACGGCGACACCGCCTGCTCGGCGATCAAGCAGATCGCCTCCGGTCGCTTCGGGGTTACCCCGGAATACCTGCGCAGTGGCCGCCAGCTGGAGATCAAGGTGGCCCAGGGCGCGAAGCCCGGCGAGGGCGGCCAACTGCCCGGTCCCAAGGTGGATGCCTACATCGCCTGGCTGCGCAACAGCAAGGCTGGCGTGGCCCTGATCTCACCGCCGCCCCACCACGACATCTATTCAATCGAAGACCTGGCCCAGCTAATCCACGATCTGCACCAGGTGCATCCGGCCGCCAAGGTGAGCGTGAAGCTGGTGGCCGAGATCGGCATCGGCACGATCGCCGCCGGGGTGGCCAAGGCCAACGCCGATGTGATCCAGATCTCCGGTCACGATGGCGGCACCGGCGCCTCGCCCCTGAGTTCGATCAAGCACGCCGGCAGTCCCTGGGAGCTGGGCCTCACCGAGGTGCACCGCAGCCTCCTGGAGAACGGCCTGCGCGATCGGGTGCTGCTGCGGGCCGACGGCGGCCTCAAGACCGGCTGGGATGTGGTGATCGCCGCCCTGCTGGGGGCCGAGGAATACGGATTCGGCTCGGTGGCGATGATTGCCGAGGGCTGCATCATGGCCCGGGTTTGCCACACCAACAATTGCCCCGTGGGGGTGGCCACCCAGAAGGAGGCCCTGCGCAAGCGCTTCACCGGGCTTCCCGAGCACGTGGTGAACTTCTTCCTCTTCGTGGCCCAGGAGGTGCGCCAGCTCCTCAGCGTGCTGGGGGTGGCCAGTCTTGAGGAGCTGATCGGCCGTACCGAGTTGCTGCAAGCTCGCTCCGTGGCCCTGGCCAAGACCACGGCCCTTGATCTCTCCTGCCTGCTGGATCCCATCCCCCAGGCCGCTGATCGTGCCTGGCTCCACCACGACGCCACGGCCCATGGCAATGGACCGATCCTCGAGGACACCCTGCTCGCCGATGGCGAGCTCCTGGCCGCCATCGAGGGCCATGGTCGGGTCGCCCGAACCTTGGCGATCGTGAACACCGACCGCAGCGTGGGGGCCCGCATCGCTGGCGAGATCGCAGAGCGCCATGGCAACACCGGCTTCACCGGCAACCTCGACCTCACCTTTGAAGGGGCCGCAGGCCAGAGCTTCGGCGCCTTCCTGCTCCAGGGCATGAACGTGCGCCTGGTGGGCGAGGCCAACGATTACGTGGGCAAGGGCATCAACGGCGGCCGCATCACCCTGGTGCCACCAGCCGGGGGCAGCGATCCAGGCGCCAAGGTGATCCTGGGCAACACCTGTCTCTATGGCGCCACCGGCGGTGAGCTCTTCGCCCTAGGCCGGGCCGGCGAGCGCTTCGGGGTCCGCAACAGCGGCGCCCGCACCGTGGTGGAGGGTGCCGGCGACCACTGCTGCGAGTACATGACCGGCGGCGTGGTGGTGGTGCTCGGGTCCACCGGCCGCAACGTGGCCGCCGGCATGACCGGCGGCGTGGCCTTTCTGCTGGATGATGAGGGAGATCTGGAGCGACGGGTCAACCGGGAAACCGTGGCCATCGAGCCGCTCAGCACCACTGAGCAGGAGGCGCTGCTAAAAGCTCTGCTGGAGGCCCATCTCGAGGCCACCGGCAGCGCCAAGGCAGCCCAGGTTCTGGCCGACTGGCCCAGCTGGAAGTCCCGCTTCAAGCTGCTGGTGCCCCCGAGCGAGAAGCTGGCCATGGGACTGGCTCCCCGGGAAGCCGTTGCGGCCTAAGGTCACCACGGCTTCCCGGGATTCCAGCCAGCGGGGTGTTGTTGGCTGGCAGGGCAAGGAATCCCGCCAGCCCTCAGCGCGGATACTCGGCCATTAGGCACTGCACCTCACCGGCGTGGTAACTGCTTCGGGTGAGGGGGCTGCTCACCACCTGCAGGAAGCCAAGCTCCTGCTCCCCGTGCCTCCGGAAGCGCTCGAACTGCTCCGGAGTCACGAAGCGATCCACCGGCAGATGCTTTGGGCCAGGGGAGAGGTACTGGCCGATGGTCACGATGTCCACCTGGTGGCGACGCAGATCGGCTAGCACCTCCAGCACCTCGGCATCGGTTTCGCCCAGGCCCACCATCAACCCAGATTTGCTGTAGGTGCGGGGCCAGCGCTGCCGCACCTGCGCTAGGAGCTCCAGGGAGCGTTCATACACCCCCTGGGGCCGGGCTTTGCGGTAGAGGCGCGGCACGGTTTCGATGTTGTGGTTGAGCACATCTGGGGCGGCTTCCATCACGGTCGCCAGGGCGTCCCAGTCGCCGCAGAAATCAGGGATCAGCAGCTCGATCGTGGTGAGAGGTGAGCGAAGGCGCACCTGCTGGATGCAGGCCACGAACTGGCTGGCGCCGCCATCGGCCAGGTCGTCGCGGTTCACCGAGGTGATCACCACGTGGCTGAGGCCCAGCCGCGCCACCGCTTCCCCCAACCGCTCGGGCTCACTGGGATCGAGGGCCCGCACGCTCTTGTCGAAGTCGATGTCGCAGTAGGGGCAGGCGCGGGTGCAGCCCGGCCCCATGATCAAGAAGGTGGCAGTGCCGCCGGCGAAGCACTCGCCGATATTGGGGCAGCTGGCCTCCTGGCAGACGGTGTTGAGCTTGAGATCCAGGAGCAAGTCGGCCACGGCTCCGATCCGCTCACGCTGCGGCGCCTTCACCCGCAGCCAGACGGGCTTGCTTCGGGATGGGGACTCAGGGGGCACCACGGTGATGGGGGCCGGGTGGCCCTGGTCCGGGGCGGCGGGGTTGCCGGGCTGGAGATTGCTGACGGCCAAGACGCGTGCACCGGGGAGAGGCCACCGGCGTCCTTGGGGTGCCGGTGGCTGCAGCTTAGGAACCCTCCCAGGCCCCCCCGTATGGCCTCATCTCGGCGCCTAGGCGGCGTCCCTTTGGGAGCGCCGATCAGCTTGAGGGGCCTGGGCCATCCCTTACAGTCGATCCATCGGGATGTAGCGCAGCTTGGTAGCGCACTTCGTTCGGGACGAAGGGGCCGCAGGTTCGAATCCTGTCATCCCGATTCAACACGGGGCCGGCGTTGGCTGGCCCCCTCCGCTTAGGAAACCCCGAGTTCCGGGTGCCCGGCCTGCCGCCAAACCCCGCTGATGGTTGCTGGGCCGTGGCCCCCGCTCAGACCAGGCTGGCGCCTGGATACCCCCGAGGCGTCACCATCCGGCCTTCCTGAACCCGGCTGGTGCTGTTCCCGATCAGCACCAGGGTGAGCATATCCACCTCTTCCACCGGTAGATCCTGCAGGGTGTAAAGCCGCACGCTCTCGCCGGGTCTGCCCAACTGCCGCGCCAAGGCCACCGGCGTGGCAGTTGGCCGCCCCTCCAGCAACAGGGTGCGAGCCCGCTCCAGCTGCCAGTCGCGCCCGAGCGAGCGGGGGTTATAAAGGGCCACCACGAAGTCGCCGGCCGCGGCTGCCCGCAGCCGGCGCTCGATCACCTCCCAGGGGGTGAGGCGATCGCTGAGGCTGATCGTGCAGAAGTCGTGCATCAGGGGAGCGCCGGCCCTGGCGGCCGCTAGCTGGAGAGCCGAGATGCCCGGATGCACCTGGAAGTCCGGTCGGTCGATCGGATCGCAGGCCAGCCACTGCTCTAGGGCCAGGCCGGCCATGCCGTAGATGCCGCTGTCTCCGGAAGACACCAGGGCCACCCGCAGCCCTTGGGTCGCCAGATCCAGGGCCTCGGCGCAGCGGGCCCGCTCCTCGGTGAGGCGGCCATCGCGGCGCAGCTGATCGGGACGCCGCAGGGGTTCCAGCAGATCCAAGTAGGGCCCATAGCCCACCCACACCGACGCCAGGGCCAGGGCAGAGCGGGCATCACCGCTGAGCAGATCGAGCTGGCCGGGGCCGCTGCCCACCAAGTGCAACTCGCCGCGCTGGGGCGCCCATTGCCGGCCCGCCAAAGCCACCGCCAAGGTGGCGGCGCCACGCTCGCCAGGGGCGGGGCGTTCGATGGTCTTGGGCACCACCAATTCGGCAGCGGGGGCTATGGACACCACGGTGTTGCCTTCGGAGATGGCCATGGAAGCGGCAGCATCGGGGACTGCGGCACCGGCGGCGCACAGGGCCGCAGCCTCGGCCACGCTGGCGGTTCCCATGGCCTCAGCCACCGCCTTGGAGGGGTTGGGCACCGTCACCGCCGCGAGGGTGGCGGCGTCGAAAAGCCGCAGGGGCCATCCATGGCGCTCGCTAAGGGCCAGCAGGGCCGCCTCATCGCCCTTAGGGTCGACGCTAGCCAAGCCCGCCACCGCCTCCGGGGCCAACCCCGCCAGCGTGAGGGTGCGCTCCACCAGCCGCTCCAGCAAAGTGGGGCTGGTGGAGCGCTCACAACCCACCCCCAGCCAGAGGCAGGGAGGATGCCAGCGACATCCCTGACCGGTGGCCGGTCCGATCACTAACCGGGGCCCCGGCACGCCCTCCGCCCCCTCCTCCGTAGCTCCATTGCCGGCCCCCTGGAGGGCAGGCAGGTCGCGCCAGAGCTCCACGCCCCGGGTCTGCTCGAGGGGTGGCAGGGCTCCGGAGCGGGAGGCGGCCTGCATCAGGGCGTTCCAGTCCCCGCAGCCACGGATCCAGCCCCAGGCGCTGCCGAAGGCATCGAGGGGAAGCCTGCCCATCGCCGCCGAACTGCCCGTGGGAACGAACTCGGCCCCGAGCAGAGCGGCAAGCCTGGCGGCCAGGGCATCGCCGCCGCCGGCATGCCCCCCCAGCAGGGGGATGGCGAACCGCCCGGCAGGATCCAGCACCACCACCGCAGGATCGCTCTGCTTGTCCACCAGAAGTGGGGCGATCAGGCGCACCACCAACCCGCAGGCCCCCACCGCCACCACCGCCTCGGCCTGGTCCCAGTGCTGCTGCAACCAGTCAGCCGGGGTTAGCGCCGCTCCCGGCCAGCGGATCGCGCCCAGCATCCCGGTGGACTCCACCCTCTGCAGCAGAGCCTTGGCCTCAGGACTGAAGCCCAGGGCCACGATCGGCCGCAGACCCGTGCGGCCAGACCCGGGGGTCCCTTCCGTCTCCGGGACGCGGGAATGGACGCTCATCGTGCAAACCTCTCCCGCAGCGCCTGGAGTGGACTCCGGCGGGCGGGACGGATCAGCGTGCCATCGGCATTGACTTCGTCCCGGGCGGAGGTCATCCGCCCGGGGGTGCCAGCCGGAACGGAGCCTTCTCCAGACTGGCTGGGCGGAGCAGCCCGGTCCGCCTCGCTGGAGGCCGGGAGCTCCGCCCCCGGCCCGCCGGGATCGAAGGGAGGCACAGATAGGGATCCTGAAGGAGGAGTCAGGGGAGCGTCCGAGGGGGGAAGGGAAGGAGTCTGAAGAGGAGAAGGGGCCTCGATCTCCGCGGGGCGGTTGGCGTCCTGCGCAGACCGATCCAGTTCTGGAGGGGGCAAAGGGAGGGTGGCCGCCGAAGGGAGCGGCCGCGCTGGCGGAGGAACAACCTCCGACGCGGCTTGCCCGGGCGAACCTGAGTCCTGGCCCAGGTCCGGGGCCATTCGGAGTGGCGCCGGGCTCTCCAGGACCTGGGATGGGACCGGCTGCTGCTGCGGCTCCGGCATGGGCGGGGGAACGGCAACGCTCTCTTGGGGTGGGGCCTTCTGAGCTTGGGGCTGCTGGGATGGGGCTTCTGATTCGACTGATGGCACTTCCCCCAGCAGCCTGGCCAGGGTCGGCCCATCAAGGCGGAGGCCCAGCCAGGGTGGACGCGGGGATCCGGGGTCGAGACGGACCTCCCTCACCACGCTGTTGAAGGGTGGATTGAGCGGTTCCCCCCGCCCATCCACCAGCTCAAAGAGCACGGCATTGCTTCCCGACTTCCAGCCCTTAAGCCAAAGAGGGGTCTGCTGGTTCACCAGAAAGCTGTCACCGTTCACCGTCACCCGCAGCCGCCAGCGGGCGTCATCGGCCCGCAGGTTCTGCAGGGGGGCATCGATCAGGAGCCAGTCGAGCAGCACCGGTTCCCCCGCGATGGCCTTCGAAGGACTCACCCCCAGCAGCTGGGGACTGCCCTCAGCGGGCAGAGCGAGGGGATTGGCCGCAACCCGATGCAGCCTGATCTGGCGGAAGGCTCCCGGCGACTTCACCACTTCGCCCCAGGGGCGCACCGCATAAACCGTGAGCCGATGGCTGCCTGGGCTGAGGGGCGGCATGGAGGCGGAGGTCTCCAGCAGGGGCTGGGGAAGTCCGTCATCGAGCTGCACCATCAGATGGGATCCCAGCCCGAGGGATCCCGCATCTACCAAGGACCAGTCCTCCACATCCAATCGCAGGGTCCAAGGGGCTTCCGGCAGCAGGGCGCCGTCGCTGGGTTCGAGGATCGTGATCCTGGGCTGCCTTGGGCCCAGCGCCTCCGCCAGCTGCTGCACAGCGGCAGGAGGCGCCACCTCCTGCAGCCCCCTTGGTGAAGATGGGGCGGCTACCGGGGCGCTCCCCGCCGATCGCCATGGCAGGGTCCAGGCCTGGGCCGGCAGGGGGAGCCCCAGCCAGGCGCCGATCAACAGCGCCAGGGCAAGCAGCCCTGCCATGGCCGCCGCACCGGGGCGGAGACGCCCCAGGCGCAAGAGTCCTCGGTGAATCCGGGTTCTACCCGCCAAGGCCCGTCTCCTGAAAATCAAGGTTTCCCGCGCATTCTGCTGTGGCGACAGTCGCTTGCAGAGTGCCCAGGGATCGTCGTGACGACCACGCTGAAATAAGGGTAAATAAGCTATTTAAATCAGCAATGAAGCAAGCGGTTCGATGGGGGCGAGCTATCGCCAGACCCCTGTCCCAGCCTGAAAAGGCCTGCGATTGAACCTTTGTAACTAGCCCCCGAATCAGCTTGTTTTTGGCCCTTATACTTTCGCCAGCGGTCCCCTTTCGGGGCCCAAAGCTCCAGTCACGGCAAGGGTTCTACCCGCGTCGGACTGGCGTCGGCGACCGTCGGCGGGGGCCTTGCTCCCCCAGCGGCGCCCGGTCCCACCGGCAGCCATGGCCCCAAGCCCTGGTTTCCACAGGGGTGGACCTCCACCTCGATTCCGTCCCTCGAGGAACCTCTCGATGACCATCAGCCCACCAGAGCGTGGGAACAAGGCGAAGGACCTGGTCGACCGGAACCCCGTTCCGGCAACGTTCGAGCTTTTTGAAAAGCCCGGCCATTTCGACCGCACCCTCGCCAAGGGTCCCAAAACCACCACCTGGATTTGGAACCTCCACGCCAACGCTCA
>Ga0209299_1001657_pt1 | contig 12146 bp, 10 predicted proteins | sample S_140806_MF_Meta_FD_187326 | JGI IMG/M metagenome (GOLD analysis project Ga0209299, IMG submission 187326) | Freshwater microbial communities from Lake Simoncouche, Canada to study carbon cycling - S_140806_MF_MetaG (SPAdes) (version 2) | ecosystem: Environmental > Aquatic > Freshwater > Lake ...
CAGTAATTATTCGACAGACTCCCGATAACGAATTACTTCGCGAAGCACTTCTTGAAAACATTCACCGCAGCCAATTAAATCCATTAGAAGAAGGCTCGGCTTATCAAAACCTGTTAAACGATTTCGGATACACCCATGATGAACTTGCAGTTAAAGTTGGTAAATCTAGACCAGCAATTACAAACACACTTCGCCTGTTAAATTTGCCAGCAAGTGTTCAACGCCGAGTTGCCGCTGGAATTTTATCTGCCGGACATGCGCGCGCGCTTTTAACTTTGAGCGATGAGAGTGAAATTGAAAAACTAGCAGGGCGAATAGTTGCTGAAGGTTTGAGCGTTCGCGCTACCGAAGAGATTGTTGCAACACATCAAGGCTCTAAAAAAACAGCAACACCTAAGGCTGGCAAAATTCGTTCGCCAAGACTTAAGGAATTAGCCGATGGAATGTCAGACCGCTTGGATACCCGAGTTACGGTTGAGCTTGGAAAACAAAAAGGAAAAATCACGATCGAATTTGCGACACTTGAAGATTTAGAGCGAATTAATAAATTAATCTAAACCGCGTAATTCCATTTCAGTCTTAATAACACCCGCAAGAGATGTAACACCATCACGAATTCGTTCTGGGCTCGGGAAACAATAAGAAAGCCGAAGCGACCAACTGCCGAAACCATCGGCATAAAACGCGGTTCCTGGAACATAAGCCACCTTAGAAACAATCGCTTTAGGCATTAAAGCTTTGGTATCAATTTCAGGTGGAAGTGTTACCCAAACATAAAAACCGCCACCAGGTTTGGTCCAGGTAGCACCGGCAGGAAAAGTTTTTTCGAGGGTTTCGAGCATCGCATCACGACGAATCTTGTAAAGCTGAGTGAAAGATGCAATTTGATCTCGCCAAGGCTGGTCAGAGAGATAACTAGAAATTGCTAACTGTGTGAAATTTGATGGACAGAGAATTGAAGATTCACTTGCAATAACCAACTTCTCCTTCAGTGATTGTGGAACCAAGGCCCAACCAATACGGAAACCTGGAGCGATTGTCTTGGAGAATGATCCAAGATATAAAACGTTTTCAGAATCTTCAGCGCGCATTGCATTTGGCGATGGTCGATCAAAACCGAGTAGGCCATATGGATTATCTTCAATTACAAAAATAGATTCTTCGCGACAAATTTCGAGAATTTCAGTGCGGCGCTCAGCGCTCAGCAACACACCTGCAGGGTTCTGATAATTTGGAATCAAATACAAGAACTTTATTTTGCGACCAGTTGCGCGGGTAGCAACAATTGCTTCGCGTAGCGCAATCGGGATCAAACCATTGTCATCCATCGCAACATGAACCACTTTGGCTTCATATTGATGAAAGGTTCCAAGGGCGCCTACATATGACGGCGCTTCAACCAAGACCACATCGCCCGGATCAATAAAAATTCGAGAAATTAGATCAAGAGCCTGTTGTGAACCAGTGGTAACAATTACATCGTCGGGATGAGCCCGAATTCCTTCAAGTGCCATAACATCGCAGATTTGCTCGCGAAGTTTTGGGTGACCCTGACCGCTTCCATATTGCAAAGCCTCTTGACCATTGTCAGAGATTAATTTCGCAATAACACTCGCCATCATCTCCATTGGAAAGGCAGAAAGATTTGGCATTCCACCAGCTAGCGAGACAATATCTGGACGAGATGCAACAGCGAATAACGAACGAATTTCACTTGGCTTCATCATCGCAGCGCGGTGGGCAAAACGATCAGTTAAATTCTGAATCTCCCCGGTATGAATGCGCGTTATGTCGTTGCTCATTGCCCAATCTTGCCACATTTAAGATGGCCGGCGAAGGTGTCATTAATCCTTGCGAATTCCAGCCCTCCGCAGGTCTGAAATCTTTAAAGCGCCAGTTTTTGCATCATTCTCCGCAGATAGATAAAGCCGTTGAATAGCTACCATTATTGATTCAACCAAAGTCTCACGAAAAGCCACATCCGATAGCCGTTTAACGTCTCCAGGATTAGATAAATATCCCAAGTCGATTCGCACCGTTGGTGCCTTTGTAAGTCGCAATAAATCCCACGATTTAGCATGGGTACGGCAATTTAGAAGATCGGTGCGCGCTGTTATTTCGCGCTGAACAAGAGCGGCAAACCTTTCGCCAACAACGGAATGCACGCCATGTAATTCATTGCCGTAGTAATAAGTTGCCAGTCCGTGCGCTAACTGATTTTTGTGATTATCTGTATGAAATGAAATCACTAAATCAGCGCCTGATTCATTAGCTAATTTTATTCGATCACTTTCACTCGGATTTTTCGCCTTGCTCCCTGAGATAAAAACTGTCACACCGAGTGCAATTAAACGACCTTCAAGGCGTTGCGCAATATCAAATGTTACTTCTTGATCTTCCGGCAGTGAACTTGGGTCCAAAACAATAATTTTATTTGCTAGGGCTGGTCCACGAACCGCACGATTAGCGTTATCTCTAAGAAGAGTTGGAGCACCACCAGAAACTGTTTTTAATAATCTCATCAACGACATGATTGTCGCGGGACCACACACACCATCAATTTTTACACCAACAGATTTTTGGAACTCTTTAATCGCTGCTTCAGTTCGAGAACCAAAGACCGCATCGACTCGACCACAATCAAAACCCATGTCAACTAACCGGGACTGCATAGCGGCAACGTCATCTCCACGAAGCGGTTTTCCTGGGACGAACGACAAGATTCGATCTCCAAGTTTCCAGCGAGCTTCATCTATCGCCTGAATTGTTGGCCCATCGATTTCACCTGAAACAATCAAACCACGTTCTTGTTGGAAGGCACGCAATCCATCTTCTTCAACCGCACCAAAATTAGTTGATGCGGTTTTTAAAAACCCAAGTCTGGTCAAAGTATTTGTAACCAATGAAATTACATTGGTCTCCTCACCAGTTGGAGACATGGATTTAAATAAACGCTGCTAGTTCTTTAAGAAGTGCTGGCTTTGGCTTTGCACCGATAACCGTTTTCACAACTTCGCCATTAACGTAAACATTTAAGGTAGGAATTGAAGTAATTCCATACTTAATTGCAATTGCTGATTCTTCATCGGTATTCAACTTAACAACTTTAATTTTCCCAGCATATTCAGTAGCGATTTCATCGAGGATTGGACCAACGGCGCGGCATGGACCACACCACTCTGCCCAAAAATCTACAAGTACTGGTGTTGAACTCTTTAAAACTACTTCATCAAAAGTAGCGGTTGTTACTGGTTGCGCTGCACTCATTTTTTCCTCTTCTTCTATTTAACTGGTACGCGATTGTTTAGTGATTGGTTGATTATATTTAATGTCCAGAAAGAAAGCGCTCTGCATCCAGCGCTGCTTGGCAGCCAGATCCAGCGGCTGTTATCGCTTGACGGTAGGTGTGATCGACTAGATCCCCACAAGCAAAGACGCCCTTTTGGTTGGTTCGAGTAGATCGGCCATCGACCTTTACATAACCTTCGCCATCTAAATCTATTTGGCCAACAAGCAGTTCACTTCTAGGAAGGTGGCCGATTGCAACAAAGAGACCATCGAAAGCTTTTTCGCTCTCTTCGCTTGTTACCAGATTGCGAAGTTTTAGCCCAGAAACTTTATCCTCACCAAGAACATCAATTACTTCGGTATTCCAGATAAATTCAATTTTTGGATTTGCATGTGCGCGCTCCACCATAATTTTCGAGGCGCGCAGCGAATCTCTACGGTGAATAACAAAAACTTTACTTGCAAATTTAGTTAGGAAGTTAGCCTCTTCCATTGCAGAATCGCCGCCGCCTACAACAGCCACAACTTTCTCTCTAAAGAAGAATCCATCGCAAGTGGCGCACCAAGAAACACCTCGACCAGATAACCGTTTCTCGTTTACCAGTCCAATTTCTTTATAAGCCGAACCAGTTGCAAGAATTACAGATTTTGCTTGCAAAGTATTTCCGGATCCATCTTTAAGAACTTTAATATCTCCGCTTAATTCCATAGAGACTATGTCATCGGTAATTAATTTTGCCCCGAATCTTTCGGATTGTTTGCGCATTGAATCCATGAGATCTGGTCCCATTACGCCTTCCACAAAGCCAGGAAAGTTTTCTACTTCGGTCGTATTCATTAAAGCGCCGCCTGCAGTTACAGAACCTTCATAAAGTATTGGCGAAAGTTGCGCACGCGCCGCATAAATGGCTGCGGTATAGCCAGCCGGGCCAGACCCAACAATTACAACATCATGTATTTCGCTCATCTGGCTACCCTATCTTTTTGCGTCTAGTTAGAACTTCAACGGCGCTAGTTATTTCACTAACACGGGCGATCTTGCAGAGCGCGAGATAACCAATTCCACACATTCCTAGAACGATTATTAGGCGAACGATATTCCCGCCTGGAATCAGATTGCGTATTAACCAAGTAGGAACCGATACCAAGAGCGCTAGAACGGTGAGTTTCAGATAAAAACCAAAAACTTTAGATATAGCGATTGAAATTCCATGTCGGCGAAGTAATCGAATTGTGCTCCAAGCTCCAAAGTAATAACTAAGTGCTAGCGCTCCCGCCAATCCAACAGTTACCCATTCTGGCGGCAGAGTGAAAGCAACAATTATTGAAACAAAAACTGCAACAAGATTCATAATCGCATTACTTACAACTTGTAATTTCACATTTTCAAATGCATTTAGTCCGCGAAGTGCAATCAGATTTACACTCATAGGTGCCAAGCCCAGAGCTAGCGCACTTAATGTGTATCCTAAATAATTCGAATCAGCTAACGAAATACCGAAGAAGAGAGATTCGGTCATTAACGGTCCAAAAAACAAGAAGGCAATTGAACTAGGAACTGTAACTAGCCCAACCAGCCGCATCGCGCCAACAAGTTGATCATGAATCATCGAGGACTTCTTTTCATGAGCTAGTTTTGATAGCGCCGGAAGAAGTGCAGTAACAACTGAAATCGTAATAATTGAATGGGGCAACATATAAATAAGAAGTGCATTGCTAAGCGGAGTGAAACCAACCCCGGTTTCTATTCCATCATTTATTGATTTGACCGCTGCGCCAGTTGATAAATTAACAGTTACCAAATAACTAACCTGGGAAATAGCAGCAAATAACAGAGTCCATGTGGCTAGGTGTAAAGACTTGCGCAATTCTGAATCTCGCCAATCGAACCTAGGACGAATTCTTATATTTGTCTTTGAGATTGAGGGAATTAAAATTAGCGCTTGTGCCATATACCCAACCGTGCAACCCAAACCAATCCAGATGATTTCAGAATCAGGAATCGTTGTGACGGTAGGTTGAGTTGAATACTTCAAAAACCAGCCCAAAACTGCAATAGCAATCAGGTTATTTAAAACAGGCGCCCACATCATGGGACCAAATCTTCCCTTTGCGTTTGCAACTTGGCCAAGAAGTGCGAACAAGCCCATAAAAAGTATTTGAGGTAAGCAATAGCGCATAAACAAAGTTGTCACTTCAAATTCTGGCCGCCCAATATAACTTGTCGCAAAAATTCGAACTAATACTGGAGCAGAAATAATTGCTATGACAACAAGCCCGGCCAAGAAAACAAAAGTGGCTGTTACCAGCCTTGAGATAAATGCGCTTCCACCATCGGCGTCACTTGTTGCCCGAACTAGTTGCGGGACAAATACTGCAGTTAGCGCGCCACCAATTATTAAGTTGTACAAAATATTTGGCATGGTGTTTGCAACGTTGAAAGTATCGCCTAGCAAAGTTGTTCCAAGAACTGCAACTAAAAGTAGGCCACGCACTAAGCCAGTTATGCGAGAGACTATTGTCCCGACAGCCATGATTGTCGATGACTTTAATAGAGAGTGGTTAGTCATTTACAGCCGCCTCACTTTTCTTTCTAGTTCCTTTAGTCCTTCTGATCCTCCTGAAGCTTTGAACTAAGGCTGATAGGAATAGAACTATTGCACTGCCAGTAGTTATCCAAGTTGCAACTGGGCTGATAACTTTTAGCGTCACAGGATAAAACACTTCGTTACCTAGCAAGTTGCGTTTCTCCGAATAAATCTTTACTACAAGAGTGCTTTTGCCTGAGGTAACAACCTCAACAGGAATCATTACTTGAATCTTTGATTTTCCACCGACAATTTGATCTGGGACTTTTCCTACTAAAACTTTTCCATTTATCGTTTCGACTCTTAAAGTAATTTTTGCAGGGTTTGTAAAATCATTGACCAAGGTAATTGGTAAATTTTGTTTAGTAGTTGTGACCGTAAACCTGCCAGGCGCAAGTCTTATCTTCTCGGAAATTTTGAGCGCAGCCGAAAACAGATCCATCGCTAATTCTGCGCGGATACTATTTTTTAAATCTGGATGCAATACCGAAGCGCTCTGCCCTTGAAAAATTTCGATTTCTTCTTGTGTCATAAAACTAGAGTTAATCCCTAAGACTCGTTGTGCTTCTTTATATGCATTAATAGTTGAGTTATCTACCTTATGATAAGTACTTCTTGGATAATTTGGCATTTGATTTACTTGGCGCTTTAAAAGGGCAGTCAATCTCTTGGCTCCGAAACTGCGGTAAAACTCTGATTTACCCGGCGATAATTTCGAGACCCAATATCCAGACGGTGAACCAAAGGGCATTGCACTTATTTGATCACCCCGAGTTATCGCAGCAAGTTGATTAAGCCAATTTTTAGCGACTGTACCGCCAACACCTTTTTCGCCACCGATTAGCACGTAATCAGAAGTCATCGCCGTTACTTGCTCAATTAATTGCGGATCAATAAACCAATTTCTGCTTCCTCGTGTGGGGTTGAAAACTAGTTGACCCAGGCGTCCTTCATAAGAAAGCAAAGCCGTGAGTTCATCATCAACGAAAACACCATTAATTTTTCGATGTGATGGTTCAGAAATTGTGATTGCAACACTTTCGGCGCTAGCAATCGGTGCACCTAGTAAAAGTAGCGCCAAGACAAAAAAAGAAGTTAACACTTTTCTCATATAACTAAATCACCAGACTTCGCAATTAACTTCTTCTCATCCGGGTAAGCCAGCAATTCCACAATCTCACCCAAGGGAAACCAACCCACGTCATCAACTTCAGTTAATTGGGGCGCAAGTTTGCCGCCAACCTCTCGAAATAAATAATGATGGACTGTTTTATGAATTCGATTTCCGCCGGCCATAAACCAGAAATTAATTACGCCAAGTTCTTTCGAAATTTCGCTTTCGATTCCAGTTTCCTCTTGAACTTCGCGGACCGCAGCTTGTTCCGGAGTTTCACCTTCTTCAATGTGTCCCTTGGGAAGCGACCAGAGCAAACGTTCACGAGTCTGGTCCTTTAAATCTCGGCGCCCGATAAGCAACCCTTTAGTCCCAGTTGAATCAATAACTAATCCACCTGCACTCACTTCATCTACTCGCTTGGCATAAACGCGCTTCGGGGCTGGTTTTTTGGCAACAGGTTTTACTTGGGTAGTTTCAGAATTATTTAAATTTGGTGGGGTCGGGCCCTTCGGACGTCGTCTCCGACGTTTTTTCCGTTTAGCCTCGCCACCGCCACCAGGCGCCGTGGTCATGGAGCAAGGTTACTGCTCTAGCCTTAGATACTGTGACAACGAACCCAAAAACAATTGCTACCAACCTCGCTATTTCTGCGCTATCAGGCAAGCCCCTTGCCTCTGATCTCGCAGAAAAGTTTGCAAAGGCTGGATTTACTCTGGCGCTAGTCGGAGGTCCGGTTCGTGACGCGATTTTAGGGCGACTCGGAAACGATTTAGATTTTACGACTAATGCAAAACCAGATGAAACAAAAGCCATAATTAAAAAAGGTGCAGATTCTATTTGGGAAACCGGGCGTGAATTTGGAACTATTGCTGCGCAATACGGTGATGTAACTGTAGAAATAACAACTTATCGCAGTGAAAAATATGAGAGTGATAGCCGCAACCCAGAAGTTAAATTCGGCGAAACAATCGAAGGCGATTTACTGCGCCGAGATTTCACAGTGAATGCTATGGCTCTCGAACTCACAACCACCCCACCAACTTTTATTGATAACTTCAATGGCATAAATGATTTAGCGCGCAAAGTTTTGCGCACCCCTGGAACTCCAGAAAATTCTTTTTCAGATGATCCACTAAGAATGATGCGCGCTGCAAGATTTGCGGCGCAATTAGGATTTGAAGTTGACCCATCAATAATTGCCGCAATAAAAGAGATGGCCGCTCGCATTGAAATAATTTCTGCGGAACGAATTCGCGATGAATTTGTTAAATTAATTATGTCAGAGAACCCAAGGGCTGGACTCACCTTATTAGTTGAAACCGGATTAGCCGAATATGTGCTTCCTGAAATCCCAAAATTAAAATTAGAAATCGACGAACACCATCACCACAAAGATGTGTATGAACACACGCTAAAAGTATTAGAGCAAGCAATTGCTTTAGAAGATCGACTAGGTGGGCCAAATTTAGTTATTCGCCTAGCAGCGTTATTGCACGACATTGGAAAACCTAAAACTAGAGAGTTAATTGAAGGCGGAGGCGTTTCGTTTCACCATCACGAAGTTGTTGGAGCGCGAATGGCTAAGGAACGTTTAAAAACCCTACGTTTTAGCAACGATGTTATTAGCGATGTTTCATCTTTAGTTTTTCTGCATCTACGTTTTCATGGTTACGGAACTGGTGAATGGACTGATTCCGCAGTCCGTCGATACATACGAGATGCTGAACATCAACTAACACACCTTCATGTATTAACTAGAGCCGATTGCACGACGCGAAATCAGCGCAAGGCAGAGAGCTTGGCCGACACTTACGACTCACTAGAAACACGAATAGCCAAGCTCATGGAAGAGGAAGAGCTAGAGAAAATTCGGCCAGATTTAGATGGTTTAGAAATTATGGCAATACTCGGAATTTCACCTTCACCAATTGTTGGGCGCGCCTATCAATATTTATTAGATTTAAGAATGGATCGTGGGCCACTTGGTCCCGATGTAGCAAAAGCCGAACTACTTAATTGGTGGAGCTTGAATCAGCCGAAAATTTAGATTTTCGAAGTAAGACCAAGGCCGCGATTGTGTAAGCGATTGCAATCAACCATGGCAAAACAAGAGAAACTCCTCCAGGCGGCAGAGTGAGCGCAGCAATCATTGCACCAGAAACTATTGCGCCATTAACCGCAACATCATAAAAGGCGAAGATACGACCACGAAACTCATCTCGAATCTTTGACTGAACCAGCGCATCATTAGTGATTTTCAAACTCTGCCCAAATCCACCTACAAAAAATGCGGTCGTGATCAACATAAATTCACTTGGCAAAATTCCAAAAACAATTAAGAAACCAATTGGAGCAAGCATTGAAATTCTCATCCAAACATGGCGACCAAATCTAGCAACCCCATAAGGACCGGCAAGTGCGCCTAAACCAATACCTATGCCAGCGATTGCTAACGCGTATGCAAAGCCGCGCAGGCCAGCATCTGGATCAGTTGAATCATTAAAAGTATTGCGTTCTAATAACAACGCCATCAAAGTAAGCGCAGTAATTCCACCTCGTTGGACCCCTGTCGCAAAAATGCCACGCAAAGCATCGCTATGGTTTTTTAAGATATGAAAACCTTGCATTACTTCACCGAATCCACGGATCTCTTGCGGCACTTCATGCGGTTGTGGTCCAATTTCGGTTTTATGAAATCTTGACGCAAAGATTGCAGCAAGTAAATAACCGCCAGCACTAATCAAAATTAGAATGCCATCTACAAAATCACCAGTTGTTACAGAATCTAAAATATTTTTTATTGCAATACCTAATCCGCCACCAATAACTACGAAAATAGTTCCACCAGTTACAGCTAAAGCATTTGCTGAAATTAATTCTTTTTTATTAACTAATAGCGGAAGCCCTGCTGAGAGGCCGGCAAGAATTAATCTGTTCGCACCGAAGGCTATTAAAACGAAGAGCGTTAAGGTCAATCCAGTCGAACCCTTATATATAAGGTACGAAATTATTATTAAGTCGGCGGCACGAAAAAAGTTGGCTAATTGAACAACACGCTTTCGACTAAATCGGTCAAGGAAAATTCCAACGTACGGCCCAACTATGGAATACGGAAGAAGAACTACCGCGAAGGCTAACGCGGCTTTAAATGCGTCTGGTTGGCGTTCTGGTGAAAATAAAATAAATGAGGCAAGCGCAGATTGAAAAATTCCATCCGTAAGTTGTCCGGTCCATCTAACCTGAAGCAATTTAGGTAGTTCACCAAACTTGGCAATTAACTTCATAGCGCAAAGCGTAATCACCAAAGTTGGATTATTCTTAACCATTATGTGGTCGCGCCGAGATAACATCGATTATTCACTTGATCGTCGTTCAACCCTGCTCGCACTCTTCCGCGGCTCTTCTTCAGCGATGGATGCTTGTGATGCTGACCCATATTTAAAGCGAGCTGCAAAACATCATGGTGAAGTTACGACAAGGCAGTGTCCAGTCTGTAAGAAGTTAGAAATTCGTGAATTGCGATATGCCTTCGGAGATCAACTCGGTCAATATTCAGGCCGTATTAAATCTCTTAGCGAATTAGATGAGATGCAGAGTGAATATGGTGAATTCCGGGTCTACACCGTAGAAGTTTGTTTAGAGTGTGGATGGAATCACCTTATTTATTCATTCTTATTGGGAGATGGCCGAACTCGAAAGGCGCCACGAAAGGTACACACCCTCGAAGATGATGATTGGAAACCAGAGCGCGAATTAAAAAGTTGGCATCTTCATGAGAAATCCCTTAGAGGACATTAATTTTAAGATTTGGAAGGTAGCCTTGAGTTATGAACGCGCTGCGAAGAAAACTATTCAGAATTGGTGTTTTCACCTTCGGAATCGGTTTTATTTTTGCAGTTCTTGGATTTGCATATGCCTATTTCACGGTCAGCATCCCAGATGCAAATGCATTTGTTAATAGTCAATCCACGATAGTTCAATATGCCGACGGACAAGAAATCGGCCGCCTAGGTTCTGAGAATAGAACTGTTGTAAAATTAGCAAACATTCCATTGCACGTGCGCCAAGCGGTGATGGCAGCCGAAGATCGTAATTTTTATACTCAAAGCGCAGTAAGCCCGATCGGAATCGCTCGTGCACTTTTTAACAACCTCAAGTCCGGAACGTTAAATGGGCAAGGTGGTTCAACAATCACCCAACAGTATGCAAAGACCGCCTTCTTAACTCCAGAGCGAACCATTACAAGAAAAGTCAAAGAACTCATCATTGCGATGAAGTTACAGAATCAAATGTCAAAAGATGACATTCTTGAAAGTTATCTAAATACTATTTATTTTGGTCGTGGTTCATATGGAATTCAAACTGCTTCCGAAGTTTATTTCAGTAAAAGCGTAAGCCAATTAACAGTTCCCGAAGCCGCAATATTGGCTAGTATTTTGCGTTCCCCCGGTTACTACGATCCTTCATACGGGAAAGAAAATGCGGCAAGGTTGAAAGCGCGCTGGCAATATGTAATTGATGGAATGGTTACAAAAAAATGGTTGACTGAAGAGAAAGCATCAAAATTAATTTATCCAATCGTCAGAGAACGAGTTACCTCTGGCGCCCTTGCTGGGCCTAAGGGCTATGTAATTTCTTGGGTGGTTCGCGAACTCGAGAAGCTAGGTTTCACTGAAGCGCAATTACAAACCGGCGGATATGTAATTAAAACAACGCTTGAAAAGAAGAATCAAGATGCTGCTGTTCGCGCCATGGATGGTCGAGGCCCTAAGAAAACACCGAAGAATTTCCATCAAGCACTCGTATCTATCAGGCCAGGCACCGGAGAAATTGTTGCCTTCTATGGTGGTAAAGATTATTTAGAAACACAACTAAATGGTGCAACTCAATCAATTACTCAAGCCGGTTCTAGTTTTAAACCGTTTGCATTGGTCGCGGCGCTTGAGCAAGGAATTCCACTTACTTCTATCTGGAATGGAAAATCTCCTCAAGTATTTGATGATGTTGGTAAGCCTTACCCAGTATTCAATTACAGCAATGAACAAGAAGGAAAAATCGATCTTCTTGCTGCAACCGCGCATTCGATAAACACAATTTTTGTGCCACTTGGAATTAAGGCTGGTTTAGAGAATGTTGTGGATGTTGCAAGGCGT
>Ga0209299_1001658_pt1 | contig 12144 bp, 22 predicted proteins | sample S_140806_MF_Meta_FD_187326 | JGI IMG/M metagenome (GOLD analysis project Ga0209299, IMG submission 187326) | Freshwater microbial communities from Lake Simoncouche, Canada to study carbon cycling - S_140806_MF_MetaG (SPAdes) (version 2) | ecosystem: Environmental > Aquatic > Freshwater > Lake ...
TTGCACAGTTCCACGAGAGGAGCTTGCACGTTGGTCTTGTGGATGAATCCGATGGCTCCTCGAGGTGTTAGAACCTTTATCCATCCGTACTCGTCTTGATCTTTTACGATAGTCACCAGTTCATTTGTGCGGATCTTGTCAACCTCTTCGGTAAGATCGTCGTTCCACACGATGACAGACCGCCGAAAGCTTTCCTTTGCGTAGATTATGGATCCGGAGACGAAGTGGTTTAAAGATGCCATGATTCATGGTATCACTTCCGTTCGAAACTTTTCACAAGATCTCCACAAATTTCTTTCGCGAAATCTTCGCACATTCTACGCCCGACCCTTGTGGTTCGTTGCCGTCGATTGGGTTACGGTCGTGAACTTGACATTGGGGGTACGTTTCTGGTAGCCCATCTGACAACTTTTCCCTACCATCATTCCGGAATTGACCCAAAATGCCTGGCGATATTCTTCTCTGTCAGCATGTGACTCAAATTTTAGGACAGTTAAGCTTGCTTGCTTGCCGTCACCGGCGGACAGACCAAGATACTTGACAGCAGGCTCATCGCTGCAATCGGGACATGTATTGATCCGTCCGCCGGCCATCCGCTTTGCAAGGGAATTGGGGTCAAAGAATCCTCCGCAAACAATACAATCTCGCATGTTTGTTTCCTTAATTCGTTGTTGAGTTGGTACCCCGCCTGTGAGTTGAACACAGTTCAGTAGATTAAAAGTCTACTGCATCACCGCTAATGCTTACAGGGCGTTGATATTCTTAGTATACCATGCAAAGACTGCACTTTGCACGGACTAAGAACAACTTTTTAAAAAGTCTTTTTGATCACGCTTAAAGTAGCAGGATCAACGTGCTGTACGTCCCTTGGGTTTCCTACCTTGATGATCCGTGCCTGGCGGACGTTTAATTCGTAATTGAACACGATGTCTGTTATCATCCACGAACCTTCATGAACCGTGTGAGTAACGAAGTCTCCAACAACCACTCTTTTCATGACTATGATTTATCACATCCAGGTGAAGCTTTACACAACTTTTTTCTTTATTTCTGCAGGTACACGATAATAATATGCACTCGAGCAATTTTGGTGGGCCATCCCCGTCCTGCCCGGGGGACCTCCACTTTATCAGAGTGGCTATCTAACTAACTGATATAATGGCCCTTGTATTCTTACGTTTTATCTGGCGGGATAGATGGGGCTCGAACCCACGACCTTCGCAGTGACAGTGCGATATTCTAACCAACTGAACTACTATCCCAGTCTTGATATATATTTCTCATTCCACCATTTAATCTTTTCTTGTAACTGTTCAAGCGTCATTCCACATTTTTTGCCTTTGGACACATTTGAGTTGTGAACCATTAATCTGCAATTTGCTGGATGAGAAATTATGCTTGCGTCTACGTTGTTTTCAAACCCATATTTTACGGATACAATGTGATCTCTTGAAACACCGTCGAGATTATTTCCTCGATTTTTTGCAGAATACCAACCATACTTTTCTATCAAAGTAAAGTCGAATTCCTCGAGATAATCGGCTAAATTAAACTTAAAAGAACAAAGAGTTCTATAATATTTTAGTCCTGCTTTGTCAAGAAGCGGGTATCGAATCTTCGTGCTGCATTCAACTGAACAACATTTTTGATGAGGATGCTTTGAACTAACAACAAATCCGTTATTACATCCTTGACAAATTTTCGTGATTCTTTCAGAGATTATTCTTCCAGTTTTCGTGATTCTTTCAGAGATTATTCTTCCAGAAAGTTTCTTTCTTACTTTTTCTTTAAAGACTTCTGATCTAGGTCCTCTACTGTTTGCACAAGACCTTGAACAGAAATAAATGTCTCTTTCTGGATGTCTCTTTTCTCTTTCTTTAACAAAGAAGTGAACATAACAACGTTCACATGTCACATCATATTCTCTTACTTCTCCAAATTCATTTTTATAACGTTCAATGGTTTTTTGAGAACACTTTGATGCGCCCTTGTCACCGTTTGTAAGGTTTTTATCACACCATCTTACATGATTTGCAAACACTTTTCCTTCCTCGTTTGGAAAAAAAGTGTTGCAGTACTTACACGTTCTATCTTGTCTCATACTAATAAGTATGGACCTGCTTTAAATCGAACCTATTTTATTTGTGGAGAATCCCGGCTACGCTCCGGGCACTGCTGCGTGCAAGGCAACTGTTTTCCTGAATAAACTAATTCCCCGATGAACTACCGGCCCTAACTCTAATAAGTATTAGTCACTTTGCGTTTTTTTGTGGAACGGGACAGATTCGAACTGCCGTAGACAATGTCAAATGGTTTACAGCCGGTCCCCTTCAGCCACTCGGGCACCGCTCCATGGAGCCACCTGCCGGAATTGCACCAGCGACCGGGACTTTACAAGGGTCCTGCTCTGCTAACTGAGCTAAGGTGGCAAAATCTTGTTTTCAATGGGAAGGTTCGAAGTATAATATAGCGTCGGGAGAAGAGTTTACACAGATTTTCTTTTTTTCCCGCGGGATCGTAGGTAGATGTCGATGATACCATCACGTTTTTCGGGAGATGTAGTACCCCACATCCAAAGCACTGAGGTTTCACTCTCCTTTAACTTCTTTTCTAAGTCCTGGGTTATACCATTTAATATTGTGATGCTCTCCTCGGTGGCTTCTGGTGGGTCTATTCCTAGTTCCAGGGCCACTCGGTAGAGTTCGTCGTATGATTTGGACTTCCAGGCTTCTCCAGCTCTCTTGTAGAGTTCTGTCTTCTTGGGGTCGTTGCCAGTCTTATCGGGATGGCTTGCCGCGGCGATGGCCTTCCAGAGTTTCTTCATGTCCTCTGGACCGGTGGTTGGTTCAGACGCCGCCACTTCTTCTTCTTGGAGAGGAGCTGCATTGTCTACGACTTCGACGTGAGGATTTAGAGGTTTACTTTCTAGTCCCGGGACGTCTTCCACATCGAGCTTGGAAAGTTCTTCCAGAAACTCTCCTTCAAAGTTCCTTATCGTCTCGTCTCTATCTTCTACTTCAAGACGAAGGTGTTCTACTTTGAAAGACAGACTCTTCCACCGCCTCTTGACGTCCATGAAGTTAAGTATATTTGACTTTAAATTCTGGTGACCCCAACGAGATTTGAACTCGTGTAATTGCCGTGAAAGGGCAAGATCCTAACCGCTAGATGATGGGGCCATTTGTCGAGGAAACCGGATTCGAACCGATGACTTTCGCGTCCCAAACGCGACACTCTGCCAGACTGAGCTACTCCTCGAAATTTTGCAGAGGGGAGAGGATTCGAACCTCCGGTACCTGTTACAGTACAAACGCGTTCCAGGCGTTCCGTTTAAACCACTCACGCACCCCTCTAAATTGATTCACTAATGAATCGGAGCGGGTGGACGGATTCGAACCGACGACCTGCGATTTGGAAAAACGCCGCTCTACCAACTGAGCTAAACCCGCAAGATTATGTTGTCAAATAACTACGTTAACTATATCACTAAAGTTTGAAATGTATTCTTGTTTAGTAATGGCACCCCCGGATGGACTCGAACACACGACCTTGAAGGTACCTCTGCAGTAAGTTTAATATTAGACCGTTAATGGCGCATCCGGTAGGATTCGAACCTACATAAGACTCATTAGAAGTGAGGTGCCTGATCCCTTAGGCTACGGATGCATGGTACCCCTGGCCGGACTCGAACCAGCACGCCCGAAAGCAAGAGATTTTAAATCTCCGATGTCTACCGTTCCATCACAGGGGCATTGGTGCCGGAGATATCAGCCTCTCCGGCGGGGCTACGGACTCACTTTACTGTATTGCTACGACCGCGTAGCTGAATCTCACGAACCTGAGCAAAGTATGCTGAGAAGCCCTCTGGTCGCCGAGCATTAATGTTTGATGCGCAGCTCTGGGCCGTCGCGCGGGTGGAGAAGAGTGCAGAGTTTCCGATTGTATCCCAGACTCCGCGAACTCGACCTGAGTATGTGCGGCGGTTAAGGAACCGACGGCTGTTTCCGTCACGAACGATGTATGCGGTGTAGAACTTGTCTTGTGTACGATTGCTATTTGACATGATGTTTCCTTGTTTTATTACCGACTAATATTTGGATTAGTCGTGGCCTTCCTGGAGGGATTCGAACCCCCGACCTGGTCTTTAGAAAAGACTCGCGCTATCCGGTTGCGCTACAGGAAGGTGTTGACCGGTTCAACCGTCTGTACCGGTTGCTTGTGAGGCTTCCTCTACAAGTTCGACGTCGCTGGTGAAGCAGTATACCGACTTCTTGAATCCCGGGACATCGACAAAGCAGCGGATTCGACGTGCAAGGCTGACAGTGCCTGTCATACCGATGAACTTGGGGTCTCCACCGATGATGCGAACTTTTTGTCCAAGTTCGGCTCGTTGGTTGAGCGCCCGCTCAGTTGCCTTGACACGGTTGAAGTGTTGGAGATGCAGTGCGAGAGCCGTTAGCTGCTCGGCGCTGAAGTTTGTCGTCGCCTCGTTGAAAAGAAGCGTCATTTGTTCGTTCAGCCCAGGAAGCTTGCTAGCTGCACGTTCGACCTTCTTCATGTGAACCGGCTTTCCGCTCGTCTTCTCTGCGGTGCGGGCAGCTTTACGTTCCTCACGTTGAGCCTTGATCTGCGTCTGTCGGGCAGCGCGCTCGGCGTCCTTTGCAATTTTCGCGGCAACCTTAGTTGCATCATCGACTTTGCTGGTCGTTCCGGTCTCCATTGAGAGACCTTCCTTCATCGCCTTGCGAGCCTGAGCTGCGGCGAGAGCCTTGTCAATGGCTGACATTTCGTTACCTTTGTTGATTTCTTGAAACATTTCGCTCATGTTGTGATTTTCCTTTATTGTGCGGCTTGATTGCCGCGTTGTTATCTTTATACTACCACGTCGTCGGTGAACTTTACACCGATTTTTTTCATCAACGAATATTCAGTTTTTCATGATACGGGCGAAGTTGTAGAAGGTTTCCGCGAGGTTCGAGTCCTCGGTCCAAGGACGACGGAAGGTGTACAACTCCTTGAATCGTTTGAAGTTGCCAGACTCAGCGGCCAGCGCGAGTTCACGAACCTCAGCTTCGGAAAACTTGCCTTCTCGGGCCCGCTCATCCTGCTCTTTCTTTTCCATGTAGGCACTAGCTACACGGTATGCAGTATAACCGAACCAGATTTTGCCAAGGTTGCTGATCTTCATGTCCTTATCCTATCTTTTCTGATATGAACTTTGCACCATGTTGTGCAACTAGTTGCACTTGGACCCCTGGCTTTGATAGGTAATCTCCATCAGGGGTGAGTGGGTCAAGCCACCGTATTATCGTCGAACCAACCCGGGTCCGGATCATCGGTGACGATTGCGAACCACCTACGGGCGGTTTTCTCGTCGTTGAAGGAGGCACGGCAGTCGGGGTTTCCGCCGCCGGGGCCCACGGCTTTGACGATGATTAACTTATCGGGTTTGATTCCATTGATGGGTGGGCAGATGGAGGTTGCGTCCTCACCATCAACCAGGTCACGGGGGAAAGAATCGTATGCGAGATCAACTTCGACGGTTACCATATGTTTATATTACCCTTTCCTTGTCAAACTTTGCACCGTTGGACCCCCGGTTTTGATGAGTAATCTCCACCGGGGGTGAGTTAGGATTTCAGTTGTTACAGGGCTGGCCGGTTACGGGGCAGCACTCGTCGCAGTCCATTCCGCAATCCGGAAAATGTTTGAGGAAGAGGTACATGTCGATCTCGTGTAGGGGTACGCCAGGTTGCGCAGCCTTTCCCGCCTTGTGGGCTACCGTGAACAAGTCTCGTGCGCATCGATTTGGGTACTTGGCCACGACGGCGTCAACTGCGGTGAGGGTTGCTGCACTGAGGTTGCTGTATTGCTTCATGGTTTATAATACCTTTTTCGTTAGCGATTTTGCACTCAGGTTTAAAACTTTTAAGTTAGTTTTTCCTTAGTGCCATTCCTTAACCTAGAACCATTATAACTTTTCGACAGCGAACTTTGCACTCGGTTGTGCAACTAGTTGCACTTAAATGGACCCCCAGGTTTGATAAGTAATCTCCCCTGGGGGTGTCGTTCACGCCGCGAGAAGTTTGAGGAAAGTCTTGGGAAGTTCAGGGTTAATGGAGCGGAGCAGGTTGTGGAAGTATTCCTTGTGGACCGCGATTCGCTCGATGTTGAGGTCCAGGTCCCGGAGGGAGGAGTAGCCGTGGGGGGAGCAACCTTCGCCGCGGAGCTCGACATCCTCTGCGTACCGGGTGAACTTCTCGCCGAGGTTCTTGGAGTCGCGGATGATGTCCGCCGTGAGCCGATCGATGGTCCATGCGGCGGTGAGGAGCTCAACGTGGATGGGCTGCCACTCTTTCACGTTTGCGGGAATATAATCCGTGAGCGCCGTTTCGTATTTGCCGTTTTTCATGGTCTTACTATACCTTTTCTATTGCGAACTTTGCACTGGATTGTGCAACTAGTTGCACTTGGACCCCCAGGTTTGATAAGTAATCTCCCCTGGGAGATTGGGTCAGGCCGTGAGTGCCTTGACGAAAGCCTTGTGGGCGTCGATCATTCGAAGCATCGTGTGGAGGGTTTCCTTGTGGACCGCGAGTTGCGCGATGTTGAGGTCAATGTCTCGAAGTGAGGAGTAACCCATTGGGGACAAACCTTCGCCGCGTAGTTCGAGGTCGATTGCGTAAGCTTCGAACCGAGTGCTCATAGTTTTGGAGTCGCGGATGATGTCCGCCGTGAGGTTGTCGATCGTAGTTGCCGTGGTGATCATTTCGACGTGGAGGGAGGTCCATTCCTTCGAGTCCTGCGGGATGAACTCCATGAGGGCGGTTTCGTACTTGCCAGCCGAGCTGCGGGTGTATGCCTTTGCCATGGTTTTATATTACCTCGTTCGTTGGTGACTTTGCACTGGATTGTGCAACTAGTCGCACTTGGACCCACGGTTTTGATAGGTAATCTCCACCGTGGGTGAGGAAGGTCTCACCAGTTTTTCGGAGCGAAGGAGGGTCGACCGTAGTCCGCCGTGGTCCCGAGGTGGGGTGCAATTGCCCTGTGGACCTCGGCCGTGGTCGCGGTGATGATGGCACCGTCTGGGAGCTGGAGTTTATATACCATCTCCCGGTATTCGTAGGTCTCCCGTTTGTGTCCGGTGATGACCGCAGGGGTACCTACCGGGTAGGTCAGGGCCGAGCCTCCGACGTAGCAGATGGTCGTGGGGACCGTGAGGTTATAGGTGGTGCCGTTGGGGAGGTACTTGGTGCGTTTCATGGTTTATAATACCCTTTTCGTTAGCGATTTTGCACTCGGTTTAAAACTTTTTTAGTTTTTCCTTAGTGCCATTCCTTAACCTAGAACCATTATAACTTTTCTGCCGCGAACTTTGCACACATTTGGGCAAAAAAGTTTTTTTCTTTTTCGGTGCAAAGTTCGGCCACGAAGTGTTATACTAGGACCATGGAAAAGGTCATCACCAACCCGGACACGAACAATAAAGTCATCGTCACGGTCGAAGAGGGTCCCATCCCCTACACGGTTGAGCTCACCTTCGGAAAGTCCTACTCACTCACCATGAGCATTGAGGATGCCCGGGATCTCGCCCAGCTCCTCGATGCGTTCGGTGCGGATTACTGAGTCCAGGTGCCCCCAGGAAGGGCTTTGGGTCCTGGCCTATGGTAACCAAGGCCACCCTTTCCAGGGTCATTCTGAGGGCATCCTGGGGGCGGAAAAAAGTTCGTGCGGCGGTGCAAAGTTCGTAGAGGAAAGGTTATAGTAGAACCATGGAAAACAAGCTCTCCTTCGACGAAGTGGAACTCAACTACATCCTCGAGGCGGTCCAGTTCCTGGCCGAGCAAAAGGCTTCCGGGGGTGATCCTCACCGGGCCGTGTACACCGCTGAGCTGGAGAACATCGAGGAGCGGATCCTCGAATTCCTCGGCGAGTGAGTGCAAAGTTCACCAACAATTTGATAGGGTAGAACCATGAGCAACGACAAGTCCCACCTCCACCCGGACCTCCACGATGCCTCCCTCGAGAAGGCCTGCAAGATGGCTGACAATCTTCACACGATGCTGGACAATGGCAACCCTGCGGTCCTCTATCACAAGGGCAAGGCGTTCGACCTGAGCTACATGCTCGAGTATCTCCGGCTCAACTTCGATCTCGTGCCGAAGAAGTGACTCGAGCGGTGCAAAGTTCACCAACGATTTGATAGGATCTACCTATGCCGATCAAGTACAGTTTCACCCCTCGTGAGCTCATCAACACCTACAATCGGAAGGTCATGACCAAGGTGGCCGAGATCTTCGAGTTGAGTCCCCAACGCGACGGTGTCATCCTGGAGGATTGTGGGTCCTGGTTGGTCCAGGAGGCCTGGATGGACCGAGGTGGGTTCTACTTGACCATCCGGTTGGCACCCCTGGACAAGCGCCGTGAGGCCGTCCAGGAGGAGGGAAGGAGGATCATCGGGAAGTTCCTGGATGTGTTCTCCGGCCGAAAGGCTTCCGGTACCACCTATGAGGGTCAGGAAGGTTACCTGGAGGGTGAGAAGGTGACCGTGTATGTCGAGACGTCGTCCCATTCCATTGGAGACTGACACGAGGTGACCCTGGAAGGGCCTTTGGGAAACCTGGTAGGGTTACCAAGGCCCTTGTTTTCCGGGTGATTCTGAGGGCATCCTGGGTGAAGTGTGGATCCCTGTGCAAAGTTCGGCGGAGAAAGGTTAGTATAAGACCATGAAGAGCAAATCGATCATCTCCGTGACGGCCTTCCTCCTCGGTGGTTGTGCCACTGGATCCAAGTTCGAGGGGAACGGCCCTGGGGACCTCGAGGTTCCTCCTCCCTCACTTCCCGGGATGACCTCCGTAGGTAACCCCATGGACCCTCAGGCCGTGATGACCGGCACCGGTGGGGCAGGCGGAGGTGAGGCCAATCCCCAAGGAACAGGTGGCTCACAGGACCCGAGCTCCTCCTCGGTCTCCAGCTCCTCCAGCTCATCCTCCGTGTCATCTTCTTCTTCGACCGGAGGCGGTGACCAACCTCCCCAGATGGCCTGTGACCCAGGTCTGACCCTGTGCGGAGACACATGTTCTGATACGAAGGTGGATGTCCTGAACTGTGGGGCATGCGGCCATGCCTGCAAGGTGGGTCAGTTCTGTTCTGCAGGGAAGTGTACCGTGCCGGCTGTCCTTCACATGGCCGGAGATGATGCTTGTGATGCCTACCTGGATGGGAAGGTTGTGGCAACCAACAAGAACTGGTTCGTGGCCACGAAGGTGACCCTGAATCTGACCGCCGGGACCCACGTGGTGGCCGTCCTGGGCAAGAATGCCGCCAATGGTACCCATCCTGGTGCCGTGATCCTGGACCTCGGGTACGGTTCTGAGAGGATCGCTACCGGGTCCGATTGGGATTCCAGCACCGACTTCGTGGCCGGGTGGGAGACCTTGGGAGGATCCTTGTTGAATCCTGTGCCTCCTGTGACCCACGAGGGGATCTTCAACACCATGTGGTGGAACCGTGATCCTGTCACCTTCGCCGCCAAGAACTTCCCCGATGATTCGCAGGCGATGTGGGTCTGGTCCCAGGGATTCCTGACGGACTCGGCGGTCTACTTCCGGAAGGAATTTGTTGTCGAGTGAGTGCAAAGTTCGACGGAGAAAGGTTAGTATAAGACCATGAAGATCACCAACAAAGAAAAAGCAACCGCGAAGAAGATCATGCAGCTCTCGGAGCAGGTCGCCCGGATGGGCATCGCCCTGGAGAAGAGCTTGGCCGAGCGCCGTGAGGCAATGAATCGGTCGTACCCTGGCTTCCGTCCCAACGACGAGCAGCTGGTACCCATCAGCCTCGGTGAGGCCCGCCGCTGGATGGACGACGGTCTTCCCGAGCGGGACCGCAAGGACATGAAGCAGTGGTACTACCGGCTCGCCGACCGAGGCTGCGACATGTACGAGATGGATCCGCACTTCGTCGCGAAGCCCGTCATCTACGCCAAGGACGCTGAGGGCGGCATCTGGCGGTACCGCGGTCTGAACAGCGTCGAGAATTATAACACCGTGATGTTCTTCGAAGGCCATGGTGCGCCTCTGAAGCGACCCCGTAAGGCCTGAGCACGGTGCAAAGTCAACCACAAAAGGGGTATACTAGAACCATGGCAATCATCAAAGCAGGAGACCTGGTGGTCGGTAAGGCCACTGGAAACAAGTACATCGCGTTGAGTGATGAGGGAACGTACATGAAGCGAGTCCCCGGGCCGGGGGCGTTCCTAGACGATTATAACTACGTCTCCGTGGTCCAGGTGGTCAATCCCCTGACCGGCAAGGAGGCCTTCGAGTACCTCTCTTCGCTCCAGAAGGTATGAAGCAGGGAATTCTGGCAGGAATCTTGGCCGCTGTGGTGACGTGGTCCCCGGAGGCCAGGACAGAGACCGGTTTGGGTTTCTATGGGATGGTGACCACCTTGAGGAGGGACCACGTGGTGGAGGTTCGTGTCCATGGTCTGGACGGATGGGGCATCAGCACCTCTTATTGGGCCAGAGTGACCATGGGGACCGAGTCCTTGAGTCTGGGAGAGGCCATGTTCCGAGGCCTTAGTGAGGATGGAACCGCTGCTCGAGAGGTGGTCTGGTACGTTGAATCCCTGGAGACTCATGGCACAGTGCGGGTGGTCTTCTGCCGTCCCAGGGCATGCACGCGGCCGATCGACGGTGAATTCTACGTGGATTGAGTGCAAAGTTCGGCGGAGAAGAGGTATAGTAAGACCATGGCTGATCTGCTGTTGAAGTACCAGGAGGTGATTCTGGTATGTGTTCTTGGATTTGCCCTTTATGTCATCATCTTCGGATGAAAGATGTAGACACAGCGCAAAACTTTTAGAGAAAGTGATAGATTAAGATCATGAAGAACGTACGAAACAATCTTGTTGTTGCAATGAATAAGAGGCACGTTAAGTCTCGTCCGATGAAGGATCGTCGTACGAAGCGTGTCAATAACCCAAAGAAGTCTTGGAAGGATTCTATCTGACATGAGCAAAAAGAAGAGCGAGATGACGACGTGGGGACACCACGACACGATGATCGTCAACCTACGTGACTGGGTGACCAGGGAGATTACTCTACTTCGTAACGACGTCGCCAAGGACGCTCCGAAGCTTGAGGCTCCCATCGGTAAGCTGTTGAAGTCAGCCGAAGACCTCAACCTACAGATGTTTGACCTAATCCGAGCCGCGGCGGAGATGGCAGAGAAAGAAGCAAAGAAGAAGACAGCGGAGGAGTGAAGATGAAGCTGATCATCTTGTCGTTTTGCTTCGCTCTGACCGGGTGCTCGTACAGATACGACCTTGGTAGATTTGAAGCGAACTCTGTCCCAAAACCAGAGCCAGAGCCGGCTCACGAGAAGCCCTGTGAAGACCCTGTCCAAACGACGAGCTTACAGGTCACGACGAAGCTGGACGAGGCGAACCAAACCGTCACAACCAACGCAGTCTCAGAGACGCACAAAACGCGGCAAGAACCGTGCGATTGATCCGATACACTCCAGCTTTCCCGGTATAGTATGATCAAACATTCCGACTTAACTCAGTAGGTAGAGTGTTCGACTGTTAATCGAAATTGCCCAGGTTCGAGCCCTGGAGTCGGAGCCATAGAATGAGATGAAAAAGCTAGATCTCCATGGGGTTCCTCATGAGGAGGTACCTGACCTTGTGCATCGGTTCATCAATGAAAACTGGAGAGAGGGACAGGAGCTGCACGTGATCACTGGACATTCTCGGGTGATGAAGAGGATCGCGAGAGACGTGTTGGACATGTACGACGTCGAGGTGGAGGAGGGCGATCCTCGCAACACCGGGTATCTCAGGATCATGACATGACGAGAATGCCCTCAGAATGACTTTCAGGTATTCAGTGGTGGTTACCACGGCTTGAGTTTTCTTGGTCATTCTGAGGGCATTCTCGCGACGTGGCTGAGGTGCAAAGATCTACGGAGGCATGGTATACTAGGATCATGGACATCTTTCCAACTGGATCAACCTGGTACGACCCTCGGCATCCTGAAGTCTTCTACCGAATAGAATCCAGCGATCTTCTGTCTGTCACGCTGCAAATCATAGGTAACTCTGTGGGGAAGATCACTGAACCATTGGGTGCCC
>Ga0209299_1001666_pt1 | contig 12121 bp, 16 predicted proteins | sample S_140806_MF_Meta_FD_187326 | JGI IMG/M metagenome (GOLD analysis project Ga0209299, IMG submission 187326) | Freshwater microbial communities from Lake Simoncouche, Canada to study carbon cycling - S_140806_MF_MetaG (SPAdes) (version 2) | ecosystem: Environmental > Aquatic > Freshwater > Lake ...
CAGGCTTTTGACATGACCATTACAGAGTATGTCTGCATGCTTGTTGAGAGAGATAGTTCCTAGTGGGTGTACAGGTATTGGAGTTTCGATGTAGTGGTGACTCTGCCTCGGTAAAAGAACTTGTCAAAAATACCAAGACTCCCAACTCTTTGGAATCTATTCCCAGTGATTCCGTCAACCTAAAATTCATTGACGAATCACTATTACGTTTTGCTAGTGCATGGGGTCGCCCGTATGGCTTTATTCAGGAGCAGTCTGGGGCAATTATTCAGAACCTCTTTCCTATCAAGCGTAATGAAGCAGAGCAAATTTCTTCATCTTCATTAGCAACATTAGAGATGCATACGGAGACTGCTTTTCACCCATGGCGACCTCAACACATTGTGCTCTTATGTATACGAGGCGATGATAATGCTGGGACAACGTATGCAACACTTGAGGACATTTTGCTTAATCTCGACAGGGAAACAATAGAAGTTCTTCATGAGCCATTGTTTACGACGACGCTTGATAAAAGTTTTCAGAATCCCGACCAGTCGGATGCCGTGGTAGCAACTCCGATTTTATTCAATAATGCATCATCAATGACTTACGACAGGGTATTAATGAAACCTAAGACGGATTATGCAGGAACTGCTCTAAAAGAATTGTCAAAAGCAATTGAAGAATCGAAGCAGGTTTTTAAACTTTCTGCTGGACAGGTTGCGATTATTGAGAATTGGAAAGTAGTTCATGGTCGCACGCCATTTGTTCCGCGCTACGACGGAACTGACAGATGGCTTAAGCGCGTTATGGTTCGGAACTCCATGCCACCAGCACGAGATGTTCAAAATGTTGGGGATGATGGAACTTATATGGTTACAATGAGTTTCTAATGGTAAGAAAAGCGGAAAAAGCAGAGCATCCTAACCGTCTTTATAACGTTGTTCTTAGGGTAAGAGGCTCTATGAAAAACGACATGTTGAGAGCCGCCAAGAAACATGACATGTCTCTTTCTGAATATGTTCTTTATTGCGTCTGGGAACATATTCGCTCAGAGCGCGGAATCCCGACCCCTGGGTCTGCTCAGTTTTCTATGCACACGCCGATACAGGAGATTCAGGCGTACTTGCGTGGGGAGCAATTATTAACTCCCTGCGGACAGAAGGAATGCAATATGAAGTTGATAGAGTTTCAGAATATGACGTTTTGCAACACTTGCAATGTGAGGATTGAATGATTGAGTTAATTGAAAATGGAGACATCTTTGACGGCAAGGCAGATGCTTTTTGTCATGGCGTGAACACCAAGGGTGTCATGGGTGGGCTTGCTGGCGAAATCGCAAAACGATTTCCAGACTTGGCACACCTGTACGAGGCAATGTGCGAACTTCGTCAGTTGGATGGGGGAGATATTCTTCCTGTGTTTTTTGACAAGTGGTGGATTTATAATCTCGTCACACAAATTGAACCTGGCGCTGATGCTCGATTGGATTTAATTGAGGAAACAGTAGTGAAGATGATTGAACACGCACAAGTGAACGGCGTTAAATCAATCAATGTCCCTAAAATAGGTTCAGGTATAGGTGGCCTCAAGTGGGATGACGTTCTATCCGTAATAACTAAAGTGGGAGAAGATTCTCCGGTTGTTCTTCGGGTGTGTATTTAGTCAGAAGAATCTAATTTCATGGTCACTGGTTTTTAAATGGATTTTTTGTTTTTCCCAATTTGTTCTCTAGTTTGACTCATGTTTTCATTTTGTGAACGTTCTCGGCCCAATTGGCTAGGGCTATTCCATTTTCTGTAATCGTTGCGTGTTAGACCTGCTTCAACCCTAATCTCCCGAACTGTAGTCTTGCCAATGCCAAGTTCTCGTGCTATTTCTGTGTCAACTTTACCCAATTTATGAAGTGCAATAATTTTTTTGTTTCGTGCCACCACCGACGCTGGTATTCCTGCCTTTCCCCATTTCCCCGTTGCGGCCTGCCCTGCTTTTAAATTTGATGGAATATTATTATTTATTCGATGATTACGGATTGCGCCCCTAGTAACGCCGAGTTTTTCTGCTATTTGAATATCACTCATCCCGTAAGCAAGCATTTCAAATATCTGTTGTATCTGTTCGTCAGTTAGGCGATTATTGCCTGTTGGGGGAATGTTGTTTTTTATTCGAAATTGACGAACCGCACCCATTGTTACGCCAAGTTTTTTCATTATTTCACTATTTCCTGCCCCATCAGCAAGCATTTCAAGCATCTGTTGTTTTTGTTCGTCAGTTAGGCGAGTACGTGAACTCATTCCACTAATAATTTTGTTTTTATCTGGTCGTGAACTCAAATTTTCTAAAGTGGATTTGAGGACAAATTCATAACGGTCCTTAGATGCTTCTTTCTCTGCTCGTAGTAATAGTTCTGGTGAAACCTCGGTCAACTTAATTGAACGAGTTGACGTGCTGCGAACGCCTTCCCTACTTGTGTTTTCAGCGTCTAGAAGTGCGATGAGTTCTCTGGTGGAGCCATCAAATGCGTGGTTAAATTCGCCGAACCTAATCTTTCCTAGGAGGTCTACAACGCCTTGAAGTTCTTCACTGGTTTCCCTTTCGGGGTACGTTTGCTTAAATATTTGAGGAATTCCATACTCTCCTAGCCAATAGAGTGCCATAGCATCGCGCTCTTCTTCTGTAAGGTCGAGTAAGTCGCTATCTAAGATAAAAGATGTGATGGCCATGGCGTTCGCCCACTCGCCATGTCTATCAAAACCACGACCAGTACCAAAGTGGCCCAGAATGTCGTGCTCTATATCCGGGATTGCACTGCCCCTTGCTGGATTTAGCAGAAGACCCACATATTGCTGGACCCAAGAGCCGTCAAGGTTTTTGTATTCTTGATATTTCTCAGATAAATCATGACCTTGTAATTTTCTTATAATATCCCTAAATTGTTTTTCGAATTTTTCCCTGGCTTCCTCAGTCGCGCGGTGGTCTCGCCCTACACGGAATTGATTTGTATAGGAAGTGTCTTTTGGGCTTTTAATTTTATACTTTAATTGAGGAAGGATGCTTGCCAAATACTCTACGCTTGGTGCTTCAATTTCTGACCAATCCCTATTTGGGAGAATTGAACTTATGGTTGGATGTGGTTGAGCAAAAATGACGGGTATACCGTTGGACGAAACTTTAATTGAAATTGACTTAATCGCTTCTTTGGTTTTTTCGTCTATTGGCGTAGTCGGGTTGTCAGACAAAAGATTTTTAATTTTATCTATTGTTTTTTGCCTTGTAGCAAATGTTGAATTATTCTCGTCCTCATAAATTTGAAGAAGTGCTTGTCTTGCTGCGTCTTTTTCTGTTTCATTAAGTTCTAGTTCGTCAAGAATCTCCTCAAAGTCTCGCCCGTCTAAAATGGGATAAGTATCGGTACGTGAACTCATTCCACGACGACCACGTGCTTCTTCTGTTTCGCGAAGTATGCGGTCAATAGGGTCTTCATTTGTAACACGAGGACGACTCTGTTCTCTTGCCGTGCGGTCTGGCTGACCACCTCTGCCTCTGGCTTGTCGTTGAGGGCTAGAAACAGGTCCGTATAATTCGTCCCACTCACGCATTTGGGCGTCGACTGCATTTTGGTTATCAGGACTTGGGTCCGTGTAGAGTTTTATGCCAGAAATACCGCGAACTCGCACTAATTGAGGTCCAATGAGTTCCGTTCTGATTATTCGGTCATCTTCATCTGCGTAAACAAGAGTTGTCCCTGGCTGAAGTTTTATCTTCTCATCTGGCGCAAGTTCAATTGGACGGAACCGTTCTTTCTCAGAATCTGTCATATCGCGTCGTCGCGAACTCATGCCACCAACACTAGTTAAATTAGTATAAATATCATTATCTAGTGATTCTCTTAGAATTTTTTGTCTTGCGTCCTTACTTTGTTTTTTAATTTCACCATCTTCATCAAATCGGAAGAAGTGTCCTTGTATTTCCCAAACTAATTTTGGTCGACCAAAGCCTTCGTATAGTTCTACGACTGTTTCAATTTGGCTAGGCGTAAGTTTTTCTATTTTTGCATCAAGGTTTAGGTGTGCTCCTTCTCCTTGTATTGTGACGCGCGCTGTATCCAGGCGGAGAATGCCGTCTTTGAAAGAGTTAATATAATTATGTTCGTCGCCATGCCAAAATACTGGATATATTTCTCCATCCGGATAAATCCAGGCACCACGATATGGAACTTTCACGAATTCTCGGGCCGAGATGAAATCTCTATTCATCGGTCTTTTATTTGCGCCTTTTATACGCCCTGTGTTTTCAAAAAGTTTTCTTAGTCTGAGCATTTCTCTTGCCTGATTTAAAACAAATTCTTTTTTTTCATCATCTAAGGCAAATTTGTCAATGGCATCAATTATTCGTTCAAGTTCTGGGGAATCATAATTTAGTGGGTTTTCCCTTATCTTGTCTCGTTTATACATAAAAACTTTATTCAAATCATTAAGTCCTGCTTGACTCAATAAATTGTTGCCTTTTTTATCTTTTAATCTAATTTCAGAATCAGACAATTCAAGATTCATGTCAAGAATGTCGAATAATGGACCCCACTTTTCTTTAAATTGTCTATTGGTTATTTTGTCTAATAATTTTTCTTGACGAGTAGTTTCTTCTTTAATAAAATTAATTCGACTAGTGCTACTCAAGCCAAGTGGTGTTGGTATAAGTTTTCCAGGACGTGCTGGCTTAAAGCCCGCTTGACCAGAGCCACGACTTAAAGGTTCTCCGAATTTACCAATTTCCTTAGGTATGGATACGCCTTTTGAAAGTTTGAGCATTTCGTCATAGATTTCTTGGCGTTTTTTAACGTTCTTCTCATCACGATACTTTTCATAAAGAGGTGTAAGTTTATTTTTTAATCGATAAGAAGATGGCGTATGGAATTGGATTTCATAAAAGAATCCGTCAGGATGGTCCACCATTACGTTAATACCCTTGTAGGGGTCTCCTGACGTCCAGTAATTTGTCACCGATGCATTGTGCCCCTTCTTGGCCAAGGCAGAGATGACACCAAGAACGTCGTTTGTATATTTATTCACATCATCTGATTCAAATGTATAACGCAATGGGTCGTTCATTGACGTAATTGAGTCAGTGAGGTCTCCATCGAACAGGTTTTGCAAGCGTTGAGCCTTCAGGGCAAGTGATTCGACTGGTTTTTGTCTGTTTTTAAGACCACGCAAGTAAAGACTTGAGCCCTTTTTGTCGGCGAGACCCTTCATCATTTGTGTTAGTTCAGGTTCATGTTGCGAAACAAACTTCATGAATTCTTGCGCTTCCTTTACGGCACGCTGAGAAGCAATATTTGATTTACCTACAGAACGCAAGCCAGCGATAATTGGTGAACTTGGCAATGATGGACGCATCCATGGCGTTGCGTCTTGAACTAGACCATCATTATCAGCATCAATTGCGTCTGGGTCATAAATTTGTACGGAGTTAATGGCACGTAGGGCAGGACCAAGTGCTTTTTCTGTCATGTACTTGTCGGCAATTCGCTTAATTGTATTTTTAATTGACTGTCTACGTGATTCAAAACCATCACCAGCCAACTCCGCAATTTTCTCAATCGGGTGCATGGATATTATTGGCTTCTTTTTATCGCGATAAGAAATTTCTTCTTCAATATCCTTGAGCCACTCCAGGTATTGCTCTGCATCTTCTCGCGATTTAAACTTGCCAAGATGTTCCCCATTTTTTGAAAAATAGGAAGAAGCGTTAGATTGCTCTATTGTCTGCCCAAATTTTGTTATTAGCGGAACAATAATAAACATTCCTGCCTCGTCGCCAGAACCGTCAATTATGATTGGCTCAATAAGTGCCAAACTTCCATTTTGTTTTTCAATTGGCTCCCTATTGTCGATATCTAGATTCCCGGGAATAAAAGGTTTTACGGGTGGGTCGCCACCATATGACGGCGCATTGGTAATTTCATTTAGTTTTTCTTTATTTGGAGAAAATGCTTGTTCTAATGGTTCCGTACTGACCATGCGGTCTTTTTCTGATGATGTATCAGAAAAAACTTTTGGTGCATCAGGATTATTTGCAACTTCTTGAACGCTCGGCCCAAGTGTCTTTGAACGTGTTTTCTTGGAGGCATTAGCCGCCCTTTGTGTGTTTGCTACGAATTGCTTACCTGTCTTGTCTCCCGCTAGTTTTTTGGCAATTGTCGCTCGTCTCTGAGAGGGGGTGAGTCGTTTCCATGCTGCCGCTGGGAGATAGCGGGTCATCCCACCTTTTCTTCGTGCAGGCTTGCCGTCCGAGGTCGTCCATCGTTCGCTTGTCCATTTTTTCAAAGAACGCTGGGTCCTACCAGGCTTGCCTCTATAGCCTCCACCAGCACGACGGTATGCTTGCGCTACGAGTTGTGCTTTTCGAGCAGACCACTGGCCCGGTCGACCGCCATCCGAACCAGCCATGATTCGCCGTTTGATTGTTTCGCGTAATTGTGGACGAGTGTATGGGATTTGTTTAATACCAAAACTGGGCTCGGTATCCCCTGCGTCATCTAGGAAATCTTTAGTTGCCTTTTCAACCCATCCAGGGGTGCTTCCATAGGCGCTGCGAGAAGAAGGGACCCTAAAGTTGCTTTGGCTTAATCGAGGCCGACCATTTCTATCCGTATGTTCAACTTCTTGCATAAATTCTCCCAAGTGAGCGGGATTAATTCATCTTCACGACGCCGTCGGGAATGACAGCGAATCGGCATTTTCCTTCTGGTTCAACGGGCATCGCTATAATCTTGCAGGAACCTCCACCCTCCCATAGGGTGCAATTCGAGCACTTTACTCCAATGTCTTTTTTGTTATTCTCAGCCGCCGACTTATATCCAGCCCAGACTCCGGTGGCATCCTCGTTGAATTTTCCGTATTTCTGAGTTATAGCAATGAGAAAATCGGCCAATTCGTGTTCCTGTGGGTCAAGTTTGGCAGCAGTCAGGGCTACGGGGAGAGGGGAGGACGCTGTTAGGGGCGTTGATTCGACGACGAGGCTGACTTTACCGTTGAGTATTTCTTGAATAGTAGAAGGCTTCTGTTCCATAACATTTATTATGCCATAGTTAACTACTAGCGGGAGCGACCCTGTCCACGATATGCCTTTTTGTAGTTTTTGGATGACTTTAGGGCTGATGTTCCTCTTTTTGAATGGACGCCCTTATTTTTGGTCGTCTCTTCAATAACACGAGCAATTGTCGTTGTTGTTCTTGTTTTTGGTGAAGGTTTTGCCATACCTAATAATACACTAATACTAAGTAAAATATATAAAAGATTATTTATACTATAAAGTTCAACGCATTAGTTTCTGTATTTCTTGCATCTGAAAATAAAGTAACTGAATCGTACGATTTGCCAAATCAGTAATATCTGGATTGGATGAATTCTTCGCAAAGTCGTTACACATTTGAATCCCTATTTTATGATTGCTCTCTATCATGCCAAGAAATCTCTCTTCTTCGGCTGAATATTCATTGTTGGTGGGATTCATTAGCCACCCCACATTTGGGCCAATGTCGGCCTAGTAGGAGATATCCCCCTGCGCCGCTGCTCTGCTGCTAATTGCCTACTTGTTAGACCGGCCCAAACACCATGCATGTCTGCTGGCGGAAACTCAAGAGCATATTCAAGGCATCTAGCCTTTACTGGACACTCAGAACATAGTGCCCTGGCCTCAACAATATAGGTAATGTCTTTGTGTTCTTTTGGGAACATCAAATTACCCTTACCCTTACATGAAGCATCTTTCATCCATTGGTGGTCACTGATTCCAAATGGTGGGAAATCATTCATGTACTTTTTTTCCTAGACTGTATTGTGTTTTCGTCCTGATGGTAAATGGCATACGGCGGACCTGTGTGAGGGTCGTATTTCGCCGTAATGGACATCGCTTTCAGAACGTGTTTTTTTGCTACAGCAAGTGAGAATGGGCGAGGCGGCATTAGTGCAGAAAGGGAACCGAGCGCATACTGTAATCCGCTTCCTATTGAGTACATGCCGCTTGAGTCAATTGACCACGCGTAATCATTTTCTATTTGATAAATTGTTCTATTGACAACAACCAGCATTTCGGAACCATGTTCCGCCAAGTGTTGGGACGCTTCCCTCGGAGGCGGCGAATATCCATTTGCATCAAAACACTCGCGCAATGCAGGAGTGAATTTATTTGTAACAAACTCATCAAGTTTCTTTCCCTTAAGTCCTGGAGCGGGCTGAGGAGGTTGAAACGAGTAATTTATGAGATTTATAGCGCGAAGGTCGCCTGCGACACCAACTAAGATATTGCCAATTTGAGCAATCTTCGAGATTCCCGCAGCGAGCGTTTGAATTCGAGAAACATATCCCTCATCATCAATGCTTGAGATGCGACTATCGGAACACAGAACAGCAAAACCATCCCCCTGAATTCCGATAATTGTTGTCATTTTAGGACTTGCTCTTTTTTACAGGAGTCTTTGTGCTTGCGAGGGTCTTTGTGCGGTCTGAAATAAATTCTTTCCCGCGGAACATTCCCCAGCCTGAATAAATTGGCATACATTCATATGAGAACTTATGGTCGCCGCCATCCTCGTACATTACGACTCCAAGACCTTGCTGCCAGTTTTCGTGGCGCACGAGAGGGCGACCGTCTAGGTCGACTCCACCTCGCGTGCTAGGAATGGCTCCATCGATGCGAGCAAGACATCCAGGTGAAGCGGCCATGATTGTTCGTGCGCCATCCCAGTCTTCACGAGTCTTGAATGCACACTCAATGCGGTGAATGTGGCCGTAAATAACGCTACTTTTTTCAGCATTCAGGTACACGTGGGCGGTTGAGCCACCACTTTTCACGCGGTCACCGTGAATGATGCGCAATTTCTGATTAACCCAAATGTCAGAAGCCGGATATCCAGGCCTGTACTCCACACCAAAATCATCCATTCGACATAGATATGGAACCGACATAACTGGCCAGGATTCCGGCGTATTGCCCTTGCGCAATCCATAAGCGGCACCAGCATTTTGAACAAGATACTTAGGCATCCGCTCTTCATGGTTGCCAGCAAGCCAGACAATTTGTGCATGTGGGGCAGCGTGGCGCATTTCGGCACAGAATGTAGTCGCTCTGTCGATTGTTGCCTGTGTTGTCAGCGCATAACTTGGATAAATCACATACTTGCCCATTTCTGGCAAGTCAAGGTTGTCTCCGACACAAACAATAAGTTCTGGCTTCAAGTGCTTGATGACGTTGAGCGCAACACTAATGGCGTCCTCGTCATGTGTTGGCTCCAAATCCCCATCACGATTTCTGAAATAACCAAATTGGATATCAGGTATGACGACACATGTCTTGAAAGTTTCAGCAGCCCTTGGAACTGAGGTGTTTTTGGGCAATCTGACTTCTGGGCCGCGTTGAATAATTGGCCATTCTGGGCCAGTTTCCCACTTGGGAGAAATTTGAATTGCAGCAAGGTCCACAATCTGTGGCTCGCCGTTCTCGTCCTTGAGCATTGATTGATAAATGGAGATTCTAGTAATATCGCCAACTTCATTAATATCAATGTTCTTGGAAGCAAGAAGGTCAGCGATTGCCCCAATCGTCTTAGCATTGGTCTCTTTTTGTTTTTCTTCGCCGATTTTATCTGAGATACTCATTTGCTTGTCTCCCGCATAAATCCGCATTTACAAAGATGGTTGTTTTCAAAGCAAAGACGTGCCTTAATGAGCGTGTCTTTGCATAATTGAATGCCTTCGCTATAAAGAATTTTTTCTAATGCCCGTGCGGATATTGAATTTGATGTCACTGCATCCATGAGGGCTTTCTGGTCGTCTGCAGACAAGCCCTCCACGGTCTTGGCAAAATGGCACGTCTTGGTGCTCGCGCTTTGCTGGAACAATGTGATTTTTTCTGAAAGCATTGCTTACCTCCCTTTATTCTGTGTAATCTTGCTTTTATCGAACATTAGTTCTATGAGAGAAGTACTTAATGGATTCAAACAAAATGTTAAATTTGTGGGGCAGTAATATTGAATCGTTAAAAAGTGGCGGCATTCTTTCAACCAATGGGAGAGTGCTCTTGGCAATTATTTATGATAATCGAATTACGCAAATTGCAATTTCGGTGACGTTGAATCTTTCTGAGTCCGCAATTGAAAAATCTGTTGCGTTCTGGAAGAACGCAGGTATTATCGAAGTGCGGAAGATTGGAAGACGAAATGTCTACGCCATTAATTTCGACACCCTGCACACTCACCCTGATTTTGTAATAATGAAAGCACTTATAGAAAATGAAAATCAAATACAACTCAAAGTCACATGACTTACTCAAGATTGCAAAAGTTTTTAATCGTCCGTTTACGGTCAAGGACGTTCGCCACATACTGGCAGTATTTGATAGGGACTCTCGTGTAAAAGAAAGTGCCGAGATTCTCATTACACACGGGCTACTTGTGAGGGTCGACGAGAATTCATATGCAATTACGCCAAAGGGAAGAGATGGGCTTTTTGAATTAGTGAGGCAGTATTCGTTAAAAACAATGCTTTCTTAATTGCTGTTTAATTTGACTTCGATATGAGCCAAGCCTGAAATACTTCATCATCAAGTGGGACGAACCAAAGTTGACTAGCCTCTGGGTCGTAGGAGTCACCAACAAGTGACCAGCAAATTTGCAAAGTATCTTTTGCTGCGCATGAACCGACGTTGCAATCGAGCCCAAACCTGCTAATAAAATGGACAACTATGCATCCGAATCTGTCGGTATGACATTCTCCGGAATCTCCAAATGGGCAAAATATATCAACTATTTCTACGTCAGATTTATTGATATGTAGTGTAATCAGGTGGCCGTCATTATGCCACAGCATCTCGCTATCATTTACTACGGTGCTCATTGTTGCCTTTGTTTAGATTTACATTTTTAGCCTACGTTTTGAGGCGAAGTTAACATGAGCCTACTATTTGCTATCGGCTCTGTCAACTTTATTGAATACGGAGTTTATTTCTCCTACAGATAGTTTACCGTCATCTAGGTACGCCCGGGACAACCCTTCGACAACTTGCGCCACTCCGGCGACGCCAGCCATGAAGACTGCCTTCCATAAAGGAATGTTGGCGATAGCGCCAGCGCCGATAACACCAAGCCCTGAGGCTGCAAATGTTGCCAAAATACGAAATGCAAGAGTTTTCATAATTTTATCCCCTAATAATTGTTTTTATTCTTCAAATTCACCTTTTGCGTGGTCGTTGATATGACCATCAATTTTAATCTCAATGCGATTTAATGACTGCACCACAAGGCTGTGGTCGTCCTTGTTCTCTTTGCGACCCTTCTGAATAATCACCGTCAAAACGGCAAACACCCCACCGATGACTGCAACAAGTACCGCCTCCATCAGATTTCCGAATCCGGGTTGTCGTTGCCTTTTCGAGAGTTAGAAATCATCAATCCAGCAAGGGTTCCGGTAATAAACGTGGCAACACTTGAAAGAACGCTAAAAAACATTTTGTCGTTCTCTGCTTGAGCACCGATGGGCTGGGTCACAAACACGAGCGCATACAAAATTGCCCCTGTCGTAAGGAGAAGAACTCCACCAAGGACGCAACCAATGACAAACTTGAGGCGAGCGTCCAATTCGTCTGCCGTGTAGCGTTTCTTCCTCATGGTTGACTTCCTTTTCCGATAAGCGTGAACCAGCACGAGCCATTTACTTCGCAAATAGGTGGATTGCATTCTTCGTTCTCCCAGTTTGCGGGGTCTTGACATGGGTACCTAAAATGCCCATCACTACATGAAGTGAGCATTGGGGTAAGTAGCAAAGACAGACCAATTATTAATTGAGTAATTTTCATGGCTCCCTTTCTGGGAATATCAGCCAAACATTTTCTTCCATGTCACAGGACCAACGGAACCGTCGGTAGCCAAGCCATTAGCCTTTTGCCAAGCCTTCAACGCCTCGACGGACTTGGGACCGAAATCGCCGTCAGCCTTGGCACCAATGATTGCTTGAACCAATGATGCGCTTGCGCCCTTGGAGCCCAAACCTACAGGTGTTCCTGGATAATCAAAGTGCATCCCACCGCCACCGGCAGGTGCAGCAGCAGCAGCGGCAGGAGCAGGTGCGGCGGAACCGTCGGG
>Ga0209299_1001668_pt1 | contig 12118 bp, 9 predicted proteins | sample S_140806_MF_Meta_FD_187326 | JGI IMG/M metagenome (GOLD analysis project Ga0209299, IMG submission 187326) | Freshwater microbial communities from Lake Simoncouche, Canada to study carbon cycling - S_140806_MF_MetaG (SPAdes) (version 2) | ecosystem: Environmental > Aquatic > Freshwater > Lake ...
CTAGATGGGCGGTGGCGCCGTTCAGGCAGACTTCCCGGGTCCCGGCGGGGGCAGGGATGGCGTAAGTCTCGAAACGCTCCCCGTTAGCTAGGTTGCCGACCAAGATCTTCTCGTAAGGGAGCATGCCGACGAGGGCCATAATCTCCCGATCTATGGCCAAGGAGCCCTCGTAATCGAGGCGGGCCGCGGTGACCTCGGCTCGGAGAAGTTTGGTGCGCAACAGGTGTACGAGCATGGCGCTAGGTCGTCCTTCTCAATCGGGATGGTTGCCTTCGTCAAACAACTTTGCATCAATTCGTCCATGTCCGCGAAGCACAGAGGGTTCTTTTCCTCCTTGGGAGAGGTCGTGGCCAGCTATGCCGTAGACGTAGTCTACGAGCGCCGCAAGGGGCCCGGGGCGACCTTGCTGGGAGCCTTCCTGAAGGTACTTTCATGGATTTTTGAGGTCTTAGTCCGCCTGCGCATCTGGCTCTATCGTAACCGGCTTTTTCGCGATACACCCCTCGGTTGTAAGGTCGTGGTCGTAGGTAATCTCACCGTCGGCGGCACCGGAAAGACCCCGATCGTACTCAAGATGGCCCGCGTGCTCACGGCGCGCGGACGCAAAGTCGCCATCCTTTCCCGCGGCTATAAGGGAGCTTCCGACTCGATGTTGAAGCGATTCTGGCGCTGGTTGATCCAGGGCAGTCGCCCCGATCCGCTCGTGGTTTCCGACGGCAAGTCGGTCTTGGTTGGCCCGGATGAGGCCGGTGACGAGCCTTACATGCTCGCGCAGAATCTCTGTGGTGAAGGCGTCATTGTCATCGTCGATCGCGACCGCGTCGAGGGAGGCCGGTTCGCACTCCGGCGCTTCGGCGTGGATACAATCCTGCTCGACGACGGCCTTCAGTACCTTCCGCTACGCGGCCAGATTAATCTGCTCCTCGTCGACAGTCGCGACCCATTTGGTAACGGCTCGTTGCTTCCGCGCGGTGTCCTGCGTGAGCCGATTTCCAACCTGAGCCGAGCTTCCTATGTGTTCGTGACAAAGTCCGTTGGCCCGCCTGATCCGGCTCTCGTGAGCCTCATTCGTCGGCATAATGCCAAGGCCGAGATTATCGCCTGCTCGCACCGTGCTTGCGAACTCGTCGAAGTCGACGGACCTAAGCGCCTTTCGATGGCGGACCTCAAAGGTCGTCGGGTCGCGGCTTTCTCAGGCATCGCGACCCCAGAGCGCTTCGAGGAAATCTTGATCAACCATGGAGCGAAGATTGTCGCCAACCGTCGCTTCCTCGATCACCACGCTTTCGTGGACGAAGACCTCGACGAGGTCCTCGATCAAGCTATGCAGGCCAAGGCCGAGATGATCGTCACGACGGAAAAGGATGCGGTCCGCCTGCAGGCGCGCTTCCGCCCGCCCATTCCGCTGATGTTCGTCCGCCTCGAGGTGGAGATTCTTGGCGATGCGGACGGCTTCAATGCGGCCGTTGAGCGAATCTGCCTAGGGCCTTCTATTTCTCCGTCTGTTCGCTAAGGCGAGCTTGAGCGGCCTTGGCAGCCAGCTGAAGGAAAGTATCCTGCACTCCCGGTGCGAGTCTTCCCATGGGCTCGCAGTTCACGTACTCGCCATCGCAGGTAAGGGCTTTGGCATCTCCTTGACGATCACGATAGACGGCGAGGATTTCTTCCTCAATACGACGGCGCACTTGGGCGGAGCGTAAAGGGAAGACGCATTCGATACGGCGTTGGAAATTTCGAGGCATCCAGTCAGCGCTACCCATGAGTAGGATAGGCTGCGCTTCGGCGTTCTCGAAGCGGAACAGTCGGCTGTGTTCGAGGAAGCGACCGAGGAAGCTGCGGACGCGGATATGATCACTCTTGCCGGCGATGCCAGGCTTGAGGCAGCAGATGCCTCGGACTACGAGCTCGATACGGACGCCCGCCTGGGATGCTTCGTATAGGGCGTTAATTACCTCAGGGTCCACGAGGCTATTGACCTTGGCAAAGATCGTCGCGGGCTTACCGGCCTTTGCGTTAGCCGTCTCGGCCTTGATGAGTTCCACGATGCGTCGCGCCAAGTCGAAGGGGGCGATGAGGAGGTGTTTGAACTTGGGGCCAGCGAGGTTACCGGTCAGGACGTTGAAGAGTAGGCCGACATCAGCCGTGATTTCTTCGTCGCAGGTGAGCAGGGAGAAGTCGGTGTAGATGCGGGCGGTCTTTGGGTTATAATTTCCGGTGCCGAGGTGGGCGTAGCGCCGGAGGCCATCCTTTTCCTGACGCACGACGAGACACGCCTTGCAATGGGTCTTGAGGCCAGCGAGGCCGTAAACGACATGGGCGCCGGCCTCCTCGAGCTGGCGGGCCCACTCGATGTTGTTCAATTCGTCGAAGCGGGCGCGGAGTTCGACCAGCGCGGTGACCTGCTTGCCGTTGCGGGCCGCTTCCTTGAGTGCTTCGACCACGGGCGAGTCGCCGCTGGTACGGTAAAGGGTCAGTTTAATCGCCACCACTGTCTCGTCCTTGGCGGCTTGGCGGATGAAATCGACGACTGGCGAGAAGGATTCGTATGGATGGTGTAGAATAATGTCATGCTCGGCGATGCGTTCGTAGAGCTTGGTCGGTTCCGAGCACTCGGGAGGAATCACCGATACGAAACTGGGGTAAAGAAGTTCGGGTCGACCGACCATGTCGATCAGGCTTCCGAGGCGGAGCATGTTGACCGGACCAGGGATGCGGAACGCGTTGTCGGAGGTAAGATTGATGGAATTCAGGAGCCACTGCATCTCGCCTTCGGGGACGTCGGCTTCGATTTCCAGCCGCACCGGCGCCCCTTTACGCAGATTGCGAATCTCGTCCTCGATGGCTTCGAGCAAGTTGACGGCTTCTTCTTCGTCGACGTAGAGATCGCTGTTGCGCGTGATGCGGAAAGCCCAAGAGCCCTGGAGTTCTAGTCCGGGGAAGAGCCGGTGGATGAACAGTTGAATGACTTGGCTGAGGAAGGTGAAGCTCTTGCGGTCCGATAGGCCGAGGATACGCGGTAAAATCCGCGGCACGGGAACTACTGCCCGGCGCAGCTCGCCCGAAGACGGGTCACGAAGCAGGGCTAGCAGGTAAAGTCCTTTGTTGGTCAGTACCGGGAAGGGGTGCGAAGGATCGATGGCCAACGGGGTCAACGCGGGCAGGATGTCGCGATCGAAGCGCGGGGAAAGTTCATTCCGGGCGCTATCGCCAATTTGTTCGCGGGCGAGGACTTCGATGCCATGGGCCGCAAGTGCGGGTAGCAATTTCTGCTTCCAGCAAAGTTGTTGGGCTTGGACTAAGTCGCGGGTGCGTTGCAAGACAGAGGCGAGGAATTCTTTGGTCGCTGGATGGCTAGCGGACTCCTCCTGCTGCATGATACCTGCGACACGGATCTCGAAGAACTCGTCGAGATTCGAACTGACGATCGAGAGAAAGCGGACACGTTCGAGCAGGGGGACGGAGTTGTCTTCGGCGAGTTCGAGGACTCGACGATCGAAGCTTAGCCAACTGAGTTCGCGATTAAACATGGAGATAAGGTGGAAAGGTTTTAGGAGAAAAATACTGCGAGGATCAAATCCTGATCGGTGTAGGCAGGCAAACAAATGCCCTGCCGATATTGTGACATTATGGTTCCTGAGCAGTCTCGGGCGTCCAAAAGACCCTCAATTCCTCATGATTGGCTAAGCGCAACTTCGGCGAGGCCGGGTGAGGATGCTGGACAATATCCCCGCGTCCGAAGGTCGCTGCCAGTTTTTTGACCTCATGTTTAGAGAGGCCGCGGGTCGGGACTTCGACCGATTCGATCGTGCCGTCTCGGATCGTAATGAAACGAAGCAGGCCCTTGATGATTTGGACGTCAGATATTAGTCGGCTCAATCCAGGCGGAAGGGGCGTCAGGGGTGCGTCTGAGAAAGCGGTGAAAGAAAAGCGCACTTCGCGCAGATCCCGATGGAGGTGGCGGTTGACGAATTCGGTTGAGGCCGGAGCGTCCCAAGCACGCGTTTCATGGCTCCAGTGTTCCCCTGGACCGAGCTGTGGGTCGGGTAGGGCATCGAGTTCGGGCGCGATGCGGGTCATTTCTCCAGCCGCCAAGTCGTCGCTGAGTTTCTGCAATCGCTCGGCGGTGATACGTAAGGCGGGTTCGAGGATCAGGATGAGTCCGCCTAGGGCGAGCCTGGCCTTGAGTTCGCCAAACCATCGGAGCAGAGCGGCGTGGTCGAGTTGAGGCATCTCGTTCACCACGAAGCCAGCGACGATGAGGTCGAAGGGGCCTTCTGGCCAGGTCTCCGGTCGGGACGCGTCACCGATGCGGGTCTTTGTTTCAACGTCCCCACCGAGGGTCGCCCGGGCGAAGGATTCCATCGAAGCTAAGGCACTCGGCGACTTGTCCACGCCAAATAGGCTGATCTTCTTGCTGCCTGCTTGGCGGAGTCGATAGGCAGCAGCAACGCCGCAAGACCCGGGGCCGGAACCAAGATCGAGGATTGCCGGGACTTGGCTGGAAGGTTTCCAGCCACGCAGTCCGCAGGTCTGGGCTAGTGCGATAGAAGTGCGAGTGAAGCTCTGGGGCAGGAAGAACACGCCATAGGCCGCGAGCAGGCGGGGGTCGGCGAAGTAGTCGGGAAATTTCTTATCAGGACGCTCGGTTGTGAAGAGATCCGAAAGGTGCGCCACGGCGGGTGTCATGCGCTCGAGGGCTTCATCACCAAGCTTTTCCGATACCAGTTCGGCTTGGCCGACCCAGAAGGCCTCCGCTTCGGCCGGGTAAGTGATGGACGAATCAGTTGGCGACATCTCGACGTCCCTCCAGCGCGCTGCGCAGCGTGGCCGGATCGGCGAAAGTCAGGCCGCTACCGCTAGGCAGGCCGAAGCCGATGCGGGAGATCTTGATCGTGGGGCGGACCGCATGAATCGCCTCACTAATATAATGGCACGTCGCTTCGCCTTCGATGTCATTGCCCAGAGCTAGGACGACTTCAGTGATCGGTTCGTCCTTTAGACGCTGTTCGAAGCTACCTAGGTTAAGCTGGTCGGGCCCGACACCGTTGATCGGGGATAGGCGACCATGCAGAACGTGATAGGTGCCACGATAGGCAGCGGAGCGCTCGATGGCCATTAGGTCGGGCACTTGTTCGACGACGCATATTGACCCAGGCTCCCGCTTGGGTTCGAGGCAGATCGGGCAGAGTTCGGCCTCGGCGAGGCTTCCGCAGCGGGCACATCGACGGACCGCCGAAGCGGCGGCCTGCAATGACTCGAGCAGGGGAGCGAGCTTACCGGGGCGTTCGACTAATAGGTGCAAGGCGATGCGTTCGGCCGAGCGATGCCCCATGCCCGGAAGCATCTTAAGAAGCTGGCGAACCTTGTCGAAAGAGGGAGTCACGAGCGATTACATCCCGGGCAGGGAGAAACCGGCCGTGGCCTTCGACATCGTGGCCTCGTGGAGCTCCCGCGCCTTTGCCGAAGCTTCTTGCAGGGCGGCGACGAGGGCCTGTTCGACCATCGCCTTATCCTCCTTGATGAACTCAGGGTCAATCGTGAGGGCGAGGACCAGTCCGTGACCGTTGACCGTGATCTTGATCGCCCCGCCTCCATGGGAGACATCGAGTGTCTCCGCAGTGAGCTGAAGTTGGGCCTCAGCGATGCCACGTTGCATCTTCTGGGCTTGTTTGAGGAGTTTGCCTACGCCTGCCATAGTTTGATTAGACTCCCGACCATGTCCGTGGAGTCAAGGTCGTCCCGCCGTCCGCTCCCTGCTTGCCACCACGTCGACAGACCGCACTTTTGGGCTATGCGGCCCCCGCGAGACCTTCAGATTATCGGTGATTTCGTTGCCATCACCTGGGAAGACGGCCGTGAGCAATGTCTCCGTGCCGAACTTCTCCGTGAGCTTTCGCCTAGCGCCGAGAACATGGGTGAGGTCGACATCCTAGGGCAGCGTTGGGGTGGCGACGGCCCGCGACGATTCCCTGGAGTCGTCGTCACCGGATTGAGTCGCGTCGGCAACTATGCCGTCACTTTAGAGTTCAGCGACGGACATCGTACAGGTATCTACAGCTGGGAATACCTAAGCGCAATTGACGTCACGAAATAATTTTTACGGATTGCCCTCTCTCCGATTTCGGTCACGTGAGGAGATGTGAAAAAGACTTACGTCCTGGACACCAACGTACTAATTCACGATCCCGAGTCCCTGTTCAAGTTTGATGAGCACATTGTCGCAGTGCCTGTCGAAGTCTTGTCTGAGCTCGATCGTCTGAAGACCCAGCAAGGTCAACTTGGCGCCAGTGCGCGACGGGTTAATCGGTCAATCCGAAGTCTCTTTGAGAATCGTCCATTAAAGGAGATTGCGGATGGCGACCCGACGAAACCAGGCGCCCTGCACGCGAAGCTCCGCGATGGCGGCGAGCTCCGCATCGTCATCAACGAGTCGCTGATCCGCGACCACTTCAACGGAGCTAAGGCCGAACGAGTCCGCGCCGTATTCATGCAGGTCGACGCCCCAGACCATCGCATCATCGCCTCTGCGATTTACCTGCGCGACACCTCGAAGGGTCCGGTGATCCTCGTCACCAAGGACGCCTGCATGGCGCTCAAGGCCCAAGCCCTCGGGGTGGACGTCCAAGATTATCGTAACGACCGCGTTGAGACTAGCGACGAGGGTGAATACCGCACCATCAAGGTGACTGCCGCAGCTATGCGCGATTTCCGCGAACTCGGCCAGGTTCAGGTGAAGGTGAAGGAAGAACCGCCCCTCATCTTGAACGAATATGTTATGTTCACGTCCGACTCGTGGACCGAGCCGGCTCGCCACGTCGGCGAAGGAGCTTTTGTACCCCTCGGACTCTATCGCGAGTTCATGTCTTCTGACAGCGGCGCCCGCAAAGGTCTTCAGATGCCCCGCGGCATGCGCGTCATCCCCAAGAATTTTGAGCAATGGATTTTTCTCGACGCTCTCCTTAATCCCGAAATTCGTCTCGTCACCTGCTTCGGTCGTGCTGGCACTGGTAAGACTTTTCTTTCCATCGCCGCTGCGCTCTCGCAGGTGCTTAGCGATTTCTCACCTTACAAGAAGCTCTACGTTTCCCGTCCGGTCGTGCAGATCGGTAAAGACATCGGTGCGCTTCCCGGCACTAAGGAGGAAAAGCTTTCGCCTTATATCCAGCCTTACTTTGACAACCTTGAGGTCCTGTTCTCGAAGAACGGAAATTCCGCTCCCATGCCGTTGGCCAAGGAGGCAGTGGCCACTGATTCACAACGTCGACAGAAGAAAGCCCAGGCAATGAAGACGCCGCAGCCGATCTTCGGTTCGCAGTTTCAGGCCGTTAGTCAGCCCCGTAAGCCTTATCAGTGGCTCATCGATTCGGGTCTAATCGAAATCGAAGCGATGACCTTTATCCGCGGTCGCTCGATCGGCCATGCCTTCATGATCGTCGACGAGGCCCAGAACATGACCCCGCACGAAGCCAAGACGGTCATCACACGAATCGGGGAAGGCTCCAAGGTCGTCCTCATCGGCGACTTGGATCAGGTCGATACCCCTTACCTCGACGGTAAGTCCAACGGGCTGATTCACACCCATGAGCGCATGAAGGGCCATGCTATCATCGCCAATGTGCGACTGATCAGTGGCGTCCGCAGCGCCCTGTCCGAGCTGGCCGCCCAGCTGATGTGAGCAACTTCCCGCCCCTCGGGGGAGGGGGAGGGTAGTCCGTTCTTGCGCACGCGTTTGCGGAGAGTTTCCCTGCTTCCAGTGGAAAAAGAAACCCCGATGCAGAGTCAGTACCGCGAGTTTCGTGAGAAACTCTCCCCGGGGACGGTCTTATTTTTTCGCCTGGGCGATTTCTATGAGGTCTTCGGTGAGGATGCCGTGGTGGCGGCCAAGGTCTTAGGACTGACGCTTACGAAGCGTCACGAGACACCGATGGCTGGCTTGCCGCACCATGCCGCTCCCGCCTACGTAAACCGTCTCCTGGCGGCTGGCTGGAAAGTCGCCATCTGCGATCAGCTCGAGGCGCCGGTCGCCGGCAAGTTGGTCCGCCGTGGCCTGACCCGAATCCTGACTCCTGGTACGGCGCTTGAAGATTCGCAGCTCGATTCACGTCGGGGAAACTATCTGGCGGCTATCTCTTGGGACAAGCAGGGCTGGCATGCTTCTTGGCTGGATGTCTCGACGGCCGATTTTCGGCTAGCGACGGATGCCTCTCCCGCGCGCTTGCTCCCATTGCTTCATTCGGTCTCTCCGCGGGAGATTATCCTCCCGGAGGGACTCGAGCTTCCCGCTGAACATCGTGAAGCGCTTGAGGTCTTCCTGCAGGGGAGGGCGGTCTCCCGTCTACCTGAATGGAACTTTGATGGTACCGCCGGCGCTCGGCTCGTTGCCCAAACCCTCTCGGTCCATGGCCTCGCGGGTTTTGGTCTGACCGAAGAACACCCCGCCTTGGGCGTGGCGGGTGCCGTCCTGGGGTATGTCACTGATTCGCTCTGCGACCGTCCGAAGAATCTTTTCCGCCTGATCGAGACTAAGCTGGGCTCGTCCGTGCTGCTGGATGCGGCCTCTTCCCGTAACCTCGAACTCTTCGTATCTTCCAATGGCTCGCGCGAAGGTTCGCTACTCGAGACTATTGACCGGACGGAGACTCCCGCGGGAGCCCGTTTACTGGCTCTCTGGCTGGCCGAGCCCTCGACCGACCTCGCTACGATCGCTCAACGCCAGAACGCCGTTGGCGAATTTTTTAAGCATCCCGGCGCGTCGTCCCGCGTCGGTGAAGCTCTTCGTGGCGTCCGCGATATCGCGCGCATTCTCGCCCGTCTGCAGAACCGTCTCCGGAATCCGCGCGAACTCGGTGGCGTCCGGGATACACTCCGCTCCCTTCCTCCCATCCGCGAAGAGCTGCTGGCTCTTCCTGGTGGAGCTCTCGCCGAACAGGCCGGCCGCATCAATCCCGAGCCCGAGCTCCTCGCTAGTCTCGAGTCCGCCTTAGGCGATGAACTTCCCGTCGATCTGAGCGAGGGCGGGGCACTGCGGGCAGGTTTCGACTCCGAACTCGATCGCCTCCGCTCGCTCGCCTCCGACAGTAAGGGTTGGATCGCCGAGTTCGAGCGCAACGAGCAGAACCGGACCGGCATTAAATCCTTAAAGGTCCGTTATAACGGGGCCTTCGGCTACGCCATCGAGATTACCAAGGCTAATCTAGCGGCCGTACCCGCCGATTATATACGCAAGCAGACCATGGTGAACGCTGAGCGCTTCACCACCGAAGAACTGCGCACCAAGGAGCGCGAAGTCTTACGAGCCGACGAACAGGCGCTCGCCCGTGAAACCGAACTCTTCCAGGCCCTCCTCGCTGAAGTCATTGCCCGCACGGAGTCTTTGTTGGCCACCGCCCAGGCGGTCGCCGAAGTGGATATCGTCCGCGGCTGGGCCGAGCTAGCACGCGAAGCCAACTGGACCAAACCCATCGTCGATGACAGCGATGCGCTGGAGATTGAGCAAGGCCGCCATCCTGTCGTGGAGCGGATGCTGCAATCTCGTCCCGGCGCGGGTTCTTTCGTCCCCAACGATACCCGCCTGAGTAGCACAGGCGAACAGATTGCCTTACTCACCGGACCGAACATGGCCGGCAAGTCGACCTACATCCGCCAGGTCGCACTCATTGCCCTGATCGCCCATCTCGGCTGCTGGGTGCCGGCCACTTCTGCACGCATTGGCCTCGTCGATCGGATCTTTTGTCGCGTCGGCGCTTCTGATGAACTTTCGCGGGGCAACTCGACCTTCATGGTCGAGATGAACGAAACGGCTAATATCCTGAATAACGCCACGATGCGTTCATTGGTGGTACTGGACGAGATTGGTCGCGGCACAAGCACCTATGACGGTATCAGCATCGCTTGGGCCGTGGCCGAGCATCTCCACGGCGGCGCCGAAGCTGGACCGCGAACACTCTTCGCTACCCACTATCACGAACTGACCAAACTTGCCGACTCTATGCAGCGGCTGCGTAACTGGTCCGTCGCCGTCAAGGAGTGGAAGGACGAGATTGTCTTTGTCCGCAGGGTGGTCCCGGGTGCGGCTGACCGTTCTTACGGCATCCAGGTCGCCCGGCTGGCCGGCATGCCTCCAGCGGTCGTCCAGCGCGCCCGGGAAATCCTGGCAGGGCTCGAGTCAGGGTCAGGCTTGCCTGCCAAGGCCTTGCCGATGGCCGGAGTACCGAGGCCAACCGTTGAGCCCAAAAAGCCCGCTACGCCTAAGCCAAAGGCCAAGGAAGCCGGCCCAGAGCTCGATCTCTTCGCTTAAATCCGTTCGTTCCAATCCCGGGAGGCGAACTTTGCCCAGGTTCCTTCGTGGTCAAACTGATGATACGTCGGTTCGAGAACGGAAACAGCTGGGCTTTTCAGCACTGCGCTAAGTGTCTGAACGAAGTCCTTCTCAAAGCGCACCCAATCGCAGTCGGGCAAGAAGGGGCGCCAGATGTAGCCTTCCATCAGCAGACCGCCCCGGGTGCGTTTCTGGGCGGCACCGGCTACCTTGCGCCCGTCATCGCTGCGGACGAGATCGTTGGGTTCGGCCCGTCGGGCGCAATCGTCGGGCGAATGGAAGTCACGGTTGCCCGCTGGCATCGGGGCCAGCTTCACCGGCTGACCTTGGAGTAAGAGGGCTTGGAGTAGGGCTTCATGCACGGCGGCATAGCTGGCCATCGCATCAGCCTTAAAAAGAGGGTGTCCGTCCGGAATTACCAAGGCGAACGTCCAATCATCTAGGTGAGAAACCAGGCCGCCGCCAGTGCTGCGTCGGACCAGAGGGTAGCGGGCTGGCACGATTTCGCGGTATTTGGTCCACGACTGCGATACACCAAAAGTGAAGGCGGGGGCCGACCAGGCATAGGCGCGGAAGCGAATGTTCTTGGGCGCAGGATAGGACTCCAAGAGCAACAGGTCCGCCGCCATGTTGGCGACGGCGTCGGCGGCCTGACGCGGGAGAACGTCCATTCTCAGAAGTCTACGCCTTTTTCCAGCCGACGCACGACCTTTCGGCCGGTCTCTTTCTCGTACCATTCTTCACTGCCGCGCGGAATACGGAGTGGCGCGAGTTGTTCGTCGAAGGATTGGGCCTGGGTGCGAAGCTTTCCGGCCAATGGGTGCAGGCGCAAGCTAAGGTCACGCGGACGCGCGGCAGCGGAGGGTACTTCCGCCCGGCTGATCGGTCGCACGAGGGCATCGGCATTAAGTCCGAAATGCCGGGCGATCCGGACACCGATCTCGTACCGGCTCATGGCTTCGGTGCCCGCCCAGTGATAGAGCCCTGAGAGATTGCTCCGTTCGCAAAGTTCAATGGTGACGTCCGCGAGGTTCGACACCTCGACAGGTTGGCGAATCTCATCGGTAAACAAAGTGGTCACCTTGCCTTCCTTCCATGAGGCGAAGAGCCGTTCATGCAACCCGCGGTCGCCGCTGATAGAGTTGCCAATGATCGGCGAAGTGCGTAGCACGGCGGCATGTTCCCGGCCGTACCGCAGGACTTCGACTTCGGCGGCCGCCTTGGTCTCCCCATAGAGGTTGAGGGGGGCGGGTTGGTCGGTGGGCTGATAGCTACCCGCGATGCCGTCGAAGACGGTGTCGGTCGAAAGGTGGACAAGTTTGGCGCCGAGATGGAAACACAGTTGCGCGAACTTTTTCGGGACGTCGGAGTTGAGTGCCTTGGCTCGAGTGGGGTCAGCCAAACAGGCTTCGATCGTCGGCAGGGCGGCACAATGCACGACCGCTTGAGGGAACTCTTCGAGCACGAGGGCTTCAAGGGCGGCCTCGGAACAGAGGTCAAACGCACGCGCCTGCGCCACGCCCGGAATCGTCGGGGCGCGGGTCCCGCCCAGCGCCAGGACTTCGTGTCCGCGTCGCAAGGCGGCGAGGCAGACCTCGCGACCAAGGAATCCGGAGGCGCCGGTGACGACGAGTTTCATGGTGCACGCTTAAGCCTCGGTAGTGCAAGTGGCAAGCGGGGAGGGCGATCGCTCTCGCTTGCCAATTGCACTAACAGTCACATACGTTACTTCATTCATGGCTTCCTATTCAGACCTAGCCAATCGCCCTGTGCTCACCCAGCCCGTCTACGAGGCCGGCC
>Ga0209299_1001673_pt1 | contig 12107 bp, 8 predicted proteins | sample S_140806_MF_Meta_FD_187326 | JGI IMG/M metagenome (GOLD analysis project Ga0209299, IMG submission 187326) | Freshwater microbial communities from Lake Simoncouche, Canada to study carbon cycling - S_140806_MF_MetaG (SPAdes) (version 2) | ecosystem: Environmental > Aquatic > Freshwater > Lake ...
GGCGATCAACACGATCGCCGTGGGCCACGGCCCGCTGCTGCGCCACCACCTCGATCTCTGGCTGGGCGACTACCGCGACTGGAGCACCGGCCGCAGCAAGGGGGAGGCCTATGCGGCGGTCTGCTATCTGAGCCAATACGGCTTCTGCGACCGGATCAGCCAGGCGATCGCCCGCGGCATCGGCAAGGCCGAGGCCCAGGTGCAGCTCGTTGATCTGCGCGCCACCGATGCCCAGGAGCTGGCCGCCCTGGTGGGGGAGGCGAGCGCCGTGGTGGTGCCCACCTGGCCGGCCCAGCCCGATGCGGAGCTGCAGGCCTCGATCGGCACCCTGCTGGCGGCCCTGCAGAGCGGCCAGTGGGTGGCCTGCTACGACGCCTACGGCGGCAATGACGAAGCCATCGACACCGTGGCCTCCCAGCTGCGGGGTCTGGGCCAGAAACAGGCCTTCGAGCCGCTACGGATCCGCCAGGTGCCCCAGGCGGAGGACTACCAGCGCTGCGAGGAGGCCGGCACCGACCTGGGCCAGCTGCTCACCCGCGAGAAAACCATCGCGGCCATGAAGAGCCTCGATGGCGACCTCGATAAGGCCCTGGGCCGGCTTTCTGGTGGGCTCTATGTGGTCACGGCACGGCAGGGGGAAGGGGAATCCCTGCGCAGCGGCGCCATGGTGGCGAGCTGGGTGAGCCAGGCCAGCTTTGATCCGCCGGGGCTCACGGTGGCGGTGGCCAAGGACCGGGCGATCGAGGCCCTGATGCAAGTGGGCGATCGCTTTGTGCTCAACGTGCTGCGGGAGGACAACCACCAAGAGCTGCTGCGCCACTTCCTGCGCCGCTTCCCCCCCGGTGCCGACCGCTTCGCCGGTGTGGCCACCCTCGATGGGGTGGCGGTCGGCGGGCCGGTGCTGGGCGATGCCCTGGCCTTCCTCGGCTGCCGCGTGGCCCAGCGGCTGGAGGGACCCGACCACTGGATCATCTACGCGGTGGTGGAGCAGGGCAATGTGGCCGATACCACCAGCGCCACTGCCGTTCACCACCGCAAGGTGGGCAACCATTACTGATGGCCGCCTCCTCTCTCTCCGCCGCCCCCTCGATGCCTGATCCTGCCGCGGGCGCCCCGGCCGATGCCACCGGCCGCTCGGTGATCGTGCTGCCGGTCGATCCAGGCCTCACCTGCTTGCGGGGCCTCAGCCCGCGGCGCCTGCGCTTCGAGGTGGAATACGGCCTGGAGCGGGGCACCAGTGCCAACAGCTTCCTCTTCGCCGCCGGCAGCACCGCCGCGGGCCAGCCGGTGCCGCCGGTGCTGGTGCATCCACCCGGGGCCTCCTTCGCCGCGCCCTACCTGGCGGCGCTGGCCGACCTGCTCCCCGCCGATGCGGCCCTCAAGGTGGTGGTGGGCCACGTGAACCCCAACCGGGTGGCCCTGCTGCGCCAGCTGGCCGAGCACTGGCCCGCCCTGATGCTGGTGGCCTCCAATACGGGAGCGCGGCTGCTGCGGGATTTGTGGAGCCAGCAGAAACCGGGCGCTGGCGCTGGCGGCTCCGATGTTGCTGGCACCGGGGCGAGCGGCTCGGGCGTGAGCAGTGCTGCCGATTCAATACTGAGCGGCGATGCCGGCGCGGCCCCAGGCCCCGCTTCCTCCCAGGCCACCCCGGGCCGGGCTGGCGAGGCTGCCGATCCCTCCCTGCCGCCCCTGCCCCCGATCGATGTGGTGAAGCAAGAGGTGAGCCGCGAGTTGGCCGGCGGTCACCGCCTGACCCTGATCCCAGTGCCCACGCCCCGCTGGCCCGGCGGTCTGGTGGCCTTCGAGGAGCGCACGGGGCTGCTGATGAGCGGCAAGTTCTTCGCCGCCCACCTCTGCGGCCAGAGCTTCGCCGAGGCCAACCCCAGCAGCACCGAGGAGGACCGCCGCTACTACTACGACTGCCTAATGGCGCCGATGGCCCGCCAGGTGGAGGCGGTGGTGGACCGGCTCGATGAACTGCCGATCCGCACGATCGCGCCGGGCCATGGTCCGGCGATCGCCACCAGCTGGCGCAGCCTCTTGGCCGACTACCGCCGCTGGGGCGAGAGCCAGGGCCGCTCGGGGCTCACCGTCACGCTCCTGTATGCCAGCGCCTATGGCAACACCGCCGCCATCGCCGATGCCCTGGCCCAGGGGGTGGCCCGCAGCGGCGTGCGGGTGGAGAGCCTCAACTGCGAGTTCGCCCCCAGCGAGCAGCTGATCGCGGCGATTCGCACCGGCGATGCCCTGCTGATCGGCTCCCCCACCCTGGGGGGCCATGCCCCCACCCCGATCGTGTCAGCCCTCGGCACGGTGCTGGCCGAGGGTGATCGCGAGAAGCCGGTGGGGGTGTTCGGGAGCTTCGGCTGGAGCGGCGAGGCGATCGACCTCTTGGAGGGCAAGCTGCGCGATGGCGGCTTCCGTTTCGCCTTCGAGCCGATCCGGGTGAAGTTCAGCCCCGATCCGGCCACCCTGCGCACCTTGGAGGAAACGGGCATCGCCCTGGGCCGAGCGCTGCAGGGCGAACAGCGCCGCAGCCAACGGCGCAGCGGCGGCGGCGGCCTTGATGAGAGCCGCAGCAACCCCGCCGTGCAGGCCCTCGGCCGGGTGGTGGGCTCCCTCTGCGTGGTCACGACCCGCAAGGGGGAGGGCGAAGCGGCCATCGGCGGAGCGATGGTGGCGAGCTGGGTGAGCCAGGCCAGCTTCAACCCGCCGGGCTTCACCGTGGCCGTGGCGCGGGAGCGGGCGGTGGAGAGCCTGCTGCATGTGGGCGACCGCTTCGCCCTCAATGTGTTGGCGGCGGGGCGGGAAACGGGGCCGATGCGCCAGTTCCTGCAGCCCTTCCCCCCCGGCGCCAACCGGTTCGCGGGTCTGGAGCTCGAAGCCAGCCCCGGCGGCCAGCCGATCCTGCCGGAGGCCCTGGCCTGGCTCGAAGCCCAGGTGACGGCGCGGATGGAATGCGGCGACCACTGGATCCTCTTCGCCCAGGTGAACCACGGTGGTGTGCTCGATCCTGCGGGCACCACGGCGGTGCACCAGCGCCGCAGCGGCGCCAACTACTGAGGGCGGGCCGATCGCTCGATCTAGGCCCAAGCCGCCGTTGCGACACGGGGTGCCGACGCCGGGCAGCGGACTGCCACCCTGAGCCCGCACCAACGACCGATGCGGCATCCATGACAAAGCCCAACCAGCTAACCCATACTCATTCCGACTTCGCTTAAGCTTCCACCAAGTCGCAGCCGCTCCACCATGGACCTCTCCAACCCCGCCACCCAGGCCAACCTCGAAGCCGCCTTCGGCGGCGAGAGCATGGCCAACCGCAAATACCTCTTCTTCGCCGATGTGGCCAAGCAGCTCGGCAATGCCGAGTTGGCCCGCCTGTTCCGCGACACCGCCAACCAGGAAACCGAGCACGCCTTCGCCCACTTCCGCCTGCTCCACCCCGAACTCGTGGTGAGCGCCCCCGAAAGCCTCGATGAAGCCGGCAAGCAGGCCATCCTCAGCCGCTGCCTGGAGCTGGCGATCGAGGGCGAAACCTACGAGTACACCACCATGTACCCGGAATTCGCCGCCCAGGCCCGCGCCGACCGCGACGGCGCCGCCACGGCGGAATTCGAAGAGCAGATCGCCGAATCCCAGGACCACGCCGGTATCTTCCGCACCGCCGCCCGCAACTTCGGCCTGCTCACGCCGATCGAGCAGCACCATGCCGAGCTCTACGGCGTGGCCCTCCTGGCCCTGCAGGGCCAGGGGGTGGCCGGCGAGGCGGCCGAACCGGTGGCCGGCAAGTGGATCTGCAAGGTGTGCTCGATGATCTACGACCCGGCGGTGGGCGACCAGGATTCCGGCATCGCCGCCGGCACCCCCTTCGAGGCGATTCCAGACGACTGGACCTGCCCGATCTGCGGCACCCGCAAGGCCAACTTCATCCCCTACCGCGAGCCGGAACTGCAGGCGGCCTAAGGGCGCGAAGCGGTGCGCTTAGCCCACCCAAAAGGCCTAATCCCCCGCCCAGCCAGTGCAGGACGGGGGGTTTCTCTTGATGATGAAGCACCAGCCCAGCCTCCACGGCTCAGCCGGTCTGCCGATGGTGCGGCCAGCTCCGCTAGGGCCGGTTGGGGGACCTGTTGTTCAGGGACCTGTTAAGGCGTGCTCAGGCCGCCTGGGGAGGCGTGGGACCACCGCCACCGCCGCCATGGAAAGGGAGCACCAGGGTGGCCCAGTGGTCGGGACGCTCGGGGCGGGCCCGCCGGGCCCGGCGCACACCGAAGGCCACCCGCAACACATTGGTGCCTTCCACCCGCCTCACGCCCCCCCTAGGGGGCGAGGGTTGGTCGCCTGTGCCGTCGCCGTTCATGGTCCCCTGCAATGAATGGCTGCAGTTCCGTATCTCCGGTCACCAGGACCGGACAATTGGAAAGCACGGCCATGATGAGCCATTAGTGGCTGCCATGGCAGCCAGCGGAACCATCAGGCAGCCAGTTCCGTAACTGCCATCTCTTCAACGGAGGGGCAGGTGCACACCAGATTCCGATCGCCGTAGGCGTTGTCGATGCGGGCCACGGCCGGCCAGATCTTGCTGGAACGCTGCTCCAGGCCCGCCGGGAAGGCGGCTTCGGTGCGGCTGTAGGGGCGGTCCCAGCGGTCGGCGGTCACCGCCGCCAGGGTGTGGGGAGCCCGCTTGAGAGGGTTGTCGAGGGGATCGGCAGCGCCGGATTCCAGGGCAGCCGCCTCGCCGCGGATCGCCACCATCGCCGCGCAGAAGCGATCCAGCTCAGCCAGGGATTCGCTCTCGGTGGGTTCCACCATCACCGTGCCGGCCACGGGCCAGCTCACGGTGGGGGCATGGAAGCCGTAATCCATCAGCCGCTTGGCCAGGTCGTCCACCTCCAGGCCGCAGCTTCGCTTGAGCGGCCGCAGATCGAGGATGCATTCGTGCGCCACCCGCCCGCCGGCGCCGCGGTAGAGCACCGGGAAGTGGGGATCGAGGCGCTCGGCGATCAGGTTCGCGGCCAGCAGGGCCACCTGGCTGGCGGTGCGCAGACCGGCGCCGCCCATCATCCGGATGTACATCCAGCTGATCGGCAGGATGCCGGCACTGCCCCAGGGGGCCGCCGAGATGGGCCCGATCGGCTCGCCGCCGCCCGCCAGACCGGCGGCCGCGCCTCCCACCGCCGCCAGGGGATGACCGGGCAAAAAGGGCACCAGGTGGGCCGCAACCCCGATCGGCCCGACGCCCGGGCCGCCACCGCCGTGGGGAATGCAGAAGGTCTTGTGCAGGTTGAGATGGCACACGTCGGCGCCGTAGAGGCCCGGCTTGCAGAGCCCCACCTGGGCATTGAGGTTGGCGCCGTCGAGATACACCTGGCCGCCGTGGTCGTGAACGAGCTGGCAGATGCGCCGGACGCCGGTTTCGAACACCCCGTGGGTGGAGGGATAGGTCACCATCAGGGCAGCCAGGTCGGCGGCGTGGGCGATGGTCTTGGCCTCCAGGTCGGCCAGGTCGATGTTGCCGGCCTCGTCGCAGGCCACGGCCACCACCTGCATGCCGGCCATCACGGCGCTGGCGGGGTTGGTGCCATGGGCGCTGGTGGGGATCAGGCACACCCGCCGGTGGCCCTCACCGCGGCTGCGGTGCCAGGCACGGATCACCATCAGGCCGGCGTATTCGCCCTGGGAGCCGGCATTGGGCTGGAGCGAAACCCCCGCGAAGCCGGTGATCGCCCCCAGCCAGGCCTCCAGGTCGGCCACCAGGCGGGCATAGCCGCGGGTCTGATCCGCCGGGGCGAAGGGGTGGAGCTGCGCGAAGGCGGGCCAGCTCACCGGCGCCAGTTCGGCGGCGGCATTGAGCTTCATGGTGCAGCTGCCCAGCGGGATCATGCCGTGCACCAGGGAGAGATCCTTCGACACCAGGTGCTGGATGTAGCGCAGCAGCTCGGTCTCGCTGCGATAGCGGTGGAACACCTCCTGGCGCAGCCAGGGATCGCGGCGCAGGGGCAGGCCGGCGAGGGCCCAGGGCGAGGCCTCCGGGGCCGCCGCCAGCCGGGCATGCAGCACCCCAACGGCCTGGGCGGCCTGGGCCGAATCGGCGGCGAGGGCCTCTAGCAGGCGCTGGAGTTCCTCTGGGCTGCTGAGCTCATCGAGGCTGATCGCCAGGGACTGATCGGAGCTGGCCTGCTGGCCATCGCTCCCCTGCCGCAGGTTGAAGCCGGCCGCTACCGCCCGCTGCCGCAGGGTGGCCGCATCCGGGGTGCGCACCACGAGGGTATCGAAGCCGGGGCCGGGCTCGGGGGGCAGCCCCAGGGCGGTGAGCGCCTCGGCGAGGGCCTCCCGCAGCGAGAGGATGCGGCGGGCGATGGCCGCCAGCCCCTCGGGACCGTGGTGCACGGCATAGAAGCTGGCCATCACCGCCAGCAGCACCTGGGCGGTGCAGATGTTGCTGGTGGCCTTGTCGCGGCGGATGTGCTGCTCGCGGGTCTGCAGGGCCAGGCGCAGGGCGGGATTGCCCTCGGCATCCCGCGACTGACCCACCAGCCGCCCGGGGATCTGGCGCTTGTAGGCCTCGCTGGTGGCGAAGAAGGCGGCATGGGGCCCGCCAAAGCCCATCGGAACGCCATAGCGCTGCAGGCTGCCCACGGCGATGTCAGCGCCGAGGTGACCCACCGGCGCCAGCAGCACTTGGGCCAAGGGATCCACGGCGGCGGTGCTGATCAGGCCCTCAGCGCGAGCGGCAGCGAGCAGGGGAGCCGGATCCCAGAGGCGCCCCTCCACGCCGGGCAGCTGCAGCAGCAGGCCGAAGGCATCCTCCGGGAACGCCGCCCCGTCCCCGGCATCCGTCAGGGGCCCGGCGGCAGCCAGGGAGGCGGCCAGCCCCTGGGCATCGATCGTTTCCACCGTGATCCCCAGCGGTTCGGCCCGGGTGGCGAGCACCGCCAGGGTCTGGGGCAGCACGGCCCGGTCCACCAGGTAGCGGCGGGCGCCGGAGCGGCGGCTCACCGCCAGGGAGAGGGCCATCGCCTCGGCGGCGGCGGTGCCCTCATCGAGCAGGGAGGCGTTGGCGATCGGCAGACCGGTGAGTTCACTCACCAGGGTCTGGAAGTTGAGGAGGGCCTCCAGACGCCCCTGGGCAATCTCGGCCTGGTAGGGGGTGTAGGCGGTGTACCAGCAGGGATTTTCCAGCACGTGGCGCTGGATCAGGGCCGGCGTGGCGGTGCCGTGGTAGCCGAGGCCGATCAGGCTGCGGGCCGGCGTATTGAGGGAGGCGATGGCGGCCAGTTCGGCTAGGGCCTCGGCCTCGCAACAGGCCTCGGGCAATCCCTCGGAGGCGGCGGACGGCGGCAGCAGGATGTCGGCGGGCACCACGGAAGCAGCCAGATCCTCGAGCGAATCGAGGCCCAGCTCGGCGAGCATCTGCTGCTGTTCCTGGGGCCCGGGTCCGAGGTGGCGAATCAGGAAGGGTGCTGCCACGGATCAGGGCTTTGAGTCTGCGGATCCTAAGAAACGTGAATGCGCGGCTGTCCCCCAGCGTGGCGGCAAGGGATCCGGCACCAAGACCTATGGGGGGCGACTCGGCGGGCCAAACCTCAGTGCCCTTCCACCGCCGCCCCGTAGGCCACCGCATCCATCAGCCCCTCGAGCTGGGCCGGATCGGCGGGCTTCACCAGCAGCAGCCAGCCCTCGCCGTAGGGATCGTTCTGCAGCTCCTCCGGACTGGCCAGCACCGCCTCATTGCGGGCCTCCACCACGCCGCTGATCGGGGCGAGCAGGTCTTCCACCGCCTTCACCGATTCCACCGAACCGAAGCTGGCGCCCTGGCTGAGGGTGGCGCCCACCTCCGGAAGTTCCACGAACACGATGTCGCCGAGCTGATCCACCGCGAAGGCACTGATGCCCACCCGCACAGCCTCGCCTTCAGGGCGGGCGTACTCGTGGCTGTCGGCGTAGCGGCAGTCCTCGGGGATGGGCAGGGCCATGGGCGGAGCGGGGCGCTGGGGTGCTCCCAGTCTGTCGGAAGCCGCGCCCCGGCGCCTCGTCCCGTCCGGCCCGAACGCCATCCGAGCGGCACCCACCCGAGCCGGCATTCACCAGAAGCACGGTCCCCGAAACACCGGGCTCCTCGTTGCCAGATTCAGCCCTCACCTCTCCAACTCCTCATGCATGCCCCGTCTTGGCGCCGGCTGAGCAGCGGCGGGTCGTCGTGCCAGCGGGCTCCCGGCATTGGGGTGTCCCCAGCCGGGTTCTCGGGGAGTGGATCGGTGGTCGACCGATGCAGCGCCGCCGTTTCAGCTCAGCGCGCCACCAGACCCGCCTCGGCCAGGGCCACCAGGGCCCTCTCCAGGGCGATCGCCTGGTGGCTGTGGTGGGTGCCGCCCTGGGCGTAGAGCACGAAGGGCTCCCGCAGCGGCGCGTCGGCGGAGAACTCGCTGGTGCTGCCATCGATGAAGGTGCCGCCGGCCATCACCAGCTCGCTGGCGTAGCCCGGCATCGGCGCCGGCACCGGATCAAGGTAGGAGCCCACTGGCGAGGCGGCCTGGAAGGCGCGGCACACCAGCTTGAGGGCCTCGGGGTTGCCCAGCCGCACCGCCTGGATGCCATCGCTGCGCTCGGCGCCAGGCAGGGGGTTCACGGCGAAGCCCAGATCGGCGAACACTCGCGCCACAAGCTCGGCGCCGATCAGGGCCTCCGCCACCATCTGGGGCGCTAGGAACAAGCCCTGAAACAGCAGGCGATGCAGGTCGAAGCCGCTGCCCCCCTCGCTGCCGATGCCGGGGGCGGTGAGGCGGCAGCAGGCCCGCTCCACCAGCTCGGCGCTGCCGGCCACATAGCCGCCGCCAGGGGCGAGGGTGCCCCCCAAATTCTTGATCAAGGAACCGGCCATCAGGTCGGCCCCCACGGCGGTGGGTTCGAGCTCTTGCACCAGCTCGCCATAGCAGTTGTCCACGAAGCAGAGGCAATCGGGCCGGATCGCCTTCACCCGCTCGCAGAGCCGCTCGATCGTGGCCACCGGCAGGGAGGAGCGCCAGCTGTAACCGCAGCTGCGCTGGATCAGTACCATCCGAGTAGGCGCTGTCAGGGCCTCCTCCAGCCGTTCCTCATCCACCAGGCCCTCGGCCGTGAGCGGCAGTTCGTCGTAGGTGATGCCGAAGTCGGCCAGGGAGCCGGCGCCGCTGCCCCGCAGGCCGATCACTTCTTCCAATGTGTCGTAGGGGCGGCCGGTGAGCGAGAGCAGCCGATCACCGGGCCGCAGCACCCCGAAGAGGGCCGCCGCGATGGCATGGGTGCCGCTCACGAACTGCACCCGCACGGCGGCCGCCTCGGCCTGCAGCACCCGGGCGAACACCCGATCGAGGGTCTCGCGGCCGAGGTCGCCGTGGCCGTAGCCGCTCACCGAGGCAAAGTGATGCACCCCCAGGCGCTCGGACGCGAAGGCCGCCAGCACCCGCTCCAGGCGGGGGCGCACGGCGGCGGTGCGGGCGGCAGCCAGCGGCGCGATCGAGGCCAGGGCGGCGGCCACCCGATCCCGGGCCCAGCCGGTGCCGTCGGCCACCCCAGCGCCTAACCCTGGAGCCAACCCATCCAGTTCCGCCCTGGCCATCACCCTCCGAGCCGTCGCCACCAGGGCCCCAATCTGAACCAGCCGCGGTCGGCATGTGCTGACAAAGACCCGACCCGTTGACTCCTGGCAGCCCTCCGTATAAGATAGCCGCACATCGTCGGCCAAATAGCTGTAATGGTGCTCCTTACGAACCCTCTTAAACGATTCGCCCTTGCCGGGGCCCTGCTCTTCGGTTGCCTGCCGGGCGTTGCTCAGGCCAAATGGATCAAGGCGACGGTGACGGGGACTACGGTTCTCACAAACCCACAACAGCCCCCAAATGCAGGTGCGGATATTGGCCCATTAACCTTTGTTTTCCAAAATTATGCTGGAGCAACAACTTCCACTTCAGGCGAATGGGTTCAAAAAACTGTTAAGCCAAACTATACGCAATTATTTGGCTACGGTACTGGAGGTACAACTGGGTTACTGCAAGGAAATTACGACGCCTCAAGTACGCCTTTTCACAGTGAAGGCATGGGAAATTTTATCTTATCAAATACCGATGGTACCAATTTCAACTTAAGAGTTGGCAGCCAGGGTTCATCATCAGGTCTTACAGTAGCCACAGGTGCTCCTTCGGAAACCCGAAACGTCGAATATGTATTGCTTGAAAATGGTATTCTTGATCTTGTCAACACTGCGCCAACGTCTAATGATGTTGTTGATTTCTTAAAAGCATCATTAGGTACACGTACATGTACGATTTCTTCAACCACCTGTCTTGGCAAAATTCAGACCGCCGGTGAAGCATTGATCACATTTTCTTGGTCAACCATAAAATTTGAGGAGATTGAGGCTGTTCCTGCACCTCTTCCGATCGCCGGAGCCCTTGCAGGCTTCAGATTATCTAGAAAAATAAGATCACGCATCAAGGCTAATTAGTATATTCATGCAACTGCCAAGGTTTGCGCTTCGGTCCGATCACGGGGGGTAGATAATTGCACAAGGAGTCGCGTGAATCTCTTTGCTCAACTCTATGGTTTGTTGGAGTTGTTCTTGTTATTTCATACCCAATCACTGTTCTTTCCAGTATCTTTCCCCTGCAGCTGTTTGAGCCAGCGTGGCAGCTCAATCTGATCACCAACTTGGTGGATAATGGTGGCATCCCATTAATCGGCTTGGTCTGCATCCAGGCCGCTACGCAGTTCAGCCCCGCGCAGAGTCGCCGCCAGGGAATCCACGCCAGCCTGGCCAATCTTTCTCTCGCAGCGATGGCTGGTTTTCTGCTGCTGGTGCCCCTCCAGCTGCTGGCGAGCCTCAACCTTTACGAAACGATCAAGAGCCAACAGGTGGGCCGCATTGAGCGGGGTACCCGCCGCCTGGCCACTCTCAGCCAGGCCATTGCCCAGGCCACCAAGGTCGAGGAGCTCCAGGCCGAACTGCAGAAGTTCGAAGGCCTCAAACTCGGCCCCGAAGAGCTCGCCTTGCCACTCCCCAAGCTCAAAGACAGCCTGCTCGAGCGCATCGGCAAAGCCCGGAGACAACTCGAGGAGCAGCTGCCGCCCCCCGGCCAGCACCTGAGCTGGCCAATGATCCAGGCCAGCCTGCGGATCGTGCCCACCGCCCTGGCCTATGCCGTGGGATTCGCCGCCACAGGGCGCCGTCGCGGCCAGCGAATCTCCCTGCTCGATGAAGTGCGGGCCCTCAACCACCAGAACGCACAGGCCCGGCAGGAACGCCGCCGCAGCCGCCAGGCTTTCCTCCAGGGCGTTGAAGATGCCCGCATGGAGCAAGCGGTGCTCGCTGAGGAACACCAGGCCAGCCATCCTGCCCCGGCGCCCGACCAAAGCCAGCACGAACCGCCTACCGCCCAGGGGCCATCGCCACTGCCCCAAGAACGGGGGGGCCGCCAGAGGCGGCCGGTGGATCTGGCCTACTTCGAGGAGCTCAGCCGGCTCGACGAGCCGGCCTCCCCGGCCGACGAGTCCAACGAGACGCCGAACTGAGCAGCAGTAGCTCTCGCTCGCCCCCCTCGCCGGCAGCGGGCCATCCGCGTGGACGGGATCGCGCTCACATGCAGTTCGCGCAACGACGTAAGAGATTGACGCAACATCAGCGGATATCCCTACAAGCCCTGTTAGCCACCCCGACACGCCCATCCTATGTTGACAGCACCTACAGCAGCAGGCCTACTAGGCCCCCGCTGCAACCGTGCTGGACAGGCCGATGCGCACCACCCTCCTCTCCCTGCCCGCCGCCGAGCGGAGTGATCTGCAGAGCAGGGCAGCCCTGATCCTGGCCGACGAGCTCAGCTTGGATCTGGCTCCCCTGCTGGCCGGTGCCCGCCTCCCCCTGGCCATGCTGCCGCCGGAGCCGGAGCCCCTGGCCGCCATCACCGACCAGCTCCGCCGGGCCCGCCGCCATGGCACGTCGGTCTCCACTCTCCACCTGGTGGCCCACGGTCGCAGCGGAGCCGTGCGCTTGGGCAACCGTTGGATCACCACGGCCTCCCTGGTGGCCGCTGCCAGCGAGCTCGCCCTCTGGAACGTGGACCGCATCGCCCTGTGGA
>Ga0209299_1001677_pt1 | contig 12085 bp, 9 predicted proteins | sample S_140806_MF_Meta_FD_187326 | JGI IMG/M metagenome (GOLD analysis project Ga0209299, IMG submission 187326) | Freshwater microbial communities from Lake Simoncouche, Canada to study carbon cycling - S_140806_MF_MetaG (SPAdes) (version 2) | ecosystem: Environmental > Aquatic > Freshwater > Lake ...
TAGACGTGTTGCATCCATTTGAGCAAAGCCACGATTCGAACGATTTAGAACTGGATTTGAACTGCGCACTAATTTCCCTTTCTAGGAAATCTCTCCCCATTCGGGGCGAGGTAGGTAGCACTAATTTAAGGGCATTTTCCTGAGAATTTCATTTCAATTATCAGGCTAAGCACGAACTGGTGCCCCGAGTGGGGGTCGAACCCACACTGGGAGGATTTTAAGTAACTACTTCGAGTAACGAGAAGCATTTCGAACGATCAAGTTAGCCAGTCGATCCTTTCGAGCCTGAATCTCTGCCATCTCGACGTCGATTGCCTTTTTAATTGACGTATAAGTGGAGCGATCCGTTTGCGGTAGCTTTTTAATGGCTGCGGTAAGAGCTGCTTTGTGCTTACTACCTTGCGGGATGAGGCCAATCTCAATCAGGCTATCTGAATGGACAGAGGCGAATTGATCCGAGGCGATTTTGCCAACTACTTCATATTTTCGGGCGATTTTTAAAACTTGGCTGAGGTCTGCGCGAGAGGTTTGCGGCAAGGCAGCAATTTCTGCCTGAACCGCTGCAATATTTTCCGCGGTTACTCCATAAATTTCAGCTTTGGTAAACATCTCGAGGTTCACTACTTTAGAACTTTTTACTGAATTTGTAATGTCAACACGAGCCGCCTGCTTTTCAGCTTCACGTTTTATTTCAGCCGCTTTCTGCGCAGCCAGAACTGCTGAATCTATCTCGGCTTGGCTTGCTGGCATTTTTATTGATGCCGTTGCGCTAGATGCCGATGATGTTCCCACCGAGTTGGATGCAGTAACAGTGAATGTGTAAGCAGTCGAAGGAGTGAGTCCTGTGACAGTGATTGAACCGGATCCAGATTGAAGGACACGTCCGGTTATCGACCCGGGAGTTGAAGTAGCTGTATAGGTTTCAATTGTTGCGCCACCATTACTGGTTGGCGCGGTAAAAGAAATGGATGCACTCGTTGGCGAAAGAGCAGTTGCAGTTCCAATTGTCGGCGCGTCCGGTGCGGTAACTGAAGTTATCTTGCTTACGTTGTTTGAGCCAATATTTGCTGTATAGATATTACCGGTGCTATCGATAGTGATTCCAATTGGGTTAGAACCTGTTGTTCCCAAGATTGAAGAGACGCCTGCTGGAGTAATTTTGCTGACATTGTTTGAGTCGTAATTTGCTGTATAAATATTGCCAGCGCTATCGATAGTGATGCCCCTGGGGTTGGAACCAGTTGTTCCCAAGATTGTAGAGACGCCTGCCGGTGTAATTTTGCTGACATTGTTTGAGTCGGAATTTGCTGTATAAATATTGCCATCACTATCGATTGTGATTCCATAAGGTTTAGAACCGGTTGTTCCCAAGATTGTAGAGACGCCTGCTGGAGTAATTTTGCTGACATTGTTTGAGTCGTAATTTGCTGTATAAATATTGCCAGCGCTATCGATAGTCATTAGCCCAGGTCTAGAACCAGTTGTTCCCAAGATTGAAGAGACGCCTGCTGGAGTAATTTTGCTGACGTTGTTTGAATTGAAATTGGCTGTATAGATATTGCCAGAGCTATCGATAGTCAGTCCAACAGGTTTAGAACCAGTTGTTCCCAAGATTGAAGAGACGCCTGCTGGAGTAATTTTGCTGACGTTGTTTGAATTGAAATTGGCTGTATAGATATTGCCAGAGCTATCGAAAGTCATTGAGCGCGGATCTCTACCAGTTGTTCCCAAGATGGTAGAGACACCTGCTGGGGTAATTTTGCTGACATTCCCCCCAAACATATTGGTCGTATAGATATTGCCAGAGCTATCGATGGTTATTTCAATGGGGCCAGACCCCGTGGTGCCTAGGATAGTGGAGTCTGCACTAGCGGGTGAAATTCCAACTAACGATGCCAGCAGAGTAACTGGAACTGCAAAGGACATTATCTTTTTTCTAACCTGCAGATCCAACACCCGAGATTTTTTCATCTGAAAACCTTAGGGGAGTTAGTATTGAAAAGTGCTTTAAACTTGCAAAATCAAGGTGAATTATTGGGTTGGATTTGTTCCTTTTTCGACTGAACCCAACAATTAATCCGGTAATTTGCCCGTAATCGTGTTCTTTGGCAACCATATTCAATTTAGTTGAAATTTCTACAGCGGTAGTACAGATACCTACGCGCTGAAACTTAACAACCGGGGGTCTTCTTTAGCCCAATGGCAGAGGCAGAGGAGTGCGAGTTTTGCTCGAGCGCAGATGATCAGGGGCGAAGCGAAGTGAGCACCTGTTTATCGCCTTCAAATCCTCCAGCAGTTATGTATTAATTGTGTATGAATTGAAAAAGCAGTGATTGCAATTGCTTTCAATTCGATAGATAATTTACGCACGAAGGTAAGTAAATTGATTACAACAGTGCCCCGAGTGGGGGTCGAACCCACACTGGGAGGATTTTAAGTCCTCTGCCTCTGCCATTGGGCTATCGGGGCGCACGGTCTCCCGAGCGCGCTGAGTCTACTTCAGAAAGTGGCAGGGTCAGAATTGGCGATTTAAAGCGAGAACTATGCGGCTTGACGACTTTTTCTCAATGCCAGTACCGAAGCAAGTCGTTCTTCTCTGATTCGGATAACAGCAAGTTCTTCATTAATTGCCGCTGTAATCTTCGTGTAGTCATCGCGTTGCGATGCAGGCAATGAACGAAGTGAGTTAGTAACCGTAGTCTGATAGTTTTTTGGGATCAGCCCAACTGAACTCAAGTCATTCGCAGTTACTGTTGAAAATTTATCGCCTTGGCTGATTGCATCGAGGATTCGATACTTTTTAGAAATCTTCTCCACCATCTTGATATCAGAGCGATCGGCCGAATTCATCGCCATCAACTCCTTACTAATCATTGGAAGATTCTTCTCGGTAACCCCCGAGATTTCAGCTGCAGCAAATTGCTGAATGGTAGGCACCTTTGACTCAGAAAAGCCTTTAGTAATTTCAGTTCTTGCCGCCTTCTTTTCCGCTTCGCGCTTTGCCTCGGCAGCCTTTTGGGCAGCCAGTGCGGCGGCATCAATTTCAGCTTGGTTCGCCGGCATTGTTATGGAAACCGTTGCACCTGATGCCGAAGACGTTCCAGCACTATTCGATGCCGTAACGCTAAATGTGTATGCCGTCGAAGGCGTCAACCCGGTAATTGTGATCGATCCAGAACCAGATTGAAGAACGCGACCAGTGATTGAGCCAGGGGTTGAAGTAGCTGTATAGGTTTCAATTGTTGCACCACCGTTACTTGTTGGCGCTATAAAAGAAACAGTTGCACTGGTGGGTGAAAGGGCGGTTGCCGAGCCAATTGTTGGAGCATCGGGTGCGGTGACTGCAGGGGATGCCACGGCGATAAGGCTTGTAAGTTTTACATTCGTCCCACCTAAGGTCACCGAATACGTACCTGCAGTTACGTCTCTAGTCCCACTATAATGTGAAGTGTAAGTAGCAGGCATAATAAATGTCAGTTGTGTTGCTGTTCTATTTGATGTCGTAACTCCAAAATATGCAGGACCTGACAAGTTCAAACTTGTTACAGAGGAAAGATTGCTTCCTGTGACGGTGACCTGTTGACCTATTACGACTGGGCTAGGATTAAAACTTTCCACCTGGCTATTAAAGTTGACCATAAATCTTCCCTGAGCATCATTGTAAAACATCAGTTGATCTGAAGTAGCAGAGGTTAAATTCATCGTGAATGAATCGCCCGTTCCAAGAGAACCTGTTTGAAAGGTTCCGCCGAATGTGTCGTAAGCACCACTTGTAGTTACTCCACCAATAGTCTTTGAATAAGTCCAAGTGGAACCTGATCCAAAAGCAACCTGTAAGCTCGCAAGGGTTCCAAAGGTATTGCAGCCATTTGGGTTTGTAATCGTTACAGAATTGACCCCATATGCCAATACGAGATCTGAGTTGCTGCTATAACTGCACGTTAGAGCTTTTGTAGTGGGCACGGCTTGGCTAAAGTTAATGCCGACTAAGTTAATTGCTAACGTGCTTAGCACAAGGACCAACACTCTGAATTTTTTCATTTGAGGAGACTATTGGTCACATGTATGGCAAAAGTCTTGAAATAGTTGTATCTCAGGTGAAATTTATTTTGAGGGGATTGCCCCTCTTACAATTGAATCCAACATCTTTTCCGTTAATTTGCCTGTAAATGTGTTCTGTTGACTGGGATGGTAACTGCCAATAATCATTCTTTTGATTCCATCTATACCGACAAATGTGACAGTTGCACCATGGCCGAACTTTGGCTTTGGCTTTGGAATTTCGCAACCAAGTTCTGTAAGCGTTGCAAGCAGCGTCATCCAAGCCAAGTTTCCAAGAGCAAGGAAAGATCTGGCAGTTGGCATCAAGAGTGCGATCTCGTCCTTATAGAAAGGTGCGCAAGTATTTTTCTCTTCAGTGCTGGGTTTGTTATCAGGAGGCGCACATCTAACTGCGCAGAGAATGCGAGTGTTAATTAATTGTTGGCCATCATCTTTACTTTTGCTGGTTGGGATCTTGGCAAGACCGTTTTTGTGAAGTGATTTGTAGAGCCAATCCCCTGAGGAATCACCAGTGAAAACTCGTCCAGTGCGATTGGCACCGTGGGCACCGGGTGCAAGACCGAGGATAACTATTTGCGCATTTGCGGGGCCAAAGCCAGGAACCGGCTTACCCCAGTACTTCTCATTTTCATACGCTTTACGTTTTACAACAGCTACTTCTTCGCGCCATTGCACAAGACGTGGACATTTCTTACATTTAACGATTGCTGAATCCAAAAGATCGAGCGATTTATACAAGCGACCAAGCCATTCCATCGAGAATATCTGATTCAGATGCGACGAATTCAGTGGCGCCGGTTGCGCGCATAACGCGTGAGAGCACAAGTGAGCCGGCAGAGATCACGTCTACGCGACCTGGGTGCATATAGCCGAGAGATTCGCGTTGTGTGCGAGTCATTTTGATAAAGGCTTGTGAGACTTGATGAACTTTTTCAGTTGGAATATGCGAGAGATGAATTGCGTATCGATCATATTCAGGAAGATCTAGCGCTGCTGCTGCAACAGTTGTTGCGGTTCCGGCAACTGCGATCAGCGTTTTCGCTGTTGTGATTGGAACGATCTTTGCCGCTTGTGCGATCGCTTCATCAATATCTTCTGTTGCTGCAGCCACCTGGCCTGGATCAGGTAGATCGCCTGTGAAATGACGCTCAGACATACGGACGCAGCCAATGTTTACACTCTTTGCTGATTCAACTGATTCGGTTCCAAATACAAATTCGGTAGATCCGCCGCCGATATCAACAACAAGAAATGGTCCATCGGTGGCTGGCAAATCTTTAGTTGCACCCATAAAGGAAAGGCGCGCTTCTTCCTCCCCTGAAATAACTTCTGGGCGAATACCTAAACGCTCAAATACGCCTTCGATAAATAGATCGCGGTTGGTGGCATCTCGTGTGGCACTTGTTGCACAGAAGCGAATCTTTTCAACGCCACGTTTTGCAATCTCGGCCGCGTAAATATCAACGGCGGCGAGTGTGCGTGCGATTGCATCCGGATGGAATTGACCTGTCTTATCAACGCCTTGTCCTAAGCGGACAACTTCCATCAAACGGGTTACTTCACGAAAGTTTGTGCCATCGATGTCGGCGATAAGTAGGCGAATTGAATTAGTGCCGCAATCTATTGCTGCTACTCGCATGGTTGTTCTTTCCACCAGTCTGGAAGTTTAGAGAGTGCTTCATCACCGAGTGGATTAACGTCAGGGCCGGCAGAGAGTGAATGTGCGACAAGTGAATGCAAACATTTAACGCGGTTAGGCATTCCGCCTGCAGAGATTCCTTCAACTTCAGGAACGTCCATCTGCAGTGCTGCACGTGCGGCAAGGTAATCATCATGGGCTGCGGCATATGCACCAGAGAGTTCGGCATCAACTGCTAAACGATCGTTCATTTCTGCCATTAGTCCGGTTGATTCCAGAGTAGAAATTGCAGCTGTCAATCGTGGGCAGGTTGCGTAATAGAAAGTTGGAAATGGTTCACCGTGGCTAAGACGCGGTGGAGTTTCAACAACTGCAGGGTTGCCGCAAGGACAGCGATATGCGATTGCATGTACATCGCGCGGCGTGCGACCAAGTTGGGTTTCGATGCAATCAAGATCTTTCTGTGTTGCTTTATCACTCATTTATTAAAGACCAGATTCAGTAACTGAGGCAATCAGTTTGGTGTACCAAGGAGCACCCTCTGGAAGTTGTGAAACCACCTTTGTTGTTTGTGGTTCAGTTTTATCAATATCAGTACCCGTCACGATGTATTGACGTTCACCGGGCATCACAAAATGCAGCCGTTCACGGGCTTGTGATTTGATGTAATTTGGATCGCGCCAAAGATTTAGTTCGGCGCGAGCGGCGTCAAGTGCGGCGCGATCAGTTGCAACTTGTGATTTGAGTGAGTTGATTTGAGCACGTTGAGTAAAGTAATTTTTAATCGGTGGAGCAAGGGTCAGCGTGAATACAAAGACGATTGCAATCAGGGCTAAGGGACGAGCGCTACCACGCGTTCGACGTCGGCTTGACGGGCGACGACGAGAAGAATAACTACGTCGTCGGCGTCGCATCTTTAAGCCTTAACTATCCCTTGAAGCGAGGAAATGCGCCGCGTCCTGCAAATACGGCGCCTTCTGCAAGTTCTTCTTCAATACGAAGTAGTTGATTGTATTTAGCAACGCGCTCTGTGCGAGATGGTGCGCCAGTCTTGATCTGTCCGCAGTTTGTTGCAACAGCCAAATCAGCAATAGTCACATCTTCTGTCTCACCGGAACGGTGCGACATCATGCTGCGGTAATTTGCGCGGTGTGCCATATCTACGGCATCAAGTGTTTCAGTCAGGGTTCCGATCTGATTTACCTTAACCAAAAGTGCATTCGCTGTATCTGTTTCGATTCCCTTGGCAAGACGAATTGGATTTGTTACGAATAAATCATCGCCAACGATCTGAATTTTTGAACCAAGGGACGATGTCATTGACTTCCAGCCGGCCCAGTCTTCTTCATTTAGTGGATCTTCTATAGAAACGATTGGGTATGCGCTAACTAGCTCTGCGTAATAAGCGATCATTTCATCAGATGAACGAAGTGAACCTTCGAACTTGTACTTGCCGTTGTCATGGAATTCAGTTGCGGCAACGTCCATCGCAAGTGCGATTTCCTTGCCTGGCTTAAAGCCTGCAGCTTCAATGGCCTCGATAATCAAATCAAGTGCGGCGCGATTGCTTTCGAGGTTTGGGGCAAAGCCACCTTCATCGCCAACAGATGTAGCAAGTCCGCGCTTTTTTAGCACTGCCTTAAGTGCGTGATAGATCTCGGCGCCCCAGCGAAGTGATTCGCGGAATGTTTCGGCACCAATTGGAGCGATCATAAATTCTTGGATATCAACGTTGGTATCAGCATGTGCACCACCGTTGAGAATATTCATCATTGGTACTGGCAAGACGTGTGCATTTGGTCCGCCGACATAACGGAATAGTGAAAGGTCAGCGGATTCGGCAGATGCTTTGGCAACGGCAAGTGAAACGCCAAGAATTGAATTTGCACCGAGGCGTGATTTATTTGGTGTGCCATCTAGTCTGATTAACTCGTTGTCAATTAATCGTTGGTCTTGTGAATCCATACCTTCTATTGCTGGAGCTAATTCATTATTTACAAAATCAACAGCCTTGAGAACGCCTTTACCGAGGTAACGTTTCTTATCGCCATCACGAAGTTCGGCTGCTTCAAATGCGCCAGTTGATGCACCGCTTGGAACTGCGGCGCGAGCCTGTGTGCCATCTTCGAGTTCGATTTCGACTTCAACAGTTGGGTTTCCACGCGAGTCAAGAATTTCTCGGGCGCCGATTGCTTCGATAATTGCCATTTGGATATCTCCTCAGAATTAACTAACGATTGAGCACGCTCAGCGCTGAACGGTATAGGGCAATACTACCGCGACTCGGCATCCTTAATCTGCGCCGCGATTTGGCGGCCGTATAGGCGTAGCGCGTTTTCTGGGTCAATCTCGTTATCGCGCGCCCAAGCGATTATTGATGCCAAGGCTGCGCCGACGTTTTCTTCAGTGGCAGGCTTTTCGCTTTGATACTTAGGTAACTGCACATTAACTTTGTATTTTTCTGCGCGATAAAGAAGTTTTTCAACTAAAGGCAGCGCTGGTTGAGCAAGTGCGACGCCATCTAAAGCTGATGTGCGGCCCTTCTCTTTAGCCTTTATCTCTTCCCAGTTTTCAATAATCTCTTGAGTTCCGGAAACCTCTAAATCTTCAAAAACATGTGGGTGGCGGCGAATCAATTTGTCTGCGATGCCACGAGCAACATCTTCAATGGAAAATGGATCAGTTGGATGATCTTGCGCCATTCGTGCATGGAAATAAACTTGCAGTAAAACATCGCCCAATTCCTCGCGCATACCTTCGCGATCTTTGGCATCTACTGAATCAATGAATTCATATGACTCTTCCAGTAAATACTTAATCAAGGATTCGTGAGTTTGTTCTGCATCCCACGGACATCCGCCAGGTGAGCGCAGCCGATCCATTACCTCAACTAGGCGTTGAAGTTCAGAAGCAGGCATTTACTTACTTAGCAGCAGGAGCTACAGCATCACCGGTTACGTTGGCTGCAACAACATCGCCAGCATCAACATCCCAGAAGCCATAACGAGGATTAATTTTCACGCCAAGTTCTTTTGCTTTTGCTGAAAGAAGTTGGCCAAGTTTTGTAGCGATCTCTTCCTCAGCAACACCGGATGCTGCAAGCGCTGCAGTAATCTGCTCAGAAATAACAATTGCGCGGACGTATGTACCAAAATCTGCTTGCGCGATCGCAGCATTTACCAAGTTCTTTGGAAGTTCAGTTGCACCGCCGACAGATTCCGTAATGGTTGCCTTCTTGGCTTCTACTTGGCTGGAAGTGACTTCAATCTTTAACTCTTTAGCGATCTCATCGAAGGTATGCATCAAAATCTTAAAGCGGAGTTGTCCGCGATTTAGTTCATCGCCAGTTTCGAGCTGCATTTGTGACGAATCAACTTTGGCGCGCTCGGCAATTACAGCATCAATGCTGGCCTGCAAATCGGTTTGTGAAATTTTGAAGCCACCAACGGATGCTGCTTCGTTGGTTTGTGAGCAACCGGTAAGAAGTAACGCTGATGCAATTGTTAGGACAGCCAGGATCTTCTTCACGTTGTGCTCGCTCTCGTTAATTGGTCGACGACCTCGGTAACCCAGGTCAGGAGAGAAGTATCCACTATTTCAGCGGTCGGTTTAGACGGGCTCCATGCAGGATTTTTCGGCAAAGTAACAAGAACGGTGCGAGTTGGGCCTTTATATATAGAGCCGGGATGAAGGCGCGTTAAACGCAGTTGGCGAGATTCCGGCAAAGTCAAAGGCGTAAGACGTAAGAATTTTCCGGATGCCACTACTTCTTGAATCCCGTGTGATTTAGCAAGTGCACGCAATTGCGCAACTGCCAAAAGAGCAACTGCTTCTTCAGGAAGTTCTCCGAATCTATCCAGCAACTCTTCGCGGATTGCTTGCACATCTTCTGGTTTAGCAACGTCGGCTAAGCGACGATACAGATCAAGGCGCAGGCGCTCTCCCGGAACATAGCTTTCAGAAAGGTGGGCATTAACTGGAAGTTCGACTTTGCATTCGTGAACTTCTTCTTCCTTGTCAATAATGCCTGTCTTGTAATCATTTACCGCTTCACCGACCATGCGCATATATAAATCAAATCCCACATCTGCAATGTGCCCTGATTGCTCACCACCAAGTAAATTTCCAGCACCGCGAATTTCTAAGTCTTTCAGCGCAACCCGCATGCCCGCACCGAGATCAGTATTTGTTGCAATTGTTTTAAGTCGATCAAGTGCTATCTCAGTCAGCGGCTGGTCAGGTGGATATAAGAAATAAGCGTAGGCACGATCGCGACCACGTCCGACGCGACCACGTAATTGATGCAATTGCGATAGACCAAAGTTTTCGGCGCGTTCCACAATCAACGTATTTGCATTTGCAATATCAAGTCCACTTTCCACAATCGTTGTACAGACAAGCACATCGAAATCACGATTCCAGAATCCCAAGATGACATCTTCGAGTGAACCTTCACTCATCTGACCATGTGCGATTCGGATGCGCGCTTCAGGTACCAACTCTTGAATTTTCGCTGCTGCTCGGTCAATTGATTCCACTCGATTGTGAATATAGAAAACTTGTCCATCGCGCAATAACTCGCGATGAATTGCCGCACGAATCTGCGCTTCTTCGGCTGGGCCAACGTAGGTAAGAATTGGATGGCGTTCTTCAGGCGGCGTTGTGATCGTGGACATTTCACGAATGCCCGTCACTGCCATCTCAAGTGTGCGCGGAATAGGTGTTGCTGACATCGCCAGAACATCGACAGTCGTGCGCATCTTTTTAAGCGATTCTTTCTGCTCAACGCCAAAGCGCTGTTCTTCATCAACGACTACAAGACCAAGATCTTTAAAGACAACATCTTGCGAAAGCAGTCGGTGGGTGCCGATAACAACATCAACACTGCCGGCGGTTAGCTCGGTCAAAATTTCCTTGGACTCTTTAGCAGTATTAAAGCGCGATAGCCCCGCTACGCGAATTGGAAAGCCGGCATATCTTTCGGCAAATGTTTTTGCATGTTGTTGCACCAGCAAAGTCGTCGGAACTAAAACAGCAACTTGCTTGCCGTCTTGAACCGCTTTAAATGCTGCGCGAATTGCGATCTCGGTTTTCCCATAACCCACGTCGCCACAGATGATGCGATCCATCGGATATGGCTTCTCCATATCGCGCTTTACTTCTTCAATTGTGGAAAGTTGATCGGGAGTTTCAATATATGAAAAGGCATCTTCTAGTTCGCGCTGCCAAGGTGTATCCGGTGAGAACGCATAACCGGGCGAACTTGTGCGCGCGGCATAAAGTCGAATTAGCTCGCCTGCAATTTGCTTAACTGCCTTGCGTGCGCGGCCCTTTGCTTTCTGCCATTCTCCGCTGCCGATACGGTGGACCGTAGGTGATTCACCACCGATGTATTTACTTACTTGTTCCAAGGTGTCGGTTGGAACAAAGACTCGATCACTGGGTTGGCCACGTTTAGCGGGTGCGTATTCAATTACTAAGTATTCGCGGGTGATCCCGCCAATAGTGCGTTGCACCATTTCAACATAACGGCCAATTCCGTGTTGCTCGTGAACCACAAAATCACCAGCACGCAATTCCAGTGGATCAACTGCTTGTTTGCGTTTGGATGGCATGCGTGCGCCATCTTTTGCCGATGCCTTGCTGCCAGTTAAGTCTCGCTCTGTAATGAAAAGTATTCGTGCCGATAACGATGAAAAGCCATGGGCGATAGATGATTGAGTTATATGCACGCTGGCTTTAGTTGGAATTGCTTTTAATTCTGGCACGATCACAACGGGCAGATCTGCATTGCGAAATATCCCGGCATAACGCTCGGCCATACCCTGGCCAGCGGCTGAGAAGATGATTGAGAAATCAGCGTTTATCGCCTCCTGCAAGGCAGTTACCGCGCGGTCGATATCTGCACGCAACGGATCAATAGCGTTGTAATCCAAAAAAGTTGCATCTGTATCTAAATCAGAACCGAATGGATTGAGTGCGCGAGTAATTAGTTGGCAGCGAGAAACATCTTCATGCATGCCTTCCCACGAAAGATAAGTTGCATCGGTTACTGGCAAAGGTGCTGGGGCGCCCAGCGAAGCATGTGACCACGCTGCCTCAAAAAATTCCTGATTAGTTGCTAGTAAATCAATGGTGCGCATGCGAATTCGCTCGTCATCGATAAAGATAACTTCTGTGCCAGCGGGCATACGTTGCAAAATAGTTTCAGTTTCTTCAATCAGAATAGGAATCAGTGACTCCATTCCTTCGGTGATTATTCCTTGCGCGATACGATCTAGAATTTCAAGTGCGGCTGGATATTTCTCTTTTGCCGCTTCGGCACGCGCACGTATTGCATGCGTTAATAAAAGTTCTCGGCAGGGTAGAACGGATAACTTTCCG
>Ga0209299_1001678_pt1 | contig 12073 bp, 12 predicted proteins | sample S_140806_MF_Meta_FD_187326 | JGI IMG/M metagenome (GOLD analysis project Ga0209299, IMG submission 187326) | Freshwater microbial communities from Lake Simoncouche, Canada to study carbon cycling - S_140806_MF_MetaG (SPAdes) (version 2) | ecosystem: Environmental > Aquatic > Freshwater > Lake ...
GGCGAAGTGATGCACGTCACGACAATCAGCGGTGTCGGCGAGGAGGGAGGTGCGCATCCGGAGTCCTGCACGGATCAAACTGTGATGGACAGAAGAGATCGCGAGGAGCATCGGAAGGGCGGATTGGTCGGCTTGGGTTCCGCGGTCGGACAAGCAGAGAATGGCGCACCCCTCGCGGACGGCGGCCGCAGCCTCGTCACTAATTTCTCGGAGGCGCTTTTGGAATGCTTCAACACCACCTGAAACAGGGAAAAGGACGGAGATGGTTTTTGAGCGAAGAGCAGGCTCTTTTCGAGAAAGAATGGCGGTTAGTTCGTTGGGGGAGATGACAGGAGAGTCGAGTCGCAAAAGGCGAACGTGGTCGGGACCGTCGGTTAACCAGTTGGGGCGGACACCTAGGTAGACGGTTGTGGACATCACAAGCTTTTCCCGGATCGGATCGATCGGTGGGTTGGTGACTTGGGCAAAAAGTTGGCGGAAGTATTGGTAGAAGAGGCGAGCACGGCGGGAGAAGACGGCGAGAGCGGCATCATCCCCCATCGAACCGGTGGCTTCTTCGCTTTTCTGGATCATGGGGAGAAGGATAACTTTAAGCTCTTCATCGCTGTATCCAAAGGAGAGCAGAGTTGAAGTAAGGTCGGCTGGGACAGTGGGGAGTTGAGCGGGGATTAGGGGCAAAGTTTGCAGCCCTTCTTTGACCCACTGGGCGTACGGTTTTTCAGATGCAGCGAAACTTTTGATATCCGAATTGCGTAGGAGCTTCTTATTGATGGTATCGACCGCAATCATCTCCCCTGGAGCGAGCCGGCCTTTTTCAATGACCGATTTTTCGGGAATATCGCCGATGCCGACTTCGGAGCCCATGAGGAAAAGGCCCTCTTTGGTGATTTTATAGCGAGCGGGTCGGAGGCCGTTGCGATCGAGGCAGGCGGCAACGATTCGGCCGTCGCTGAACGCAAGGGCGGCAGGGCCGTCCCAAGGCTCATTCATACACTCGTGGTATTCATAAAAAGCCCGAACTTCGGGGGAAAGGGACTCCTCGGAGCGATAGGCGGAAGGAACAAGCATCAACATTGCGTGGAGGGGGCCACGACCCGAAATGGAGAGAAGTTCGAAGGCGTTATCCAAGCTGGAGGAGTCGCTTCCGCCTGGTTGGATGATGGGATGTAAAAGGGGAAGATCGGCAGGATCGAGGCCGGGGTGAGAGAGATCGGCTTCGCGGGCGTGGACCCAGTGACGATTGCCCCGGAGCGTATTAATTTCTCCGTTGTGTGCGACCATGCGGAAAGGGTGGGCGAGCGGCCAAGTGGGGAAAGTATTGGTGCTATATCTTTGGTGGAAGACGGCCAGGGCGGTCTCGTAAGCGGGATCTTGAAGATCGAGATAGAAGCTTTTGAGTTGAGTACCAGTCAGCATTCCCTTGTAGACGATGACTCGGGAGCTGAAGGAGGGGATATAGAATGGAGGAGTGCGGTCTGCGGCACATCGATGTTCGATCTCGTTCCGCGCCAGAAAGAGAACCATTTCAAAAGCATCATCCGAAAGCTTTTTCGAGTCGGGCCGTGCTACGAGTAGCTGTTCGATGCGAGGGGCAGAGAGGGCGGCCTTTTCGCCTAAAATACGTGGATTGACTGGGACTACACGCCATCCGAGGGAAACAAGGCCGCGGCGAACGACAACTTCCTCTGCGATACGGCGAATATGGGCTTGGGCATATTTATCTTGGGCGGGGAGAAAGAAAAAGCCGATCCCGAGGTCTCCCTCCCCGTAAAGCTGGTGTCCTAGCTTTTCGACTTCTCGCCGAAATAGTTTTGTGGGGATTTGGGTGAGGACTCCTGCCCCGTCTCCTGATTTTGCATCAGCATCGAGGGCGCCGCGATGAGCGAGTTGGCAGACGCAGCTAAGAGCGCGTTCGAGGATCGAGCGGGTACGCCGACCTTGGATATCGGCAACAATACCGACACCGCAAGCATCGTGCTCATGGGACGGGTTGTAGAGACCCTGAGCTTGGGGCATTGCGTGGTTAAGGGGGAACCGCGACATGGAAAAGCTACAATACTTCACGAGGGGCTTGGCGCAAGAGTGGGAATCCTCTTGAGGGGCAGGGGTTTTCGGTGAATTGTGGAGTATGGCTCGCGTCCTATCTGCAAAGAATCGCAGAATCCGTCAGGTTCTGGTTTGTCTACGTCGTGGTAAGCCAGGAGCGGTGGGTGTGGCGATGGTTTTGAAATCGATCTTTCAGCAGGCTGGGGTCAAGGCGAGGTGGGTTTCGGAAAGTGGGTTAGCGCGGGCCAAGCGGGGTCGGATCGATGCAGTGGTGGTGGGAGGTGGGGATGGCACGATGTTGCATGCTGCGCAGGCCACGATGGGATGGGGAATTCCTCTTTTGGGAATCAATTTGGGATCATTGGGTTTTTTGACATCGGTGAAAGCGGGGGAGGTGGGGACAGTGCTGCCTGAAATTCTACGCGGGCGATTCGGGGTGAGCACCAGAACCGTTCTCTCGGTGAAGCTTTTGGGTGGACGACAGGAGTGGAGCGCATTGAATGAAGTCTCTGTGGGGCCGCAATCGGGGCAGCTGATGGTGAGGGTTCGGGTCAAGGTGGGGGGGGAGATGTTATCGGAGTATCATGCGGACGGGCTTCTGGTGGCGAGTCCAACGGGTTCGACTGCGTATTCCTTATCGGCGGGGGGGCCGCTGGTGAGTCCAAAGGCAAGAGCGATGGTTTTAACTCCGGTGTGTGCGCATGCGATGGCGCAGCGTCCCGTGGTGGTGGGGGAGCAGGAGGGTGTAGAGTTATCCTTGAGCCAAGGTGAGCCAAGTGCGGTGGTAAGATTGGATGGAAAGAAAATTGGAAATTTAAGTCGAGGGAACTGCTTGCGGGTCGAGGTGGGACGACCGGTCGTGAAGTTGATGCATCCTGTGGGTTTTGGATTTTATGGTTTAACGAGGCAGAAACTGGGGTGGAGTGGTGCGGCGGGAGTTGCGCGATGAAGTTGGCTGAGCTTTTACAACCGGCACACATCTTGCTGGATTTAAATGAGACCAAGCGGACGGTGGCGATTCATCGGGTAGCCGCTTTGTTGGAGAAGGATGAGGGGGTGATCCACTTTCAAGGATTTTACGATGAGCTTTTGGCGCGGGAGCGGGTGGAGGCGACGAGCTTAGGAAACGGGGTGGCATTTCCCCATGCCAGAACAGATCATGTGAAGAGGCTGGTTTTAGCGGTGGGAAGAAGTAAAGAAGGGGTGAGTTTTGATCAGGCGGGAGAAAAGATTCATTTTATTTTCGTGATTGGCACACCGCGAAGAATGGTGACGGAGTATTTGGCCTTGGTGGGAGCGATGGCCCGATTATTGAGGCAGGACGAAGTAAGGGAGAAACTCATGGCGGCGAAGAGCCCGGAGGAATTTTTAGCAGGCTTGGCAGAGGATCCTGAAGCGGTGTGAAGGTACGTTTACGCGATTTAGCTGATGGGTTAGGGCTTTCGGTCATGGCGGTATCGAAGGCATTGCGGGATGCGCCGGATATTGGGGCGGCTACGAAAGCGCGGGTTCAAGCGGAGGCAGATCGGCAGGGGTATTGGCCCAACGAAGCGGCCCGGAGTTTAAGAGTGAAGCAGAGTGGGTGGGTTGGGTTGATTTTACCTGACCTGACTTCGGAGGAAGGAGCTTTCGTTTCGGGAGGTTTGGCCGAAGCGGCACAGGAGGCGGGTATTGCGGTCCTGGTGGGGTTAGCACGTACGGGTAAGGAGGAGATGGAGCAGGTGCGGGCAATGATGGGAAGAGGAGCGGAGGCGATTTTTCTTCTGCCACGAATCAGTACGGAGCATCGCTCGGCCTCCTTGGAGGTGGCGAATCGTGGAAGCTGTCCGATTATTTTCCTGAAGAGATATCCTGCGGGGGTGGGTTTAGGGAGCGGCAAAGTGAGTTGGGTGGTCCGGGATATGAGAGGAGCGGCGGATTTGGCATTGGATCATCTTTATGACTTGGGACATCGCCGAGTGGCGTATTTTGGGGGTCATTCGGCAGCTCGAAGTCATGCGCTCCATTTGCAGAGTGTGCAAGAGGGTGTTGAAACGAGGGGGATGGTCCTAGTGGGTGGGGCGAATATGGTGGGATTAGATTCTGAGGATGCGGCCAAGGAGATGAAAAAGATCTTGGAAAAAAAAGAGGGACCGACGGCGATTCTGTGTGCAACGGATATTTTGGCGGGGGGTGTGATCCGGGCGTGTTATGGAGCGGGGATGATGGTTCCCGGTGGGATGAGTGTGGTGGGGGTGGGGGATGGAGATTTTGCACGACATGGGGTGGTCTCGTTGACGACAGTTCGCTTCCCTAGTTTGGGAAGGTTGGGTTTTGAGCTTTGGAAAAAGGGCCGAGATGATCTTGGGGAGATGAAGCCGATTCTTGCGAAAGGAGAGCTAGTGGTGAGAGGGTCCACTGCTAAACCCAACCAATGAAAAACTCAGATTCCGATGAGCAGTTTATGAAGGAGGCGGAGGCGGAGGCGCGAAAAGGGCTGGCGGAGGGTGGAATACCGATTGGATCAATCTTAGTTCGGGGGGAGAAAATTATCGGGCGGGGGCACAATCAGCGGGTGCAAAAGGGGAGTGCGATTTTGCACGGGGAGATGGACTGTTTGATGAATGCAGGGAGGCAAAAGAGTTACTTGGACACGGTTATTTATTCGACCCTCTGCCCTTGCTACATGTGCTCTGGGACGATTGTGCAGTTTAAGATTCCGAGAGTGGTGGTGGGTGAGGCGGTCAATTTTCCTGGAGCGCCTGAATTTTTACGATCCCATGGAGTGGAGGTGGTAATTTTGAATCAAGCTGCGTTAGTGAAGATGATGGGGGATTTTATCCAAGCCAAACCGGAGTTATGGAATGAGGATATTGCGGAATAGTTGATTTCGGATCGTCTCGTTAGCTCCGTCGAGCAAACTCCTTCAGGCGGAGGATGGGCTTGAGGGTAGGGTGCGGATAGAGGGGAGAGCGCGATAGCGTTGATCAAGGTCGAGGCCGTAGCCGACAACAAATTCGTCCTTAATTTTGAAACCGATCCAGCGGACTCGGACGTTTCGGACGCGCTTTCTTTGTTTACTGAGCAAGACGCAGATTTGCACTGTGCGAGCCCCAAGTTTTTTGGCGTGTGAACGGGTTCGGTCTAGGGTCAGGCCGGAGTCGAGAATATCATCGATGAGAAGAACATCTCTGCCGTGGAGGTTTCCTCGACAGTGCTCAAGGCCGCGGATTTTTCCTGTTGAACGGGTGCCTTCATAACTGGAGACATTCCAGAATTCTACCTCGGTATCAGAGTCGAGGTGGCGCAAGAGATCGACGACGAAAAAAACGCTCCCTTTGAGTAGAGCCACGATGGTGAGGGGGCGATTCCGATAGGTGCGGCGAATGGAGGCAGCAAGAATCCGGACTCGGCGTCGGATTTGTGAGGCAGAGAGGTAGGGTTTTCCGGGGAGGCGGGTCACTGACCAGCAGCCGTGGGGGTCAACTCCGCCAGCTCTTGGGTGATTTTGGCGTTGAGGGGGCCTGTAATTTTCAGATCGAGGCCTTTTTGGAACGAATCCCTAGCGTTTTTTTCTTCCTCAAGTTGGGCGAAGCAGAGGCCGGCGTAGTAGTAAATGGCTTGGGAAGTGAGGGCATCTAGACAGGTGGGGCTTTTGGCGAGTTGATCGACAAGTCTTCGGAAGTCGTCCCGCGCGATGCTGCGCCGATTAAACATCGTGGGGAGGTGATAGTTATTAATGGCGCGGATGAAGCGGACATTGGGGTCGTCGGGACGGATTGTAACGGCGCGGTCCATGCAGTCGCGACCTGCCATGAGGTAGCGAAGTTTACCAGGGCCAATGAAGGCATCTCGACTTGCGAGGGTGTAGGAGCTTCCGAGATAGACGAGAAGGATTCCGTTGTCTGGCTGTTCGGCGGTGAGTTCCTCGAGCCAAGCCACGAGCCGGCGAGTTGCATCTTTGTTGCCGGATTCGGCAAGAGAGTGCATCTCATAAATCTGATTTAGAAGGGGGTGAGAGTAGGTTTCGGAAACTGGGGCGGAGGCGAGGGCAGATTGTGTAACAACGAATGCAAAAAGTGGGGTCAGAAATGATAAAAATAGCTTCATGTCTAGCAGTGGGGTCTTGTCTTACAGATAAGAAGCTATTCCCAAATAAGCAAGGGGAAATCTGCAGAACCTACAACCGGTTGTGTTGCAGGTTGTTGGAATGGGGCAATGGAGTGGGGTTTAGTCGCTTCGTCGGCCAGCGAGAAGCGGAAGAAGATGCCAGAGAAGGTAGAGCAGTGAGGTGATGAAGGCGGCAACATAGGTCCAGGCGGCAGCGCGCAGGACGTTTTCCACGGCTTTGGTTTCAGACCCCGGAGAGATGAACTTCATTTTTGGGAGGATTTGAAGTGCGCGACGTGAGGCGTCGAACTCAACTGGGAGAGTAACGAGATTGAAGAGCATAATTGTGCCCCATCCCACAACCATGATGGTGAGGTAGGTTTGAGAGTGGAAGCCTCCGAAACCCGAGAAGAGACCGAAGAGGGGGAGCCAAGTAACGATCTGGCTGGCAAAGGTGGTGGCACCTACCGATGCCATACGCCACTGCAGTGGGGCGTAGGCGATTTTATGTTGAATGGCGTGGCCGCATTCGTGGGCGGCGACGCCGAGTGCGGCAGCGGAGTGGCCGTGATAGTTTTGGGTGGAGAGAACGAGGCGATGATGCATCGGGTCATAGTGATCCCCTAGAAGCCCGTCCTGCTCCACGATTTGAACATTGCCAATGCCGGCTGCGTCGAGAATGCGGGCAGCCGCTTCTGCTCCGGTGAAGCCTGAGGAGGCGGGGACTTGGCTGCCTTTGGCGTAGGCAATTTTGACTTTTGCGGCGGCCCAAAGGGAGAGGGCCATGGTCCCAAGAAAGGTGAGAAGAAAAAGTCCGTTCATGAGGTCACTATCTTAAATCGGCAAAACCCGAAGCGCAAGTGGGAGGAGTTGCTTTCTAAGCAACCGCGTGCCACTGAGGGAATTATTTGCAGAACTTAGCGATCCTGCGGACACCCTCTTCGATTTGATCGATGGAGGTGGCGTAGGAGACGCGGACAGTGGAGTCCAGTCCGAAGGCCTTGCCTGGGACCACAGCGACGCGCTCTTTTTCGAGAAGTTTTTCAGAGAACTCGGTCGAGCTCATTCCTGTACGAGAGATATCGACGAGAATATAGAAAGCACCTTGAGGTTTTACGAAGGAGAGTTTCGGAATTAGGGTGAGGAGATCGCAGAAGCGACGACGACGTTTGTCGTACTCCTTCACCATTTCCTGAACACACTCTTGGGGTCCACGGTAGGCTGCGAGAGCACCCTTTTGCGCGAAGGAGGTGGGGTGAGAGGTCGAGTGGCTTTGGATCGAATCGATTACCTTGGCCAAACCGGTAGGGGCAGCCACGTAGCCGAGACGCCAACCAGTCATGGCGTAGGGTTTGCTGAATCCGTTGACGGTGAGAGTGAGGTTGTAGAGATCCTTGCTGAAAGATCCGATGGAGGAGTGTTTTGCATCATCATAGACGAGCTTTTCGTAAATTTCGTCGGAGAGGATATAGATCTCTTCGTCCAAGGCGACCTCGGCGAGTGCGGCGAGCTCATTTTCCGAATAGACGGAGCCTGTGGGGTTTCCGGGGGAATTGAGAATGACCAGTTTGGTCATCGGGCTCATGTACTCGCGGAAAAGTTCGGGAGTCAGCTTGTAGCTATTTTCGGCTTTTGTCGGAACGAGGATCGGTTCCCCGCCAGCGATGCGAACCATTTCCGGGTAGCTCAGCCAATAGGGAGCGGGGATGAGAACTTCATCTCCGGGATTCACCGTGGCAAGGATGGCGTTGAAGCAGGCGTGTTTGGCTCCGCAGGTCACGATGATCTGGGAGGGTTCGTAGGAGAGATTGTTATCGGCTTTTAGCTTTTCTGAAATCGCAGCGCGAAGTTCGGGAATGCCGGAGGAGGGAGTGTATTTGGTGAAACCAGCGTCGAGAGAGCCCATGGCGGCGGCTTTGATGTGTTCGGGAGTATCAAAGTCCGGTTCTCCAGCTCCGAAGCCTACGACATCGAGGCCTTCGGCTTTCATGCTCTTTGCGCGAGCATCAATGGCGAGAGTGGCGGAAGGGGTGAGGAGTTGGGTGCGTTCGGCGGTATCGAGGGGCATGGGTTGGGTTCCTTTTCTATGGGTTGTCGTTGGTTTGGAACGAAAACCATAACGAAGTGGGGAGTGAAGTCGAACCTTTTGTCAAAAAGGTGCGCGGGAGGCGTGAGTGGCGGAGGATTAGCCGAGGCGGCGAAGGGCTTCGCGGACTAGTTGGGCTGAGGGGAGAGAGGAGTCGAGGCCTTGGAGGGCTTTTTGGGCTTCGGCCGATTTGTATCCGAGGGCGAGGAGAGCGAGTAGAGCGTCTTGGGAGTGACCTGTCATCGTAGGGGTAGATTGAGGGTGGGGGGAGGAGCCTCCGGCAAGGGAGTCGAGGGCGGGCAGTTTGTCACGGAGTTCGAGGACGATTCGTTCGGCAGTCTTTTTGCCCAGGCCCTTGAGTTTCGCGAGAGAGGAGGTGTCTCCTGAGGCGACGGCGTCTCGAACAGCTTGAGGAGTGGTGCCGGCGAGAATGGAGAGGGCGGTTTTAGGGCCAACACCGGAGACGTGGTGAAGAAGAAGTCGAAAAAGGTCGCGTTCCCCCGAAGAGAAAAATCCGTAAAGAGTGTGGGCGTCCTCTCGAACCACGAGGTGAGTGAGGAGTCGGACTTTCTCCCCGGGTTGCGGGAGATGATCGAATGTGGTTACAGGGATCAAGAGGTCGTATCCGATGCCTTGGCAGTTGATGACCGCGCGGGTGGGCCAAGATTCGGTGAGAGTGCCCTCAAGAAAAGCGATCATGTCAGGAGATTGCCGGAATCATGCGCGAGGAAAAGGCTGCACGACGTAGGTGGGTGAGGCCGACGGCGAGGGCATCGGCTTCATCAGGGGCGGGGTTGTGGCGAAGACCGAACAGGGCGCGCGTCATGAAGGCGACCTGCTCTTTTTTTGCAGCGCCTTTTCCGGTGGCGGATTTCTTGACGAGTTTCGGGGGATATTCGTGGATGGTGAGGCCGCCTCGGGCGGCGGCGAGGAGGGCGACCCCCCTAGCGGCGCCGAGGATGACGGCGGTGCGGGTGTTTTGAACATAGATGATGAGTTCAATCGCGAGAGCCGTTGGAGAGTGCTCTGAAATAAGCTCGGATAGACGGTCGTGAATTTCGATCAGGCAATCTTGGGAGGTTCGGGAGGCGGGATTTTTAATGGTGCCGGAGGCGAGGACAGCAGGTTTTTCGGCGGTGCCTTCAAGAATGGCGTAACCGGTGGAGCGGAGGGAGGGGTCGAGAGCCAAAATACGCACTGGAAAAGCGTGCCCCATGGGGTCCGATTGTCGAGGGAAGCCGATGGGCTGGTTTGACCCGCAAAAAAGGGGGGTTTATAGTCGGAAAGTGAAGAATGCATCGAAATGGCTTCTGCTGGGCCTCCTTTTTGCGGGGTGGGCGGGTGCGCAAACGAGTGATCCGACGGCGGGAGGGGCGGTGAAGCCCGTGCCCGCAAAGAAAAATCCTTTAGCGGACGCGCGGACTGTAAAGTCGAGCAGTGGAGATAGTGGTAAGTCGGAGGATAAGGAGAAGGTGGAGAGTTCAGTTGCGAATCCAGAGGAGGAGCAGGCGAGGAGCCGGATTCAGCCCGAGGACAACAGTCCTGACGTAGGAATGTTTGTGGTGATGGCGAATAAAGGGTGGGATTCGGTGAACCCGGCCAGCCCGAACAAGCCGGTTTACCAGCAGGTGATTCAGGAGAGGGGCACGGCACCCACGTATAGCAATAATATGATGGATTCGCCCGACGGCTCGAGCCGACCCAACGATGGGTGGAAGTTGTTCGGTTGGACGTACTGATCCAAGAATTTCGCGGTCATCTTTCATAATAAATAATTAAAAAGTTGGTGAGGGACTCTTTTTGAGTTCAAACTTACCTGATGCGGTGGTCTTTTTTTGTTTTCCTTTTTATGGGATTGGCACACATGCCTAGAACTGGATTTAGTCAGGAAAACAGTGGGGCTTTATTTACTTCTAATTTACCTGCGGTATTTAAATTAGGCGTCAAAGCGGAAAATCAGAAAAGCGAAATCCGAATCCTTGAAATCGAGTACTCGAGTCGGCGTAGCGATATTCCAATTAATGAGGACAAGATAAGGTCGAATATTAGAAGTAAAAAAGGGGGCGTTTACTCGCAAGGTGTAGTCGACGAGGATATTAAGTATCTTTATCAGACAGGTGATTTTCAGAATGTTCAGATCTGTGTCTCCGAAATGCGAGACGAAGATGGTGAGCGTGGCGTACGTCTTGGTGTGTTTGTGGATCCTAAGGTGCGGGTCGCAGGGGTTGATGTTAAAAGAAAAAGAGAAGATGGAGGATTGGACGATCTTCTGGCATTAAAAAAAGTCGATCTACTTAATGTTCAGGTCAAAGAAACTGTTAGAAGCCCAGCAAAAGTCCCTCACTCAAAAACTTCGAGTCCTCATGCTTACAAACTGACCCAGAGTGGTGATATCTTGAGTCCAGAAAGGTTGTATTGGGAGGCGAGAGCGATGGAAAAACTGTACAAAGAAAAAGGATATCATGAAGTAAGAATCGACGTTAAAGAGGAGTACTTAAAAGATGGTATGGCAATGGTAATTTTCAAAATTCTTGAGGGCGCGAGAGGTTTTATTAAAAAAGTCAGGTTTCTTGGTAATCATGAAGTCTCTGAGATGGATTTTCTAAAAGTGATCAACTTAAAACCGAATGAGTTCCAAGATATGGGTTCACAATCCGATCTCTTTGACGAAAGAACTCTCAAGGACGATATTGAGCAAATAAAAAACCTGTATCTGAATCGGGGTTTTCTAGATGTCAATGTTCGGGCAAGTCTTGATAGTTGTGGCGTATCTCAAAATGAGTCAGAATCCGGATCTCAATTCAATTTTAGTCCGAAGGACAAAACCGAGGATTTAACTCTATGCTACAGAATTGAAGAGGGGCAAAGGTACGGGGTCGCGAGAATATCGGTAAGTGGCAACTCGTTTTTTTCAGAATCGGATATTCTAAAGGAGCTTAGGAATAATTCGAGGGGGATCGAGATATTCGACCCAATTAGCCTTAAATTTATCCATTCGGATGGAATTACGCGGGGTCGGGCATTCTCTGTAAATGGATTGCAGGCTTCGATGGAGATTTTGCAAGAGATGTATGGTCGGTTGGGCTTTCGAGAGGTGAGAGTAGAGTGGAAAACTGAGCCGAGCGAAAAAAAGGGTGAACTGGATGTTCATTTCAAGATTCTAGAGGGACAAAGGTTCTATGTGGACAAGGTTATTATCTGTGGAAATTCTTTAACTAAAGATGAGGTGATCCGGAGAGAAATCCTTTTAAAGCCAGGGGATGTATTTAACACTGAGTTGGAAAGAGGTAGTAAAAAAAATCTCGAACGACTTAATCTCTTTTCGTCGATAAGCACATGGGCGGAAGAAACCGATTCGCCCAGCCAACAGAAGCTAATATTCAGTGTTCTGGAAAAGCCAGAAGATATCACTTTTGGCGCTGGTTTGAGTTTTTTCTGGAGCGATAGATCGAATCAGGAGCTTTTTCGAATTAGCTTCTTTCCTGCGATTATTATCGTAACTGGCCCCAAACAACTTGGTGTTTGGAAAGGCAACTTAATGAAATCTATTTTTTCAATCGGGGAGTGAGGGAAAGCCGAAAAAGGGAGCTGGTCTTCAAGTCGATTGATCTGATTTATGTTAATAATTGGGGCTTTGAAGTGCCCCTTAGAAACTTGGGCCAGGGTAAGCTGAAACTCTGTTTTTATTCAGCCTATGAACGCGATTTCTTAGGTCTTATGGATTGAATCGGAGAAGTCTTAGCGCATTTCCAGTGAGGAGAAGGCTGGAGAGACCCATGGAGGTGGCGGCCCAGGTGGGGGAGAGGGCCCAACCGGTGGAGGAGATGAATAGGCCGGCGGCAGCGGGAAGAG
>Ga0209299_1001683_pt1 | contig 12062 bp, 10 predicted proteins | sample S_140806_MF_Meta_FD_187326 | JGI IMG/M metagenome (GOLD analysis project Ga0209299, IMG submission 187326) | Freshwater microbial communities from Lake Simoncouche, Canada to study carbon cycling - S_140806_MF_MetaG (SPAdes) (version 2) | ecosystem: Environmental > Aquatic > Freshwater > Lake ...
GACTTTGTAAAATAACCTTACTCCCGCGATAACCAACGATACCCACGCCATGAACGACGAAGAGTTCGAAGACATTCGCAAGCTGATGCGCCTCAAGCGCCATGAAACACCCGGTGAGGGCTTCACGGATAGCTTCATCAAAGTGTTTCACCGCCGCCAGCGTGACATCGCGCAGCAGCAGTCCGGCTTGGACCGCTTCCTCCAAATGCTCGGTGATAAATTCGAAGCCTTCCTCAATCCCAAATGGGGCTTGGCTGCTGCCGCAGCCGTCATCGCCCTCGTGGCCGTCATGCTCAATGGCTTCAACGAAGCTGCCCCTCAGCCCGCCCAGGCTGTTACCAAGGTCGAAGACGCCAAAAAGAAGGCGGAAGAGAAGAACGAGCTTCAAAATAAGCCCAATGGGGTCGCCATTCCGATCTCTGACCTGAAAGATTCAAAATAGGACGCGGGCATTTAGTGGTCGCTTCGGTTCCAGGCGGGAAACTTCTCTTTGCCATCGGCTTGAACGGTGTCTAAAATCATCGCTGTTCATGGGAATGCCTTCCACCAGCCTCCAGATCATCCGAATTATCAGCGGACTCCTCAGCGCGTAACGCAGCCGGGAGAGTCCGTTTCGTTTTGATCTGGTGACCTTCCCGCACGATGGCCGGATGATGCACCAGGGGCGTTGCACTCTCCCCTTTTGCCAGGGCCATCGGCACCACCTTCTTTCTTTGATTCAAATGACACCAGTTACCATCTACGACACCACCCTCCGTGACGGCACCCAGGGCACCGGCATCTCCTTCAGCACCCTCGATAAAATCCGCGTGGCCGAAAAGCTCGATGAATTCGGTGTTCACTACATCGAAGGTGGCTGGCCCGGCTCAAACCCCAAGGACGCCGCTTTCTTTGAAGAAGCCGCGAAGCGCACCTGGAAAACCGCCCGGATCACCGCCTTTGGCATGACCCGCCGTGGGAAAATGAAGGTCGAGGACGATCCGCAGGTCAAAATGCTTCTGGATGCGAAAACGCCCGCCGTGACCATCGTGGGCAAAACCTGGCCGCTGCATGTCACGGAAGTCTTCCAGGTCACTTTGGAGGAAAACCTCGCGATGATCGCGGATACGGTTGCTTACCTCAAAAAGCACGGTCGCGAGGTGCTGTATGATGCCGAGCACTTCTTCGACAGCTTCCGCGAAGATCCCGATTACTCGCTCAAGACCATCAAAGCCGCTTCCGATGCCGGCGCAGACCTCGTGGTGCTCTGCGAAACGAATGGCGGAGCCTTGCCGGAATTCGTCGAAGAGGTCACGAAGAAGGCCATCGCCCATCTCGGCAAGCCCGTGGGCATTCACACGCATAACGACGGCGGCGTCGGCGTGGCCAATGCACTCGCTGCTGTGCGTGCGGGAGCCTGCCAGGTGCAAGGCACCATCAATGGCTACGGTGAACGCGTCGGGAACTGCAACCTCGTCACCATCATGCCGAACCTCCAGATCAAGATGGGCATCCTGCTCGGCATTGATCTGACGCACCTCCGCGAGCTCGCCCATTTCGTGGATGAACTCGCCAATGTGCCGCATGACATTCGTGCGCCTTACGTCGGCCTCGCCGCTTTCACGCACAAAGGCGGCCTGCACGTTCACGCGGTGCAAAAGCTCGCTCGCACTTATGAGCACGTCGATCCCACCCTCGTCGGCAATGAGCGCATCATCACTATCTCAGACATGTCCGGCCAGTCGAACGTCCTCGTGAAGGCGGAAGGCATGGGATTCAAATTTGCCAAGGGCGATCCCAAGGTGCAGAGCATCCTCGCCGAGGTGAAACGCCTCGAAAGCGAAGGCTGCGAATTCGAAGCCGCCGAGGCCTCCTTCGAGATGCTCATCCGCAAGCAGCTCCGCCAATACACGCCTGCATTTTCACTTCACGAGTACCACAGCACCCACCGTTTCCGTGGTGGCGAGCACGGCTTTGAAAGCTGTGAGGCCACTATCAAGATCGACGTCAACGGCCAGCTTGTTTACACCGTAGATGAAGGGGACGGCCCGGTGAACGCCCTCGACAATGCCCTTCGCAAAGCCCTCATCCCCGCGTATCCCGCCATCCAACGAATGCGTCTCGCCGATTACAAGGTGCGCATCATCGACAGCAGCAGCGGCACCGCCGCCAAGACTCGCGTCCTCATCACCAGCACCGATGGCAATGCCACCTGGAGCACCGTCGGCGTGAGCTACAACATCATCGACGCGAGCTGGAAAGCCCTCGTCGATGGCATCGAATACTTCCTGAGCAAGCAGGCCGCGTAAGCAGCCAACAAAAAAACACCGCAGAGGAAACTCTGCGGCGTTTTTGCGTTCAATCGAGAAGCGGCGATCACCAGCCGTGGGCGTCACGTACCTTCATCATGGTGTCGAGGATGGTGTTCCAGGTGCCGGGGGTTTCGAGCACGGCGTTCGGGAACATACAGCCATCCCAGCAGATGTGCTGGATGCCACGAGCGGCGGCATCCTTGAGCCAGTAGCCGGAGGCCTTGACGACGTCGAGCTTGCCATTGGGATCGTCGGCGCGGCAGTGCTTGCCGGTCTTGTCGTGGCTGCCGGCACCGTGGACGGTGCCATCGTTCTGGGCGACGTGGAAGTCGATGGTCCAGGGGCGAAGGGCATCGGTCATCTTCTCGTAGGCGGCCCAGAATTCGGCGTCGGAGTAGCCTTCTTTGACGAGGGCATGCTCAGGAGCGTTGTAGCCGAGCGTGTAGAGGTAGGTGTGAGCGAGGTCGGCTTGGAAGCCGAGAGCTTCTGGCATGCCCACGCCTTCGAGCACGTCGAGCATGTCCTTCCAGGAGTGCATGCCAGCCCAGCAAATTTCGCCTTCGGCAGCGAGGCGCTCGCCGTGGTCTTTAGCGATGGCGGCGGCTTTTTTGAAGGTGTCCACGATGCGGGCGGTGTTGGCCTTCGGGTTTTCCTTCCACTTGGCGATGCCGAACTCAGCGGAGTCGATGCGGATGCAGCCGTATTTGCGGATGCCGGTGCTGTTGAAGACCTTCGCGATGCGGCAGGCCATCTTCACGGCGTCGAGGAACTTCGCTTGTTGGGCGTCATCGCCCATGGCGCTGTCACCCACGGTGCCGGGCCACACAGGAGCCACGAGGGAGCCGACGGAGAAACCGCGGCTGGCGATCTGATCGGCGATCTTTTTGATCTCGTCGTCGCTGGCGTTCGGATCGGTGTGCGGGAGGAAGAGGAAGTAGTCGATGCCTTCAAACTTCTGGCCGTTCACATTCGCGGCGGCGGTGAGGTCGAGCATGCGCTCGAGGCTGATGGCGGGTTCTTGGCCTTCGCCGTCGCCTTTGCCGACGAGACCTGGCCACATTGCGTTGTGAAGTTTGGGGGCGGATTTGCTCATGAGTAGTAGGTGGGTTGAGAAATGAGGCCGCGAGGCTAGCGGCTGCTTCTCGGAACGCACCAAAAAAGTGCGTCATTTCAGCCACGAAAGCCTTCGGTTGCGTGAAATGCCTTTCCATCGTCATTCCATGCCCGGTTCATTAAGGTTTCACGGGGCCCCGACAGCATGGGGCCGATGAAAATCATCCTCCTCTCCCTGCTGGGAGTCGTGCTGGCCTCCACTGCCGCCACGGCTCAAACCAAACTCGACGAAAGCGAAGTCCGCATCAGTTACGCCGAGCTCAAACGCCTCCTCGCCGCCACCCAACCCGCTGCGGAGGTGAAGGTCAAAGCGCCCCCGCCCGTACCTGCCTCACTGCTTTCCGCCGTGTATCGGCTAGAGGCGAAAACGGGCGAAATCATCGCTGAGATGCAGGCGCAGAGCTTCGCGGAAGGTTGGCAGGCCATTCCGCTTGCCGGAGCCTCGACGGGAGCCGTGAGCATTGATCCCGCCGATGCCCGCGTGGTGTTGCAAAACGACCAACTTTGCCTCCTCACGGATCAACCCGGCTTCATGAGCCTCAAACTGACCTTTCCGGCCGTTTGGCCGCAAACGCTTCATCTGGCTCCGAGTGCCGTCGCGGCCCTCGAAGTGGCTTCATTGCCCGAAAATCATGTTTTGCGTCTTTCGAGCGGCACGATCATTCGGCAAAACGGTCGCCATGCGCTGCCTGCGAGCGGCGGTGAGGTTGCGATAACCTTGGTGGATGCGAAGAAGGAGCTCACGCCGCTGGCCGATGAAGCCATCCTCACCTCCGCCACCTATGCCACGCAGGTCGTTCGCGATGGAGCGGTGCTCACCGAGGGCGCGCCGCTCGTTCGTCATGATCCCCCGCTACGCATCCTCGTCACGCTGCCGGAGTCCTCGCAGCTTCTTCAATGCCGCGTGAATGACGAACTCATCCGCCCCGCCGTGCAAAACGGCACACAGCTTGAGATCCCGCTTAATGATCCATCCACCGACGGCAGCGAATCGAAGATCGAACTCTCCTTCACCAGCACGCTGCCCGCCCTTCAACCCACCGAAGGCGAGATCAATCTCGCCCTGCCGCAGACACCGCTCTTTGCAAAGCAGATCGACTGGCAGGTGCAACTACCCACCGGCTTCGACACCACCGCCATCGGCAACATCGAAACCCTCCCTCCCGCTGCCGACGCCAAACCCGGCCTCCACCTCCGCAAATCCCTCTGCCGCGACCAACAACCCCAGGCACGCGTCAGCTACCGCAAGCAAACGCCCAACATCCAACGCTGAACATTCAACCATCAAGGAGCGGCACTTGCCAAGTGCCGGGCTTTCTCACGGGACTTGGCAAGTCCCGCTCCTTGCCGCCCACCACCACTCCACTCTTCCATCACTCCATGAAAACCAGCCACCTCATCTGCATCGCCATCATCTTCGTCGTCACCTCCTTTGCTTGGTTGTTCCTTGGCGGCACGATCACCACCCGCACTGCTCACATCCGTGACATCACCACCGATGGCGTGCATGACCGCTGGGGCCCCAACCTTGTGCAAAAGCATCCCACCGCCAGTTACAAAGCCAGCGACGGCAATCGTGTCCTGCTCCAACCGGCCACGAGCGACGTGAAGGTGTCGCTCAACTACCAGCCGGTGAAAATGGGCCTCTTTTGGCAGCGGACCTACGGCACTATCTTTGATGGCGGTTACACCTTCAAGAATGACACCACCATCACGCAAACGCTGCACATTGATCTCGAATTGCCGACCACCAAAAGCATGCTCGACAAGGTCAGCTTTGTGATCGGCGAGGGCGAGAAGGCCCACAAATCGCTCGTCACGCCGGAGCAGGGCATCATGACCGAAAACGTGGAACTCGCTCCCGGCCAGTCTGTGCCCGTGAAAATCAGCTACGAGTGCCGTGGCACCGATTCCTGGCGCTATGCCTTTGCCGATGCCAGTCGCATCCGCGATTTTCAGCTCACCCTGACCACCGATTTCACCGACGTGAACTTCCCCGTCAGCTCGCCGACCGATCGTGACCTCGCAGGGAAGGGGATGAAGTTCATCTGGAAGTATGACGACGCCATCTCCGCTCCCGGCATCGCCATCGACATGCCGCGTGAGTTGAATGCTGGCCCCGTCGCCGCTCAGATTGCCTTCTGGTCGCCGCTTTCGCTGCTGCTGTTCTTTGGTGTGCTGGTCATCACCGTCATCGTGCGTGGCATCCGTCTTCACCCGGTGAATTACGTTTTCCTCGCCGGTGGCTTCTTTGCCTTCCCGCTGCTCTTCAGCTACATGCTCGATATCTTCCCGGTGTATGCTAGCTTTGCCATCGCCGCCGTCGTGTCGCTGGCGCTGGTGAGCGGTTACCTGCGTGCCGCCGCAGACGAGTTCATGTTCCGCATCGCCCTTCCGGCGCAGTTTGCCTACATGGTGCTCTTCAGCGCCAGTTTCTTCTTCAAAGGCCTCACCGGTCTCACCCTCACGCTTGGCGGCATTTCAACCCTCGCCGTGCTCATGGCCCTCACCGCGAAAGTGGACTGGAGCGAGCGGCTTGGAGGTCTTTCGCCGAAACTCGCGTGACCCTTCGTCATTTCTTCCTCCGTCGAGATTCTTCCTTGGCAGCGCCGTGACGAGCTTTTAGAATGTTCACATGACAACACTCGAAAAAATCACCTTCGTGGTCGCCGAGGAAGAAGACGGCGAGGGCTATTATGCCTCGTGGGATGATCCCGCCGGTGGTGGGATCACCACGAATGGCGGCACGCTTTCCGAGCTTGAGGCCAATATCACGGATGCTGTGCTCTGCCATTTTGGCGAGCAGGCCCGTCCGCGACGCATCACGCTGAAATTCACGGGCGAAATGGCCCTGCAGGCTGCATGAAATTCCCGAGAGATCTGGATGGCCGGGAGGTCATCACCGCTTTGTCTCGGCTGGGCTTCGTGGTTCAACGTCAAACAGGCAGCCATGTGCAACTCTCAAGTTCTGGGCGCCATGTTACCGTCCCTTTTCATTCGCCGGTGCGCATCGGAACTCTGAAAAGCATTCTGCGTCAGGCCGGTGTATCCATCGAGCAATTGCTCGATGTTCTGTGATCTCTGAACGCGTTTGTCATTCACCCCCGCCATGTCTCCCAAAATCCTCATCGTCGAAGACGAGCCGTCCATCGCTGAAAACATCGTGTATGCGCTGGAGACGGATGGTTTTGCCGTCACGGCCGTGACCACGGGCCGTGAGGCGCTCGAAATGGCCTCGCAGCAGGAGTTTCAGCTCATCATCCTCGATGTGGGGCTACCGGACATGAGCGGCTTTGAGGTGTGCAAAACGCTCCGTCTTACCAAAACACTGCCGATCCTCTTCCTGACGGCTCGTTCCTCGGAGGTGGACCGGGTCGTCGGCCTCGAAATCGGCGGCGATGACTATGTGGTGAAGCCTTTCAGCCCTCGCGAGCTGGCCGCCCGCGTGCGGGCCATCCTGCGGCGTGTTTCGACGATGCCGCTGCCGCCGGGGAAGGCGGGCGCGGTGCTGCCGCTGGTGATCGACGACATCCGCTGCCAGGCGGTTTACTTCGGCACGGCGCTGGTGCTCTCGCGTTATGAGTTTCGTATGCTGAAGGCCTTTGCCTCGCATCCCGGTCGCGTCTTCACGCGGGAGCAACTGATGGAAGCGAGCAGCGAGGAGCCGGATGCGAGCATGGAGCGCACGATCGACACGCATGTGAAGACGCTTCGCGCCCGCATGCGTGCCGTGAAGGGCGGCATTGATCCCATCGTGACGCATCGCGGCATCGGCTATTCTTTGCTCGAAGAGTGGCCGACGGAGTGAGTCGTTACTTCGCCGGGATCTCGTTGAGCGTGTAATAGCCCACGGCATGCAGCAGCGACTGGCCTTCGGTGTTTTTCACGCCGTCGAGGTGCAGCTCGTGGATGTGGCCTTTCGTCAGTGGCGAGATGGTGAGGTGAACGGACTTACCATCGGCAGCGACTTTGGCCGCGGTGATCTTCGGCAGGATCTCGTCGATCTCATCGCCGCCGTATTGCTCGCGGTAGGCATAGGTGAACTCGCGCATCGAGTAGCTCTTCACATCGGCGGCGGTCGCGGGATTGACGGGCTGGGTGAAGGTCAGCTCAAAGCCATCCGGCTTCGCCCGCATCTCATGTACTTCGAAGGGCGTTTTGCCGGTCCATTCGCACTTTTCAAAGCAGAAGGGCTTGCCGCCACGAGCCCCCCAGCCGCGATCACTGCCGCCGGTGAAGACGCGACCTTCCTCATCCATGCGACCGCCGATGAGACCGCTGGTGAAACCGCTGCGGAAGGGAAAGACGACGCCTTGCTTGATGCCGTTGACTGTTTCCAAGAACACGCGGCTGAGGTTGCTGTGGCTCTGATCGGCCACGAAAAGCTGTTTCGCGAAGGGACCGAACTTGCCGCCGCTGGTGTCGCAAATGATCGCCGAGGCGGAATTGCCGATTTTGCCATGCACGAGATACACAGCGGGCGGCAGCAGCTCTTTGATGCGCTCACGTTCCTTCACCATGCGGCCGGGATCACCACCGGGACGGGCTTCTTTGCGGCCGCGGTCCCCTTGAAAGGCCTCGGGGATGGGATCGACAGGGCGCGGTCCCATGTTCGGTGCCTGATCATACCAGATATTGCCGCCGGGATGACCTTGGAAGCTGCCGGGCACGAGATGCTGGAGGGTGCAGGAGCCATGCCAGGGGCCTTGGTTGTCGCAGTAGTAGGCCTCGCCATCGGCATCAAAGCCCACACCGCCGGGGCTGCGGATGCCGGAGCAGGTGGGGATCATTTTTCCCTCCGGCGTGATGCGCAGCGCCCAGCCGCGAAACGGCACCTGGCTGCTGAACGAACCTGTCAGGCATAGCGTCACCCAGAGGTCGCCTTTGGGGTCAAAGCGGCTGCCGATGGCATACTCGTGGTAATCGCCGGAGACGCCCCAGCCGTCGTTCACATTCTCAAACTCATCCGCCCGGCCATCTTGATCGGTGTCCTTCAGCCGGGTGATCTCGTATCGGGTCGTCGCATAGAGGTTTTTGTCCTTCGGATTGTAGGCTAGGCCGAGCACCTCGTGCAGGCCGCTGGCAAAAAGCTGGTAGCTCACCGCGGAGGGCTCACTGCTGCCAGCACCGCTGACGATCCAGATCTCACCCCGGCGGGTGCCAAGAGCCAGTTTGCCATCTGGCAGCAGGTCGATGGAGCCGACTTCGAGGGCGGTTTCCTTCGGCGTCTCAAAGGTGGTGATCTTATAATAGTCTGCCTCCACCTGACTGAAAGCTGGCAGGCTGGAGCAAACGAAGGCGAGAAGGCAAAGGGGACGAAACATGAGGGGCGAAGCAAATCGAAGCGCAGGGCGGATTCCTTTCACTCACATCACGCGGAGCGCCACGACCATCCCTTGACAGCGAAGCCATGACGGCGAAGCGAGAGAATATGTCCGTCTTCCAGCTCAATCCCGAATTTCATCCGCGTGGCGATCAGGCGCAGGCCATCGCCAAGCTGGTGAAGTCCGTCAGGGCAGGGAACCGGCATCAGACGCTGCTCGGCGTCACAGGCAGCGGCAAGACCTTCACCATGGCGAATGTCATCGAGCAAATCGGGAAGCCTTCGCTGGTCTTTTCGCACAACAAGACGCTCGCTGCGCAGCTCTACTCGGAGTTTAAGAACTTCTTCCCCAACAATGCGGTCGAGTATTTCGTGAGTTACTTCGACTACTACCAGCCGGAGGCCTACATCGCCCGCACGGATACCTACATTGAAAAAGATTCGGCGGTGAATGATGAGATCGAGCGTCTCCGCCTTTCCAGCATGGGCACTCTGCTCACGCGAAAGGATACCATCGTCGTCGCCAGTGTAAGCTGCATTTATGGCCTCGGTTCGCCGGAGGATTACGAGGGCATGATGGTGCCGCTGCACACCGGGAAGCAGATGTCGCGTGAGGAACTGCTCACCAAGCTCGTGGACATGCTCTACGAGCGGAATGACTACCAGCTCCAGCGGGGAAAATTCCGCGCCCGGGGCGATGTGATCGAGGTGGTGCCCGCTTATCTCGAAAACGAAGCCATCCGCATCGAGTTCTTCGGCGATGAGATTGAGCGCATCAGCGCCGTGGACGTGCTCACCGGCACGGTGACGCTCAAGATGCCCAGCTACACGCTGTTTCCCGCGAAGCAGTTCGTCACGCCGGGCGATAAACTGCGCAAGGCCATCGTCAAAATCCGCGAGGAGATGGAGGCGCGCGTGGCGTGGTTTGAGAAGGAAGGGAAACTGCTCGAAGCCCAGCGAATCAAGATGCGCACGCAGTATGACATCGAGATGATGCAGGAGATGGGCTTCTGCCAGGGCATCGAGAACTACAGCCGCCATCTCACCGGTCGCGAGCCAGGTGCCACACCCGGCACGCTGCTCGATTTCTTCCCGGAGCCGCCCGTCGTCTTCGTCGATGAAAGCCACGCCACCATCCCACAGATCGGCGGCATGTATGAAGGGGATAAATCCCGCAAAACCGTGCTCGTGGATCATGGCTTTCGGTTGCCCAGCGCTCTCGACAACCGCCCGCTGCGCTTTGAGGAGTTCATGGGCAAGGTGGGCCAGCTCGTTTACGTCAGCGCCACGCCCGCCCGCTTTGAGATGGAAAACAGCGTCGTGGGTAACACGGGCTACATCCCGAACAAAAAGCGTGATGAAGGCATCCCCGCCGCTTTGCCGGGGAAATCCATCCGCGTCAGCGGCAACGCTCAAAGCCTCGAATCCTTTGATGTGACCACCAAGGGCCGCGCCCTCGTCGTCGAGCAGATCATCCGCCCCACCGGCCTGCTCGATCCCATCATCACCATCAAGCCGCTGAATGGCCAGATCGATGAAACCATGGAGCTGTGCCGCCAGCGCATTGAAAAAGGCGAGCGCGTGCTCGTCACCACGCTCACCAAACGCACCGCCGAAGATCTCACGGACTACCTGCGGAATCTGAACTTCAAAGTCCGCTACCTGCACAGCGATATCGATGCCATTGAGCGTGTCGAAATCCTCCGCAGCCTGCGAGCGGGCGATTGCGATGTGCTTATCGGCATCAATCTCCTCCGCGAAGGCCTCGATCTGCCCGAGGTGAGCCTCGTCTGCATCCTCGATGCCGATAAAGAAGGCTTCCTCCGCAGCGAGACCTCCCTCATTCAAACCTCCGGTCGTGCCGCCCGTCATGTGGCCGGTGAAGTGGTGCTCTTTGCGGATATTCAAACGCAGAGCATCCAGGCCCTCATCAACATCAGCGCCCACCGCCGCCAGGTGCAGCTCGATCACAACGAGAAGCACGGCATCACCCCGCAGACCGTCCGCCGGGCGGTGCAGGAAAGCCTTCATATCCTCGGCAAAGCCCGCGAAGTCGAAGAAAGCATCGTCCGCGAAGGCGGCGGCGATTTCGCCGTCACCGAAACCATCCGCGAACTGGAACAAGAAATGGCCGAGGCCGCTATGAAGCTCGAATACGAACGCGCCGCCCTGCTGCGTGATCAGATCCGCGAGCTCAAAAAGCGCGTCGAAGGCACCACCGGCGATCTGCCGCCTCGCCAAGAGGTTCGGTATGACAAACCGAAGCGCGGCGGTGGCCGTAAAAAGCGCTGAAAAAGCTCCCTCTGTGGATTGGCTGTGGCAAAAAGCCGCGAGATGGCTCAACATCGCCGCCGCTATGAAAATTTACCTTCGTTCCTTCGCCGCCTTCCTTGGATGCCTTTGCCTTAGCAGTTGCTTCAGCATGCGGGCCATGGAGAAAAACGCGAGTTCTGATCCCAATGAAATGCCACCCACCGGCGGTCTCGGCGGGGCGGCGCTGCTCGATCTGGTGACGCTGCCCGTGCAGATCCCCTGGATGGCCTATCGGTCCCTCACGGGTCAATGATCTACTGTGAGATGATATGACACGCCGAACCTTCCTTGCTGCCGCCAGTGCCTCGGCGGCTTTTGCCAACGCCGCCTCGGATCGCCTTCGCATTGGCCAGATCGGCACGGAGCATGCCCACGCGGGTGGCAAGATGGAGGCGATACGCTCACTGACTGAGCTGTGGGAGGTGGTGGGCGTCACCGGGCCGAAAGGCTATGAGGGCGTGAAGTCGATGACGGTTGAGGAACTGTTCGCTGTGCGTGATTTAAAAGCGGTGGCCGTCGAGACCACCATCGAGGCCTCGTGTGAGATGGCACGGCGCTGCATCGAGGCTGGAAAGCATGTGCATCTCGATAAACCGGGCGCTTTGCAGCATGCGGAATTCAAAGCCATGCGCCTCGCGGCAGAGCAAAAAGGCCTCACCGTGCAGATGGGCTACATGCTGCGCTACAACCCGGCCTTTGAGCTGCTCTTCCAGGCCGTGCGCGATGGTTGGCTCGGCGAGATCACCGAAATCGATGCCGCCATGGGCAAGCTGGCTGATCCTGGTACCCGCCAAAAAATCGGCCAATTGGAGGGGGGTGGCTTGTTTGAGCTTGGCGGCCATGTGATCGACGCGGTGCTGACCATTCTCGGCAAGCCCGTCGCCGTCTCCGGCTTCTCCACGCCTGCGGGAAGTGATGGCGTGAAGGACAACCAGATGGCCGTCCTGCAATACGCCAAGGCCACGGCCATCATCCGCTGCAATCACGCCGATCCTTTCGGCGGCCCGCGTCGTCGTTTCAAT
>Ga0209299_1001687_pt1 | contig 12040 bp, 9 predicted proteins | sample S_140806_MF_Meta_FD_187326 | JGI IMG/M metagenome (GOLD analysis project Ga0209299, IMG submission 187326) | Freshwater microbial communities from Lake Simoncouche, Canada to study carbon cycling - S_140806_MF_MetaG (SPAdes) (version 2) | ecosystem: Environmental > Aquatic > Freshwater > Lake ...
AGATAGCCATGCAAACGCCCAACTTCCTTGGGTTAATCGACGAACAACCAATGCGGTAAACAGTATACATAAAAATCCGAATATCGAATTCCACCAATGACGGAATTGCATTTGATCATCAACTCCAAGATAATACCCTAAAATCGTGGTGAAAGTATCAAAGCTAGATCCGTAAACGTGCATCACACGATCGGGATCTTTGATCGTTGCCACTCCAGCGCCCATGGTTGGGAATGCTTTCGCTAATGTGGGCATGCGCTGACCCTTCAATTCGTTGGTGTCGATGGGTATTGCCTCGCCAATCGATTCGAGATAATAATTGGCAATAAGCTTGGAATAGGTGTATTGAGTGAATTCATCGCCAGATATACTTGCGGTTTTGCTCATTTGGGTCATGAAAACCAATGAAAACAAGGAGATTAACAAAAATACCCAACGATGGATGTTCTTATTGGCCGTGATGAAATAACTACCCGCCATTTTCCATTTTTGGGTTAGGATGCTCATGGCCGACATAGGCGTGGATTGAACTTGCAATTCCAACGATTGTTCTAGCGTGGTGGTTTTATTGCACAAATAAACCAATTCAGCCATTGAATTAATCTGATTGACTTCGGATGATATTTGAACTAGGCAATCGGCTGTTATAATTACAAATTTGCTTTGATAGTCAGCAGCAGTGTGGCCAAATAATGACTCAGTAAATCTTTTGTTTTTTACTTGAGGTTTGGCGATAAGATATCCTTTGTTCTTTGAAGAAATCAAAGATAAACCTTGGTTGATGTCGGATGATTTGGGCGCAACAGTCCCCGGGTAAATCACCAAGATTTGTTTTTCCTCTAAGTATGAGTTGATTTGTCCCTGATTTGTCTTGCACATCTCGATGAAATCATTCAACGAAATGGGTGAAAAGGGTAGTGAAGACGGGGTGTTGTTTGATGCGTTATTCGTAGAAACTTGCTTTGCCATACGTTTAGCAAACCTACAAGAAAAATTAATTCAATGTTTGCAGAATTTGCAAAAAGCAATAGAGTAATTGTTTAAAGTTTGAAATTATCGCAAAAAGGTAGAAAATATTGTCAAGTTTGAGGTTTATTACATATTTTTGCCGCCCGATCAAAGGAGGAACTATTTCTTGACAAACGAAAAAAACGAACAAGCCACAGACGAAACCGTAGAAGTTTCAACGGCTAAAACCACCAAAACAGCCGCCGCTGCCACTTCCCATGATGATTTTGACTGGAGTGCAGACGATGCCGGATTCGAGTCTTACTCGAACGATGAGCGCAAGCGCTTAGAAGTATCTTACAACTCAACTTTCCAACCCGTTGTTGAAAAACAAGTGGTTAAAGGTGTTGTAGTTGGAATGAACGAAAAAGATGTTGTAGTAAACATTGGATTCAAAAGTGACGGACTTGTACCACGTACGGAATTCCGCGATATGCCAGAATTGGCATTGGGCGATTCAGTAGAAGTATTTGTTGACATTGCTGAAGACAAATTGGGTCAGTTGATCCTTAGCCGCAAAAAAGCATTGCAAGAAACGGCTTGGGAGAAAATTGTTGAAGCCCATAACAATGACACTATCGTTACAGGATACGTTCGTTCTAGGACGAAAGGTGGATTGGTTGTAGATGTATTTAGTTTCGATACATTCCTACCAGGATCTCAAATTGATACTAAGCCAGTGCGTGATTACGACCAATACGTTGGTAAAAATATGGATTTCAAAATCGTTAAGATCAATGAAATCTACAAGAACGTAGTTGTTTCTCACAAGGCGTTGATTGAAGATGATATTGAAGCACAGAAATCTGTGATTTTGTCTAAGTTGGAAAAAGGACAAGTATTGGAAGGTGTTGTGAAAAACATGACCTCTTTCGGTGTGTTCGTAGACTTAGGTGGAATTGATGGTTTGTTGCACATTACTGATATTTCATGGGGACGTATTAACCACCCAGAAGAAGTATTGAAATTAGATGATCGTATCCAAGTCGTTATTTTGGATTATGATGATTTGAAGAAACGTATTTCTCTAGGATTGAAGCAATTGACATCTCACCCATGGGATAATTTGACTGCTGATATCGAAGAAGGTACTCACGTAGCAGGTAAAGTTGTTTCTGTTGCTGATTACGGTGCATTCATTGAAATTAAGCCAGGTGTTGAAGGTTTGGTTCACGTAAGTGAAATGAGCTGGAGTTCACATTTGCGTAATCCTTCAGAATATTTGAAGGTGGGCGATGAAGTGAACGCTTTGGTGTTGTCGTTGGATAGGTCTGAGCACAAGATGAGCTTGGGTATCAAACAATTGACTCAAGATCCTTGGATCGACATTGAAAGCAAGTATTCTTTGGGTAGCAAGCATTCAGGTATCGTTAAAAACTTGACATCTTATGGCTTATTCCTAGAATTGGAAGAAGGTATTGATGGTTTGGTTCACGTATCTGATTTGAGCTGGAACAAGAAAATCAAGCACCCAAGTGAATTCACCAAGAAAGGTGATAAGTTGGATGTGATTGTATTGGAAGTTGATAAAGACAATCGTCGTTTGAGCTTAGGTCATAAGCAATTGGAAGAGAATCCTTGGGAAACCTTTGAAACAATCTTCTCAATTGGATCTATTCATGAAGGAACTGTTATGTCGGTTAACGATAAAGGCGCAACCATTCAATTGCAATATGGAGTTGAAGCATTCGCACCTTCACGTCATATCAAAAAGGCCGATAATAAAACAATGGCGGATGACGAAACTTTAGAATTTGAAGTAATCGAATTCTCTAAAGACGCCAAACGTATCATTGTTTCTCATACCAACATTTGGAAAGGCGCTGAGCGTGCAACTAAAGAAGCAGATAATACTTCTAAAGACAAGGCCCGCAAAACCGTTGCCAAGGTTGTTAAGAAAACGAATCAATCTTCAGAAAAATCTACATTTGGTGAGTTGGATGCATTAACCGCTTTGCGTGCTCAATTTGAGAAGCAAGAGAAAGGTGCTGCAAAAGACAAGGCAGACAAAGCAGAAGCCGTAAAGGTTGAAGCCGCTGCTACCAAAGCGAAAGAGGATGCTGCTGCTGAGAAAAAAGAAAAGGCACCAAAGGCTGATGTTAGCACCGCTGCAACCTTGAAATCATTGTCTGGAGTAGGTCCAGCTATGGAAAAAAGGATGAACGCATTGGGTGTGAATTCAGTTGATGATCTGAAAGCGTTATCAGAAGATAAAATCGCTTCAATGACTGCTGAGGATGCTAAAATCTCTGCTGACCAGTGGAACAAGTGGATTGAAGAATCCAACTCTTTGTAAATTATTAAAATCTAATAGTAAAAGCCTCGCTTCGGCGGGGCTTTTCTTTTTTATAAATTAACTTTGTAACCTAATGACCGAACAACTCATCGCCGCTTTTATTATTAGCGTACTACATGGTTTCATACCGGGTCATTGGTTGCCTTTTTTGGCTTTGGCCAAGAAAATGGGGTGGAGTAAATCAACAACACTTAAATATACTGGCCTGGCTGCCATTGCACACGCATTAGGAACGGTTGGAGTTGGTCTGAGCATCGCTCAAATCACAATGATTGGTTTGCGCGAGAACGCGAATCAAACAAGTGGTAGCGGTTTTAGCATTACCGAAATTTCAATTATCGGTCACCGGATTCCTTTCGAAACATTTGGCGCCGTGATTATGATATTGTTGGGAATCTATTTTCTTTATAGGCACCACAAACATCACCACTTTCATTTTCCCGAAAAAGCAAATGAATCGGAAAGTAGATGGGCATTGGGCACAATTTTATTAGCATTATTCTTGTCGCCTTGCATGGAAATCGAATGGTATTTCGCCACTCTAGCCCCTATGGGTTGGACTGTAATTTGGGCATTGGTATTGGTTTATGCTGTCACCACTTGGCTCAGTATGATGGGCGGTGTGTGGATCGGCTTTAAAGGCCTGGAACGATGGAATTCGCATCGTCTAGAACATAGTACTGGATTGATAACTGGAATCGTTATGATTCTTAGTGGTTTGATGCTGATGTTCGGTTGATACCCAAATAGCGATCGATAATGCCGTGAACAAAATAGAGCAGAGGCAATAAAATGAATGCCATCACCAATTTGTAGATGTAATTCAAGGTCCCCACTTGTAGCACCCATATCAAATCGTACTTGCCACCCAGATAAAAGGCAATGACTAAGACAACATAGCTATCAATAAACTGACTTACAACAGTACTTCCAGTTGCTCTTAGCCAAATCATTTTATCGCCTGTTTTATCTTTCAATTTGGTAAAAATAAATGCATCAACCATTTGACCGATCACGAAAGCCACCAAGGAGCCTAGAATTATCATTAAACCCTGACCAAAAACGGCGTTGAATGCATTCTGCATATCATTTAAACCTTGCGTTTGTCCACTGATATTCCAAAAGTCGGCCCCATCGAGCCACATTGCTACGCGCACCGCTAGAAATGAATAGATGAGCAGACTTGCTGCAATCCAGGATAGTTTTTGAACACCTTTTTTTCCAAAATATTCATTGATGATATCGGTAAGAATAAAAACAAAAGGCCATAAAATCACACCGGCTGTCATATCGAAGTTGAACTTCCCCCCAAATATGTTTAATCCCAATGGCTCAATACCCAAAGATTTTTCCAAGGAGAAGATCTTCGCACCAATAAATTCTGCGACAATGGCGTTGGTTAAAAAGACCATCCCTAAAACTAGGAATAGGTTGTTTTTTCTGGAATTGAAATCTGTAGTATTTGACATCGCAAAGTGATAATTACAAAAATAATGGTTTGTTCGTCCTTGTTTATAGACAGCATCGATTTTGTAGATATTCAGATCCCAAGATTCAACAAATTGGATTGATTTTTGAATAATTGTAAAATCATGAAGTTATCAGTTAAAGCCAAGTTTTTGTTAGCACTAGCCATTTTGGGTATCAATGCCAGTAATGCACAACTGAGCTTCGACCAATTGATGTCGAATGGAGTAAGGGCCGACGAAAAAGGCCAATACGATGAAGCCATAATAAATTTAAACCTTGCCGTTGATTCTAAGCCTGAAAACGACATGGCTTGGTTAACTCGGGGGATCGTTCGGATTCATATGTCGGACTTTAGTTCTGCTGTCGTAGATTTTAACAAGGCGATTTACATCAATCCGGCCCGGGCTAAAACGTATCTTTATCGTTACATCGCCTATTCACGAACCGAAAATTATCAATTTGCATTTGGGGATATCAATCACTATTTGGGCTTGGCTCCATCGGATACTTTGGGGAGAGTATATCGTTTAGAAATTTCCTTAAAATTGAAGGAGTACGAAGCGGTTCATGAAGACATGTTGTGGCTTTATAAGACTATGGGCGATTTATTTTTAAGAGATTATTTACCCATCTTGAGTATTCACTTTGATGCCTCAAAAAAGTACGCCGACTTTCAAAAGATACTACTTGGATTAAAGCAAATCAGTCCCAGCGATCCGTTAATTAGCGAGTCTTTGATTCAAAATACTTATCAAATGGGTCAGTTTGAACTCTGTTTAATGCAGGTTGACGAATCGTTGAAACAGAACCCTCAGAATCAGAACTTATTAAAATTGAAAGCCGATGCACTCTTTTATTTAAATCGGATTGATGAATCGGAATCTATTTATCAGATATTATTGTCAGGTTCGCCCAATGATGGCGATCTTATGGCTGATTATGGTCATTGCTTGTTGCAGTTGGAGCGTTATAACGATGCAGATGTTTGGCTAAGTAAATCCATAAAAAGTAAGAATACCACACCGGCTTATGCTTATTTAGGTAGAGGAATCGCTAGGTATAATATGGGGAAGATAGGAGTGGCTTGCGCGGACTGGGAGCGCAGTCTTCTGCTGGGCGAAAAATCTGCAACCAAATGGCTCGAGAAACATTGTCAAGAAAACCCAACAACAAACAAATAAATGCGAAAATTGAAAATCTCTGTAATACTCTGTTGGGCAGGTCTGGGTTGGCTTCAACTAGCCGCTTGCAATCAAACCAATACCCCCGTTAAGCGCAGCCATCCCAATGATTCATTCCATATTGTGGCTGTACCTAAGGCGCAACTCACTTTTTTTGAACAACAACCACAAATCACTTTTTGGCGTTCCGTTATTTCTCTGACCAAAGATTCTTGCATTGTTGTGCACAAGGATAGTCGACAAATGTTGGATGTAATTTCGGCAGAGCATTTGGATTCAATGGTTGGAAAAAACCAACTGGATGTGGCGGCGCAGTGTTACCGGGATAAGAATGGTTATGAAACCTGTGAGTTGGTGAAATTCGTGAGGGGTAAAAAAGAGTTTTTTGATTTTCAAAAAGTCGGTCCTTTGGTAGATGATGCCAAAATAATATTCGATGAATACGGAGTAAATCCCATCTATGCGCAATTTATTTTGCTCATCGAATCGCCAAATAACCCCAAGGCAAGGTCGATCTCAGGGGCCGTAGGACATTATCAATTAATGCCGTTTGTTGCAAAAAAATATGGATTGGTAGTATCATCAACAAGAGACGATAGGCACGATTTTGCAAAAAGCAGTATGGCAGCGGCGAAACTGATGAAAGATTATTGCATACCAAATGCCGAGCGCATGGCAGTTAGTATTGGATTGGTGCCAAACCACGACGATCTATGGTTTCAATTATTGGTGATGCACGTGTACAATGCCGGTGCTGGAAATGTTAGAAAAGCAGTTCAAGTGATTGGCTCAGGGAAAAGTGGGGAAGAGTTGATCCTGAAACTTTGGAAGACACAAGCGGGAGCCTTTGGTAATTCTTCACAAAATTATACCCAACTCGCTATGGCAAGTTATGTAAACTATATGTATTGGTTAAATCAACAATCAAATTGATGACTTATCGCATAGAAACTTTGATTAAAGTGTTTTTCGACCAAACCGCTGTTTCGAATGGTAGACGAATGTCATATTCTAATGTGGAAATCCTTAATTGCTCTATAAAATCGAATTCGTAATGCATAGCATTTCAGCAGTATGGCAAATTTGTTTAGATTGATTTTAAATTAAAAACTCTGTTAACAATTTATTTTAGAACGGGGTCCCCTTATTCTATATTTGCAACGCGAAAAAAGACAATGTTCCCAAACATGATTGCTAGAAATATGAAAGTTTGGATGCTGTCCGCCGTTATGGCGTTATCAGTATCCTCTTACGCGCAAGACAAGCCAAATGCCGAAAATGGTAAAAAGCTCTACGACGCAAACAACTGCGGTAGCTGTCACGCTTTAGACAAGAAATTAGTTGGTCCCGCCCTTAGGGGTGTTGAAACACGTCACTCCAGCGAATGGTTGGTGAAGTGGGTTAGGAACAACGAGAAATTCAGAAAGGTTGATAAAGACCCTGATGCGATTGCGTTGTATAACGACAATGGCCAGGCGGCGATGAACATTTTTGAAAACTTGACACCTGCTGATGTTAACGATATTATAGAGTACATCAAAACTGCTCCTGCTCCAGCAAAAACTGCTACAGTGGTTGTTGACGGTGGAGAAAAGAAGGATGACAATACTACTATGTACATTTTGATATTGCTTGTAGCAATATTTAGTGTTGTATTGTTGGTGCTTGCTCGTATTCAGAACACTTTAAAAAGAGTAGCCGCTGAAAAGCACCCTGAAGATTTCGAAAATCACAATGCACCAAAGAAAGGATTTTTCGAAAAAATACTTCCTGGTAAGTGGGGTAAGATGAATCCAACAGTATTGACATTGTTCACTGTTGCGATTTTAGGTGGTGTTGGAGCATACTACGGTTATGGTTTTGCAATCACGGAAGTTGGCGTTCAAAAAGGTTATGCACCTAAACAACCAATTGCATTCTCACACAAACTGCATGCAGGAGAATTGAAAGTTGATTGTAAATATTGTCACTCGACGGTTGAAGAAAGTAAACAGGCATCAATTCCTGCTTTGAATACTTGTATGAATTGTCACAAAGGTGTTCAATTGACAGACAAGTACAACGGTGAGATTTCTCCTGAAATCAAAAAAATATATGCTGCCTTGGATTACAATCCAGAAGGCAAAGCGGGTGAGCAATACGGTCCAAATCCTAAGCCAATCCGTTGGGTACGTATTCACAACTTGCCAGATCATGCCTATTTTAACCACGCTCAACACGTGAAAGTGGGTAAGCAAACATGCCAGACTTGTCACGGAGCCATCGAAAAAATGGAAGTCGTTCAACAAAAGAACACTTTGCAAATGGGATGGTGTATCGATTGTCATAGAAACGCTCAAGTAGATGTTGCCAACAACAACTATTACAAAGCATTGCATGATAAAGCAAAGAAAGACATTGCTGCAAATCAAGGTAAGAGTAAGTATTTCTCTGCCGATGGCAAAGTGAAGTTAACGCCTGCCATGAATGGCGGTTTGGAATGTTCTAAGTGTCACTATTAATTTTAACTGAAAGAATCATCAATTATGTCAAATAATATTAAATATTGGAAAGGTGAAGATGAGTTAACCAAGAGCCCATCATTCTTGGCCGCTCAGCGCAATGAGTTTCATGATGATCTTCCATTGGATGAAGTATTCAATGAGGGAGATATTGAACTACAAGCCAATCGCCGTGATTTCTTGAAATATTTTGGTTTCAGTGTAACTGCCGTTGCATTGGCCGCTTGTAATAAAACACCCATTCGCAACGCTGTACCTTATTTGGTTAAGCCTGAGGAGATAATTCCAGGTGTTGCAAACTATTACAGATCTACATGTGGTGCATGTTCTACTTCATGCGGAATTGAAGTGAAAGTTCGCGAGGGTCGTCCTATTAAAGTGGATGGTTCAGTGGATTCACCAATTTCTCAGGGCGGTACTTGTGCAGTAGGTCAAGCATCGATTTTGTCACTATACGACAATGAGCGTTTGGCTAATCCATTATCAAATGGTTCTGAACAAACAGATTGGGCCGCTTTGGATAGTGAGGTATCTGCTAAATTGAAATCAGTTGTTGCCGCTAACGGTAAAATCGCTTTGGTTTCTGGTAGCATACACAGTCCTAGCACACTAAAGGCCATCGAAGCATTTAAAGGAGCATATCCAACAACAGAACACGTTTCTTATGATGCGGTTTCTTACGCTGGTATTTTGGATGCAAATGCAGTAGACTTCGGAAAGCGCGCATTACCAACATACAAGTTTGATATTGCTAAAGTAATTGTAAGTTTTGGTGCTGATTTCTTGGGAACTTGGATTTCTCCAGTTGAATTCTCTAAAGGATACACAAAAAACCGTCAGCCAAATGCTGAAGGCGGAATGTCTAAGCACATTCAGTTCGAAAGTTCATTGAGCATGACCGGTACTAACGCCGATCACCGTTTTCCAATGCGTGCTTCTCAGGAAGCTTTATATGTAGCAACATTATATAACTACGTAGCAATGGGTTCTGGTGCTCGCCAAATTCCTGTTCCACAGCAAGGTGAATTGGCAGGTAATTCTATCAAGAAAACTGCCGATGCTCTATTGAAGGCCAAAGGAACCGCATTGGTAATCTCTGGAAGCAACAATACTGAAATTCAACAAATTGTAAATGGAATTAATATGCTATTGGGCAGTTATGGAACAACCATCGATATGGTTAACCACAGCAACCAATATCAAGGTTCTGATGTGAAAACTGCCGAAGTTTTGGCCGGTTTGAAGTCGGGCTCTATTTCTGCCGTGATTTTCTATGGCGTGAATCCAGTTTACAACCACAGTAAAGATTGGTCTGAAGCGATTAAGAAAGCGAAAGTATCCGTTTCTTTTGCTTCAAATAAAGATGAGACTGCTTCAGTTTGTCAATATGTTTGCCCTGACAACCATTATTTGGAAAGTTGGAATGATGCAGAACCCCGCAAAGGTTTGTATCAGTTCACTCAGCCTACCATTTCTAATGTTTTCAATACCCGTCAAGCACAGGTTACATTGTTAACATGGGCAAACGCCAATATCGTAATGGAGAAAGATCCATTTGCATCAAAAGGTATTTTCTCTCAAAAATTGCAAGCTTCTCCATTTTATAATTTCATGAGAAACAATTGGGCTGCAGCTTTGGGAACTGATGATGCATTCAATGCAGCATTGGAAAAAGGTGTAATGGCTCCAAGTGTTTCTGAAGGTAGCGTGTCTTATGTCGGAAATGTTGAAGCTTTGGCTTCGTTTGTATCTTCTAATTCTAAGGCGACAGGAATCGATATGGTTCTTTATCAGCCAGTTGGGGTTCGTGATGGTGCATACGGAAACAATCCTTGGTTACAAGAAATGCCTGATCCAGTAAGTAAAGTATGTTGGGATAACTACGTTGCGTTGCCAAAATCATTGGCGATGAAATTGGATATCGCTGAGGGAGATACAGTAAATATTAAAATGGGCGATGTTACTTACAACAACGTACCTGCAATGATTCAGCCTGGTCAAGCCAACGAAACTGTTGCTTTGGCTTTGGGTTATGGTCGTACTGCAGCCGGTAAAGTAGGGGGTAGCATCGAAAAAGGTTACGATACAGTTGGTGTAAACGCTTTTGCTTTCGCCAATAATACAGGAAACCGCAGTTTTGTTGCCAAGAATATAGATATCACTAAAGGTGACGAAAACTACAAGTTGGCACAAACGCAAACCCACCATAGCATTGAAGGTCGTGATATCGTTCGTGAATCTACTTTGGGCGCTTTCAAAAAGAATGCTAAAGCAGGAAACGACATGCCTGAAACTCATATTTACACAATTTGGGAAAAGGCAGAGTATCGTAAAGACGGAGCACCAAACCACTTGTGGGCTATGGCAATTGATCTTAACTCTTGCACGGGTTGTGGATCTTGCGTAGTAAGTTGTTCAATTGAAAATAACGTTCCTGTGGTTGGACGTGAAGAAATTCGCTTACGTCGTGAAATGCATTGGATTCGTATCGATCGTTATTATGCGTTTGAATCAGCTGAGGGCGCAATGACAAAAGATGATGAGATCGCGAAAGTAGATGCATCGGGTAACTTTGATCATTGGCAAAATGTGAACGTATTGCATCAACCCATGATGTGTCAGCACTGTGCGAATGCACCCTGTGAAACAGTTTGTCCGGTATTGGCAACAACACACTCATCTGAGGGATTGAACCAAATGACATACAACCGTTGTATTGGTACTAAGTACTGTGGTAACAACTGTCCTTATAAAGTACGTCGTTTCAACTGGTTCAGATATAACGACAACGATCGTTTCGATTTCCACTTTAACAACCCATTGGGTAAAATGGTCATCAACCCTGACGTTACCGTTAGAACTCGTGGTGTAATGGAGAAATGTTCTTTCTGTGTTCAGCGTGTTCAAGAAGGTAAGTTGAAAGCGAAACGCGACGGAAAATCTCCAAATGAGGTTATTGTTCAAACTGCTTGTCAGCGCGCATGTCCTAGCAATGCCATCGTATTTGGTGACTTGCACAATCCAGAAAGCGAAGTAAGCAAGTTGTACAAGAACGAGCGTGGATTTAGCGTATTGGAAGAACTTAACGTACAATCTTCAGTGAAGTACATGACAAAAATTCGTAACAACGATTCAATTTAATTCACCCAAAAAATATTCGAATGATACATGATTCAATTTTAAGAGACAGACTTGTAACCGGCGATAAATCGGCATCTGACGTAACGCGCGACATTGCAAGACCTATTTTAAACAATCCAACAACTTCATGGAAAATTGGCTTCACTTTGTCGCTAGTTTTCTTGGGTATTTTTGGTGTGAGTTTGTTATACACCTTGTGGACAGGTATTGGTGTGTGGAATATCAATAAATCAGTAATGTGGGGTTGGGATATCACCAACTTCGTATTCTGGGTTGGTATTGGTCACGCCGGAACCCTTATTTCTGCTGTTCTTTTGCTTTTCCGTCAGAAATGGAGGATGAGTATTAACCGTTCAGCTGAGGCAATGACCATTTTCGCGGTTATTTGTGCTGCGATGTTCCCTGTATTCCACATGGGTCGTGTTTGGGTAGGCTATTGGGCT
>Ga0209299_1001692_pt1 | contig 12024 bp, 15 predicted proteins | sample S_140806_MF_Meta_FD_187326 | JGI IMG/M metagenome (GOLD analysis project Ga0209299, IMG submission 187326) | Freshwater microbial communities from Lake Simoncouche, Canada to study carbon cycling - S_140806_MF_MetaG (SPAdes) (version 2) | ecosystem: Environmental > Aquatic > Freshwater > Lake ...
GCACCCCTGACCACAATAGTGACATCAGATGCACCAGCCGCAAATGCTGCGTTAGGGACATCAAGCCGATACACGCCCGGCACAAGGCTAGAATCAATCTCAGCAAAGCCACCAGATGACCACGCGCCTGTTGCTGTCTGCGTGACCAGCGTTATAGCAACCGGAGCCGACTTGTTGCGGACATAGTATGCCGCTAGACCGGAGGTGGCAAAGGTTAGGCCTGTAGCACCGAGGTAGAGCTCGATGCTTTGTGATGTGCTGGCTGGAGCGATTGTGATTGTCGATGCGTTTCGCTCGGTTGGCAGATATTGATTAATAATTGATGGATTTTTAAATGTTACAGCACTTAAATCAGGGATTGTGTTTGACCACGTATTGCCGTAAATATCTGTTGCAGGTGCGCCGGATGTTGTACCTGTACCTTGTGCTACACCGGCAGGGTATGGAGCATAAAATTCGATTGTGTATAAACCAGATAATGTTGAATAACCAAAATCAAGTCCAGCTACTCCGACTTTACTGTTTGTACCACCCGTAATACCTGAGAGTGTAATTGCAGTTGAATAGCGGTTATAATCTTCTACCACGCTGCTAGCGTTGGCTATAATCCCTGTCCCTGATCCTGCAATGAAATTGCAGTTATAAAAATAGGATTTATTTGTCGTGTTTGTTGTATTTATGTACACACCATTAGCTGTATTGAAAATGCAATTATAAACAATCGCACCATTACCTACACCTGTTTGTGCACCGCTTAGTCCCTGTGCTAAAACAATGCCGTAGCCATTTTGATTAACAAAATTACAATTATTTACTGACAAGTTAAAATCATATAAAGTACCTGTATTGGTGCTGATAACCCAGATTGACGTGTAACCACCATTAAATATACATTTCTCAATGGTTGCATTTATAGCAGTTGAAGTTGTTGATGTGATTGCAAATGAATTTGTGCTTGCTCCACGATTACCCATAGTAAATATACATTTTGAAAATGTGAAATTACGTGCATCTGTTAGTGCCATCATTCCCGCAAGAGAAGGCGTTGCATAGCCTTCAAAATGTATATTCTGAAATGTAAAATATGATTTACTTGCTATTGTCACTGTAGACGCAGATGTAGGTAATGCATCATCAAGCAAGAAGTTTGTTACGCGAATACGTCCCGTGGTTACACCTGTAAACTGCGCCGCTGTTGGGTCACCAGAAACGACAAGGGTATTTGAAACGCTGGGAGTGATTGACATTGTGACGGTGCCACGATATGTGCCAGGCGCAATGTAAATCGTGTTTGTTGCATCTGGTAATGCTGCATTTGCAAGGGCATATGCAACCGTTGCCCACGCCTGATTTGTCGCTGGCCCAGTTCCCGTATTTGCATTATTGCCGTCGGGCCTAACGTAGTATGTAGCCATTATTCAGTTAGTCCATTCGCAATTTCTTGAGCCATAATTACTGCAAACTGTTGCAGTATTGGATACTGAAACGATTCATCCTGCGTGACCCACCAGACATTAATACTGGTTCCGTTAACTCCAAACGTTCCTAGCAGGTTGCCGTTGTCATCTTTAATATCACCAAAGACACGCCAGTCGGTAGACGGTGCTGCTTCCTTTTCAATGCGGAAGTTTTGCAGGTTCATTTGCCCACCTTCAGCGCGTTCGCTTGCGTACCGCTAAACGGCATCGTCAAGAACGCAAGCACACTAGACACCGCAGCGGAGACACCCGCCGCTATCGCCTTCGAGCCGTACAGTGCCAGCACTGCGCCCAGCTCGGCGAGGTCGTGTGCTTCGGATGTGCGTACCCCATCACCAAAGACCGAGGTAAATGCAGCTGTAAAAGCCACGATCACAACGATCACTAACCGCTTGATTGATATGCTGTTCATCTTTGTATGATCGCCTCCAACGCTGACACTTTGTTCTCGAGTTTACCGAGTCGTTGCTCGATGCGGCGCACTTCCTGCTGCTGGCCATCAAGCGTTGTGATTATGTATGCGACCTGAGTCTCCAGGCGCGTCAGCCTGACCATCAGTGCCACCCATGCGGCACCGATACTAACGGTCGTAATAAACGCTTGGATACCGATCTGCACCCACATCTCTGGACTCATAGACTACTCCACCAATGACTTCACCTTTATAATGGTGCGATGGAGTCGAAGCTTGCACCACGCAGTGTATACACTTAGCCGTTTGTCCTGGCGCGAAGTCCGATGGTTTGACTGACTGCGTCCGTGTGACCGTAGTCTGATCCGATGCACTCGTAGTATGGCGATAGCGCCTGCGGATTCCCAGATGTGTATATCCTGTCATCGGCACGAACTTCGATGTCTGGTGAACACGTGAGCGTCCATGTACCGGACTGTTCGATCATGCCGCCGACTATGCCCTCGGTATCGCCCGTGTTACTGATCGTGCCACGAATCTCAGCGACCTGTATCCAGTGCTGTGCCACGCCACCGATGCCATCCGCTTGATTGACGGTCCGCCAGATCGCGACACGATCAGCGTACGAATACGCCTGGATCGCGTTCTTGAGCGCGTTGGAATAAGCTGCTGGAATCATACGAATACCATCGGTGAGAAACGCTTCGCCTGGTCGAGACAGTGCTCACGGAGCACGGCCATCTTTGCGTCGACCTGACCATCCTTGACATCGATGAGGTGCGTGATGCTCGATGCTTTGCGAATCCAGCCCTGTCGCGCAGATGTCCGGATGTCATAACGCTCGATGTTTGCGGGACCTATGTCCTCCCATAGAAGGTCGCCTGATCCATCATTGACCGAATAGCCAGTTGTCCTCGTGTACTGAGGAAACTGAGGTTCTGTGGCGCCTGATGTCCCTGCGATGACGCACTGGTAGAGTCGACCAGTCGCGACGGTCGGGATGATGATGTCGCCGACGACAAAGGCTGTGGATGCGGACCAGACAGTCCAGCGAGCGTGATCGTCCACGAGCTGCTGGAGCGCAGTCGAATCCAGAAAAGGATACTGGTCGGATGCGGTCATCCATGCGAGTCGGTCGAGTGCTTGAGTTCTTGTGAGTGGCATGTGTACATCCTAAAAACAAAAAGGGAACGGGATAACCCGCTCCCCTTGACTGCGAAGGTGCTACAGACTAGCTGGCAGCACACTGAAGGACGATGAGCGAACCAGGGACCTGATCGCCAGCGGTCGCGGTTACGTTGCCAACGTCAAACGCATTGAAGGCGTAGCGCTCGGTTGCCTTAAACGTGAGCGCATCCTCAATAAATTTGACCTGATCGGAAACTTCCACGCTAACGCCACGACGATCGCCGAAGGCGACACCCTTGGAGAGATCTCCGAGGACTGCGATGTCGCGGTTTGCAGCTGGTGCGCTTGGCATGTTCTGAACGAACGAGATCGGGATTCCAAACAGTGTTGGTTCAGGACCGTACGCGTTCTGGATGTCCATGATGGAGTTCCCAGAGAGGGCGATCAACTTATCTGCGACGCCGTTGTAGAACACATTCTTGTGCATATACCAGCGCGGTTGCGTTGCATATGGTTGAAGCTTCGCGACCATGTTTTGGAAGTTCGCGAGGGTGAAGCTCGAGAGTGCAGCAGCTGTACCGACTGGTCCAACGACCATCGATGCGATGGAAGTAAAGGTTCCGGACAGTGCCTTGATCTTTGGCATGATTCCAGTGATAGAGCCATAGGTGCTCGTGCCGTCGCCCTGGAATGCAGCTGCATCCTCAGCGAGTGCAAGACCGTATGCGAAGTCCTGCGCCAATGTTGCGCCGAAGTCGATGACGGTGTCTTCGTTCAGTTCCTTGGAGACAATGGTCAAGATCGCGAGTTTCTTCGCGGTCAGTGCGACCTGTGTGAAGGTGATGTCCGACGCAGTGATGGCGGTCGCTTCACCAGGATAATAAGTCGTGGTCGAAGTGGAGGCGTTTGGCACGTTGAGGATGTCAGAAGTCATCGGATAGATGCGGCTGTAACGACGTGCGATTCCGTACTCGTTACGAAGCCAGATCAGGCTGCTCGAAACTATTTCAGGAACCGTATATCCACCAGCGCCGTTGTCACCTTCGGTCTGCGACTTGACGCCATGCTCGTTGCACCATTGTGCAGCCTTAGCATTTCCGAGGACCGTACCACGCACCCACTGGCCGAATGCGTATGCTTTGTAATCAGCCTCAGCCTTTGGTCCAGGGAATGGATTCCGGACAACACTGCCAGACTTCCATGGCTCAGACTTTGGCGCTTCGGATGCGACAGGAGCAGGCACGTTGCCGAACTCCTTGAGCATGTCGATGCGCTCAGAGAGAGACTTTGCAGATGCGTGGAGGCGATTAGCTTCGGACATATCGCCGCCATTGATGAGTACTTCTTTAGCAGCTGCGATTGTGGATTGTCGCTGTGCTTCGAGTTGTTCGATGTTCATTAGGATAACTCCAGGATCATGAGCTGGCGGAGGAGAGCGTTCTTCGCTTCGTCCACTTCGCTCGGTTGGTCGACGATGGTTACATCTTCGCTCGACGCTTCATCCCGAAGCTCGGACCAGATGGTTTTTGCGAATCTTAGCGACTCGCTACGTGAGAGACGAACTGCATCCCGCAGACGTCGCTCCACTTCTCGGATGGATGTCGGTCGCTCGTGCTTCGACTTCATGCTTTGCACTTCCGCTGCCGGATCCTTTACTTTGCTGTTCAGTTCCTTCGCACGGACGGCGAATGCATCAATGATCGCATCCACATGTCCACTGCCGAGTCCACTGTCATATGCAGCTGTAACACCTGCACAGAGACGCTCATAAAGCGCCTCGAGTCCTTCATGGACCATTTCTTTGTCAAGGTCGCCGTAGACGTTCTCGACAAAGGTTGCAACGTCTTCGCCAGGCGCGACAGGGATCATCATCTCTTCTTCTTCCATGCCATAATCCTCCATGTCGCCATACATGTCCTTCAATGACTTGACCATGTTCATTGGTTCCGCTGGTGTCGGTGTCAGCGATGCCTCACCGATCGGCCAGCGTGTGATTTCGTAGCGGCCATCGGACATCTTCTTCCGCTCGACCATGTGACCCGTGGCGCCGCTGGAATATCCAAGCTTGCCAGACTTCGCGAGTTCCTGGATCATCTTCTGATACTGATCAGCCATCTCCACCTGGCTCTCATACCAAAGACCTTTATCGTCCATGGTCATGTATCCGGTTCCGATGCGTGACTTCCCGACCTGCTTGTCCTGGCCATGATGGTAGTAGAGGTTCATGGGCACACGCTCGCCAGACTTCATCGGTCGTCCGAAATCAGTGCTCGCTGTGAAGTAGTCGCCCTCGAGGTCAGCGCCACCGAAGCGCACCAGGTAACCACGCACACGACCGGAATCGTCTGCCTTGATCGCATCGCCAAAGGACACCATAGTCTGCATCATAACTCCTTGACCGGCACAACCACGGCCTGTGGTCCCCACTCCGCGTTCGGTACTACTTTACCGAATGCACTGAGAGGTGTGCCTGTCTCCCACAAACGATACCGCGAAGGTCCAAGGACCTGCCGACGCTCCGCCTCACTAAGCATACGAAACTGCTCCTCTTTGTCCGGCATCTCTTCCGGTTCATCGAAACTGCCTGGCGGCAGTCCTGCGAGTTCAGCATACGTCGGTGTGATCGGGACGACCGTACATCTACAGTTTGGATGCGAAGGTACAACATCTGCAACTGGATTCGGATCACCATGAAGCGACCAGCACACAGGACACACGTTTACATCACCCGCTGAGATGCGACGCCAGCCACGAACGATGCTCAGGTTTGCCTCGAAGGTCTGTCGCTGTGCTTCGCGGTTCGCACGAATCATCTCTGTTCGTGCGATGGTAGCAGCTCGTGAAGGAGCGAGAGTTTCGTACGTTCTCGACATCCTTCGTGCGACCTGGAGAGGATTGAGACCTTGCGCGATGCCGATCGTGACGTGGTCCAGTGCGAAAGGTCCTATCGCTTCGAACAATGCGCCGAGCGGTGAGCCGTCAGCGGCGAAGCCTACGACGTTCGTGATGGCCTCGATAGGTAGTCGATTCCACATCAGATCAGCTGTGAGACTTACGCTTTGAGGAACACCTGCGACTGCTCGCACAAGATCCTCCTGTATGTCAAGCGACAGCTGTATGGCGCGACGTTGTCCGTTCGTGGCGATGTCGGTCGCCTGTGGCGCAAAACGTGCCACCTGTTCGGCCATCTGCACATTGAGCGCCTCGAGCCGGAGCATGTACTCGCTTAGGCCACTGATGTCCTGACCTGCTGCCTGTGCTTCCTCGATGGCGGCTGTCACCGCTTCGAGGCGCTTGAGGTTGTCAGCCTGGAGCACACCGTACGTCCTGCTCATCTCGGAGAGAGCAGCGTTCTCACGGTATCGAAGTTTATTCCGATACGACTCATTGACTTGATAGATATCAGGCATCGTTGTCAGTCAGCTCGTAACCATAGTACGGGTGATAACTTTTCCCGTTTTCCTTCGGCGCCATCTTCTTCAGGATCTCTTTGCGCGCAGCTGTGGACCAGCGATATCCAGCATCGCCACCCCATGCCGCCCATGCGACACGACCAGCGGACGGATAACCATCCTCACCTGGTCGGAATCCTTCCGCCTGTTTGTCTACTTCGTGACGTCGGAAAAAGGAATACATCCGAAGTACAGTCGACTCACTGAGTTTCTCGCCATTGATGATCTGATTCGCTCGCGCCCATGCGACAGCGGTCCCGCCATCACGACCAGCATCACGCCACTCGATGGCGCGTTGTGCTTCCTCCTTCATCTCTTTGGAGGGAAAGAACTTGAGTCCTGGCTCAGATGCATCGTCGAATGCTTTGGTCTCTTCCTGGCGAACCGTGACAGGTAGCAGCCCGAGATGCTGGATGCTGTTCAGGCCAACAGCCTGGAGTGCCGCTTCTGGTTCAAAGCCAGCACGGATCAAAGCACCGGCAGCGCCGACCAGCTTCGCAGTCTCATCGGCAGTTCGAGCTGTCGAGACTGGCGCAGCATCAGGGACCAGAAGTTCCTGCGCACCGATCTGCACAGGGACAGCGGTTGGGTGATAATAACCAAGGTCATCATCCGAAGGTGTCACACCAGCGACACGCTTAGCAGTTGCGAGATCCACGATGCCACTCTTGTATAGTCGCTCCGCTCTCTCAGCGTCCTCATTAAGGTCAGCCTGAAGCGCTGGAACATTCGATACATCGAACTCCAAGTAATCGCCTGGCTGCGTCTCTTCGTAGTCTGGAAGCAGTGCGATGGTGAGCGCTTCGGACATCTGGCGCATCAACGGTATCATCCCGTCAGTCCACGCACTCCTGGTCGCTTGCTCGAGGTTGCTGTATGTTGCGCGCTCGAGGCCACTGCCGAGTTGAAGGACCAAAGGATTGAGACCGAGAGCTGCACACACGCGCTCTTCCGGTTTGCGGCGGATCTCATCGAACGCCATCTCACTCGGTTTGTGGCTGACCTGCTCGACCTTGAACGGGCCAGTCATCACCAAGACAGAACCAGCATTGTCGCCTGTAAAGTCCTGTTGAAGTTTCCTCTTCGTCTGACGTGCATCGTCTTCGGACAAATCCTCGACACCGCCCTTGTAGTCTGGTCCGACCATGATCGATGGCATGCCACCGTTGCGGACCATGCCGAATGCAGCTGATGCGGCGACGTTGTCTGTCGCAATCTCACGAAGGACAGACGTGACCGGAGAGCGCCCGAAGCGACTGTCCTGCGGATCTCGACCATAGCGGATGTGAATGAGGTCCTCGAGCGCGATGTCGTAAGACGTGCCATCGACGGTGTACTGGTATTTGACCAGAGGATTGACCTTGTTACCCACAGGTCTCATCATGTCAGCCGCTAGGTATTGCAGACCGACGACACGACCAGACACGCGCACCTTGCGGAAGTACGCGTTTCCGAGCAGCTGATAGTCTGGGAGAATCCACGACCACACGAGCGAAGGCGGCACGTTCGGTGTTGGCTGCGCGAGCAGCTGTAGAATCGGGTGATCGGCGACTGTCTCGACCTGTCCATCTGGCATCGGTCGACGGACGACAGGGACACCTTGCGACCAGTTCCTGATGTACCAGTCCATGCCGATCGCGACGATGCTATTAAGCATCAGGTCACCGGCCTGGTTCCTCCAGTTGAAACTCGAGCCTGGAAGGTTACGTGTCAGCAGGGACCAAAAGTCGCCGTTCCCAGTGCCAGTGAAATAGGACGTCTGTCGCTGAATCAGCGGCGGCGGAAGGAGTGCATTTGGCGCGGCAGTGGCTTTGCCGATGAAGCGATCGAAGAGTCCCATGTGACTATTGTGTTCCTATCATGTGCTAGACTGCACCCCACCCACCGCCACGACCGACGAGCTCGTCGTATGCGTCGGTAAGAGCATCGACGATGTCATCATTCTTCCCCAGGGGAAAGGTTCGCATCTCATCGAGTAGTGTACGGTTCCAGTCAGCTGCGACCATGTAGACATTGCCGCCAGCGACCTGAGATGCGAACGGTTCAGCGCGCACATCCTTGGAGCCGGTCACCGGCAGGACTGTCACAGCACTACCATGCAGGAGTCGAAGCATGTGCATCGCTTGACTTTTGCCAGCCTGACCAGGGTCCTGCGGCAGTCGTATCCTGATACCACGGCCATCAAGAGCAGCTGTCTGCTTTATAACTTTATCGCGCTGGTCGGTGTCATACTGACCGCGAACGACATCGAGTATCCAGATGCGGCCATCGGCATCACGGCCCATCTTCACGCCGACAGTATAGTCACCACTTCCAGCTGTCGCTGCGAGGTCCCAGGCGCGGGACATCTTTGCGATGTTCGGCGTCGCATGCTCGATGGTGATCCGGTCCGACTTAAAGAAACTTCCCTCGCGAGGCGTCGGATGTTGCTGGTATAGAGCACTCCAGCCGTAGTCCCCGGAGTTCGCGACCATGACCTCCTTGATGCGTCCGAGTTCCTTCACGTCATAGCGTTCTGGCCACAAAGCTTCGCCAGGCATTCGACCGATCTGGTCCTTCTCCTCCGCTATGGCTGGAAGGTTCAGCACGGTCCATCGATGCGGTTCCGAACTGATTGCGCGAGCGGTGATGTCGTCGTGGTGCCACCTGGTCGAGACGATGATGAGAGCGCCCTTCGGCTCGAGTCTCGTATACAAATCGTCGGTGTACCAGTCCCATGCTTTGTCGCGGTATAGAGAGGACTCGGCATCCTCTCGAGATCGAATCGGGTCATCGATGATGATGCGCTTGAAGCCGACACCGGTCGGAGGTGAGCCAACTCCACGCGCCATGAAGGTTCCTCCCTCCGGTAAACTCCACTCATCCTGTGCGGCGTTGTCCTTCGCGAGCTTTGTCCTGGACGAAACGATCTGTCTTGACTTCCTCGAGAAGCGCCTCGCGATGCGCTCATTGTAGCCAGTGACCAACACGTTCGCGGACGGGTCCCGCTCGATGCAATAGGCGCCATAGCGAACCGTGACTGTCTCAGTTTTACCGTGGCGCGGTGGCATGTGGATCGCGAGTCTGTCGATCTCACCACGCTCCACAGCGTCAAGGTGTGAAGCGATGGCGATGAGATGCCGAGCTGTAAAAGACCAGCCAGGCGGGAGAGTCTCTCGAAGGTAGTCGAGATAACAGAGAGCCGTCTGCGCGCTAGTCTTCGTTTGGGCCTTCGCTGGCTGCGGACAGAAGTTGAACCGAGAAAGTTGCAATCTTCTCGTAGAGAGCTGCAATCTGCGCGGCGCTTTGTCCATTGATGTACCTCTCGCTTTGCGTTGTCCTGGCGATGACCTGAAGTGCTTTGAGGTTGTCCTCGAGGACGGACGCAAGCAGATCATCAAGTGAGACTGCTGGTGCCTTCACAGTCGTGACAGTTTCCGACGCGTCGGAAACAGGTTGTAGTTTTCCGACACTTGACGACATGCGATCACGAATCGTGATGATGGTCGTTCGTGGTAAACCATGAAGCCGAGAAACAACCGTCGGTGTCTGACCTGCCATCAGAGCAGCTTCGACCCGTGCGATTGTTTCCTCGTCGTAGATGTTTGGACGTGCCATGCTTCTATTCTGGCTCATCTTGGCGCACTCTGCGCCGGTAGTGCAGCTGTCCGTGGCACATATAGCACAGGACCTGCACATCCTCCATCAGTTCGCCACCGAGGCGAAGGTAGGTGATGTGATGCACATCGAGCTTGTAGCCGTCGTCCTGTCGACGGCCACACTGCTCGCATGTTCTACCGGATCGTTCAAGCGCCTTCGTGCGAATGTCCTGCCAGCGCTGACTCCGCATGTACTTGCGACGGTAGTCGCGCCATGCCTCATCGACCTGATTGCTTGACGCTCCGATGGCCTTGAGCAGACTGTAGGTGTTGGACCATGGCTTGGCCATGATGGTCTTTATGATGGTGTCCGTGTCCATGTGATCTCATCCTTAACCGGGTGATCTTCGCCCCACATCCAGTCAGTCGCGAACAGCGATTCAGGATCGAGAGTAAGACCTTGTAGAGTCTTCGACTCTGTCCCGGTGTGCATCACGAATGCCTCGAAAAGGTCGGAGTATCGGATGTAGACATCGTGATCAAAGCATACGCGTGTAATCGGTTTGCCATGCATCAAGTGTTGTATTACGTGTTCAAACTTCATTGGTAATCACCAGCCAATCTCGCGCCAGGACATCATTGCCTGATAATGTTGCGAAGCCCTTGCATCGCCACACATTCGCACCATCGAGCTCGTATCGCATCAGTGCAGATTCCACCATCTGCAGCTTGAAACGAGCGCCATCACGCCACACAGGACGTCCTGCGCGCACGTCTGTCATGATTGACTCGAAGCTCTTACGGCCACCATGATTGTTTTGTTTCTTCCCGACAGATTCCTGGAACTCCACACGCAGTGAAGGTTCGCTCATCATCCATCGATTTATCATCATTATTGGATAACCGACGACTTCGGCTGCTTTGCTTCGTGTCTCACCGCTTGCGATGAGCTCTGCCCACTTAATCACGGTCGCTGTCTTTTCATCGAGTGAAATGTACGGGTCCATTTTCTTGACTACCCTGTCCGGCTTTTCTTCATTGATCCATCGCTGGACTGTCCCGCGTGTCATCTTCATGATCTGCGCGGTGCGGCTGATGCTGTTACCAGCAGCTCTGAGTTCCTTGATTTGCACCAGGAGTTGTGTTCGCTCCTCGAGCTTTGTGTTCTTCGACATTGATTCTCCCCTTCAAAGTAAAAGACCAGGCACACCGTTCGGATGATGTGCCTGGTTCGTCAGCGAGTCGTTGGCAACCGGGAGATGGTTACTCGCTGGCGTCTTCACCGAAGGGGTCTTCGATGTCATCGGTCTTGATTGCTGGCTGTGCGATCTTGGTCAGCTTCTTCTTGGCTGTCACAGGAGAGACCGAAACGATGGCATTGGTCATGTTGCCACGCGTGTTCAGTTTGGCGTCTACAGTGACCATCCACTGCTTCGCAAGCAGGTCATCGACATCGAGCTGGTGAAACTCCGCCTGTGTCAAGCGGCGCCCGAGCATGCCATCGAGAAGGATTGTGAGTGCTTGCTTGTCGTTGCCGTAACCTTGACGGGTGTACTTGAAGAAGCGGTAAGCATTGCCAGCAGAGTCGCCATACTCTGTGGTCTCAAACGTAAATTTGAAGTTAGGGACCATGACGTTCGGGTCATCGTATGAAGGACGATCAACCGAGTCAAGGTTCGCCAGGCGGCAAACGTAGACGCCAGCCGGTGCTGACTCAAACTGTGAGCTGCCATCGCTGAACGAGGCGTTACTAAAGAAACCCATTTCATATTCTCCTTCGGCCATAAGGCCGCTCTGTGACAGCGCTGGCTCAGTTACCAATCCATCGGTTATTCCACCAGCACTGCCGAGTTGACATTACCAGACATCAAAACACTTGTCAAACTATTCGTCGATGCTGTTCCGTGGCCCAGCGTTAGCGCCCGGGCCGCAGGAACAGTTTCGACTTAAGACCCCTAAGCGAGCACAATTCAAAA
>Ga0209299_1001701_pt1 | contig 11999 bp, 14 predicted proteins | sample S_140806_MF_Meta_FD_187326 | JGI IMG/M metagenome (GOLD analysis project Ga0209299, IMG submission 187326) | Freshwater microbial communities from Lake Simoncouche, Canada to study carbon cycling - S_140806_MF_MetaG (SPAdes) (version 2) | ecosystem: Environmental > Aquatic > Freshwater > Lake ...
TAATATGTCAACAGGTGCAGTAGTTGCCAGAATTCTCACTCAATATTCTGATAAAGGTAGTAAGCAGGCTCAAAAAGACATAGCCAAACTTGGTAAAAGAATTGATGCATTTAGTAAGAAAGCAGCAAAAAGTTTTGCTATAGCAACAGCAGCCTCTGCTGCATTTGCAGTTAAAATTGGTACTGATGCTGTAAAAGCAGCAATTGAAGAAAATAGAACTCAGGTAGTCCTTGCAAATACATTGAAAAATGTTGCAGGTGCAACAGACGCTACTATTAAAAAGGTAGATGAATACATTGACAAGCAAGAAATGCTATCAACTGTATCAGACACAGAGTTAAGAGCAAGTTTTGGTAGATTAGTTTCAATATCTGGTGATGTTACAGAAGCCATGCGTGTTCAAACTGTTGCACTTGATACTGCAGCAGGCACTACTAAAGATTTTGGTACTGTTTCAAACGCATTTGAGAAGGCTGTTGCAGGTAACTTTACTGCTTTGAAGAAAGTTCTTCCTGGCATTGATGAAAATATTATTAAGAATAAAGACCTTGGTGCAGCACTTGAATATGCAACTAAGAAGTATGGTGGATCTGCAAAGGCATTTGGAGATACTGAACCATTAAAAAGATTACAAATAGCCTATGGAAGAGTTCTTGAAGAATTAGGTGGAGCACTACTACCAGTTGTTATAGAATTTACAGATTACCTTATTAAACCAGGTGGAGCAATTGATGTTCTTAAACAATGGATTAAGGTAAATGAGACAGAACTTCAGGACAGCCTTAGAGGTGTTACTGACATATTTAAGGTAATTATAGATAATGGCGATAACTTTATCAAGACACTTAATGCTCTTGTATCCATTTCTAATTTCTTAAATAGTTCTATTCTTGGAGTTATCAAGTGGGGTGAAGCACTACTTGGAATTGTTACCCTTCTAAAGATAGTTAAAACTCTTAGAAGATTTAAGATTGACTTTGGTCTAAGCAGAGGCTCTGTTGGAGCAATCAAGACTGTAATGAATTATAAAGAAGCAATGCTAATTCTTTCAACTAAAGCAAAATCTATTGCAGCAGCAATTGGTCTTATCACTACTGCATTTAGAGCACAAGGAATTGCAGCAGGCTTTGCAGCCATTGCAACAGCATTTGCTACTGGTGGTGTTAGCATTGGTTTAGCAGCAACAGCATTGGCCACAGTTGGAGCAACAGCACTTGTTACTAAAAAGGCTTGGGATATGTATGGAGAATCTCAAGATAAGGCTGCACAAAAATCATGGGAAGCAGCACAAGGACAGTTTGATCTTTCAAAGCAAGTCTATGGTGGAGCAGCAGCAGTTAAATACCAGGCAGAGGTAGAAGCAGCAGCAGCCAAGCAAGCAGCAAAAGACGCAGCAGCAAGAGCAAAAGCCACAGCAGCAGCAGCAGCCCAGGCTAAGAAAGATGCAGCAGCAAAAGCATTAATTGAAAAGGCACAAGCAGCACTTGCTAAGATGGGTGTAAAAACTGCAGAAACAGATCCAATTCAACTTGAGGCTGCTCGTCTTAATTTAGTTAAGCAAGGTAATCTTGCTGAAGCAGCACGAATTGCTGTTATGAGCAAGAATCTAGAATTACAACTAGAAGCCAATAAAGCACTTGCTCGTTACAACGATTTGCTTGCAGCACTTGCAGATAAACAAATTTCTTCTGAAGAAGTATTGCTTCTATCTAAAAAATGGGGCATGACAATTGAGGCAACTCAGTCATACATTCAGACATTATTAGCAGTAGCAGATCAAACTATTTCAGATGATGAGATTACTAATCTTGCTAAGGCATGGGGCGTAAGTAAAGAGAAGGCTGGGATGTATCTTGACTTCTTTAATTACTTAAATGATGGCAAACTGTCTGATGCAGAAATTGCTAAACTACAAACTAAGTGGGGTCTGACTTCAAAAGAAGTTGGAATCTATCAGCAATTAATTACAGCAGCCAGCGATTATGTTCTTAGTGATGCTGAAATTGAATCCCTTAAGAAAAATTGGGGACTAACAACAGATGAAGTTATTGCCTATATTAGAAAACTTGGACAGCCAGTAACATTCTCAGGAACATTAATTGATCCTGCCACACAAGCAGAACTTGGTTGGAAGAATGCTCTAGCAGCACTTTTAGCATATCAAGCAGCACTTGGAAATAAAGGTGTCACAGCAGCAGTAGTAGTTCCTCCAGTTGTAGTTGTTCCAAAAGTTACAGATCCTGGTAGCACTTCAAACGGTAATGCAATTAAAGCATTAGAAGAACTAGCAGCAAAAAATGATTCAGCAGCAGCAGCCTATGCAAAGGCAAAAGCAGCAGGAGACATGGCAGCAGCAGCGAAGGCTGCAGCAGGAGTAAGTCCAAGTGCATTAGCAGCAGGTGAATCTGGAGCCATTGGTGCAGCATCTATAGCAGCACAACTAAGAGCAGCAGAAGCAGCACAGGAAGCAGCAACGGCTGCAGCAAATCAGGCTTCATCACTAGCAGCATTTAAAGCAAAAGAAGCAAGAGATTTAGCAGCATCTCAGGCTGCAGCAGCACAAATGGACTATGACGAAAAGTTTAGAATGAGATCAGCACAAGGAGTTATGTCAGCAAGTGCTTCATCATCATCTCAAGCACCAGTTGTAGTTAATCTAACAGTTAATGGCTCAGTGACTACTGAAAATGACTTAGTTGCTACAGTCAGAAATGGACTATTGCGTGGTCAGTATAATGGTCAAAGCATAACATTAGAGGCAATATAGAATGTCAACACCAATAATTAATGTAGAAATTGACTTTTCAACGGGTGCTGCTTTTTCATATCCTCTTATACTTGATGATGCAACTTATGGTATTTTAGATACTGATGTTTTAGGTGATCAAGCAGCAGAGATTGTAAATATTACAGATCAAGTAATGAGAGTTTCTACTCGTAGAGGCCGTAACCGTATCCTTGCTAACTTTGAAGTTGGAACTGCGACGGTAACATTAAATGATCCTAATTCAGATTTCAGCCCTCAGAATCCACAATCTCCATATTTAGGTAAATTACTACCACTACGCAAGATAAGAATATATGCAACAATGACTTACGAAGGTAATCCAATAGAAATTAATATATTTTCTGGATACATAACATCATATGACACTAATTTTAATACTTTAACAGATGCTACATCCACAGTTACATTACAATGTTCTGATGCATTCCGTCTTTTAAACAATGTTACAACAGGTCCTTTCCCAATACCAGGAGCAACTGCTGGCCAATTATCTGGTGCCAGAGTAAATACAATTCTTGATGTTGGAGGTTTTCCAAATTCTATGAGGCAAATAGATGTTGGTAATTCTACAATGCAAGTAGATCCAGGTGGAGCCAGATCTCTTCTTGCTGCTATTCAAACAATTGAACAATCAGAATTTGGTGCTTTTTTTACTGAAAGGTCTGGAAAGGTAGTATTCTTAGATCGCAATGCTGTTCAATTAGCAGCAGATGTAACTCCAAGATATTACTCAGATACAAATCAACCTGGAAGTTTGACATACACAAACCTAGATTTTGCCTATGACGATCAATTAATTCTTAATGATGTGACTGTTACAAGACTTGGCGGAGTTGCTCAAAATCAATTCTCTGCAGAGAGTGCTGCCCTATATTTTACTAAGTCTGGTTTAAGAAGTGACATTCTTATACAGACAGATGTAGAATCAGACGACCAAGCAAGAACATTGCTTGTTGCTCGTCAAGATGCAGACTTAAGAATTGACTCTATGTCATTAAATATGTATGCAACTAATGACGATACTACTTATTTTATTAACACATCCTCAGATATTTATGATCTTGTAGTTATATCCAAACTAATGCCAGGTGGAAGTTATATTACAAAAGAGTTATTTATTCAAGGAGTTCAGCACGATATATCACCAAGTACCTGGAATATCAAGTTATTGACTGCTGAACCATTGATCCAGGCTTTTATTCTTGATTCAGAAAATCAAGGTATACTAAGTATCAACAACATATCATACTAAAGGAGAAAGACAATGCCATCAAACGCTGGTTATCACCTGTTTAACACAGGAGATGTTCTAACTGCAGCACAGGTTCAATACAACCTGCAAAATCAATCAATTATGTTCTTTGCTACTGCTGCAGCAAGAGACTCAGCCCTAACAGGCGTATTAGCAGAAGGAATGTTTGCCTACCTTGCTGATACTAACACCACAGTGTTCTATGACGGTGCTGCATGGCAGTCATTTGGTACTGGAGATGTTACTGGCTTAACTGCTGGTACTGGTATTACAATTGTTAATCCAACTGGTCCTGTTCCAACAATCTCTATATCAACAGGAGCAACCCTTACATCACCAAAAGAAGTAGCAACTATATCTGCCGTAGCAGCAACAGGAGCAATCAATATTGATACTCTTACTTCTGCTGTTAATATACGAACAGTAAATGCTTCTGGTAACTTTACACTAAATGTTCGTGGAGATGCTACAACTACTCTTAATTCATTAATGACTACTGGAGAATCTCTTACAGTAACATTTGAATCACCAAATGGTGTAACGCCATACTATGCTACGGCATATACAATTGATGGAAATGCTGTTACTCCTAAATGGTTAGGTGGAACTGCACCAATAGCAGGAAATGCTAGTGCTACAGATGTCTATATGCTACAGATCAGAAAAACTGGTGCAGCCACATTTACATGCATTGCATCATTATCTAAGTTTGCTTAATAGTTAGAAAAAGGAGAACTGTGAGTCCGTTATTTCGTAACCCAAGTGGTATAGGTGTGTTTCTATCTGCAGCAACACCTACTCCTACCCCTACGCCTACACCAACTCCAGTTCCCGTTCCAGTACCCGTCCCTGTACCTACTCCTGTCCCAACACCAGTGCCTACCCCAGTACCTGTCCCAGTCCCTGTCCCAGTACCTGTTCCAGTACCTGTACCTGTTCCAGTACCTGTACCTGTTCCTGTACCTGTTCCAGTACCTGTAGCACCTTATGCATACTATGCAACAGGATGTTGTAATAATGGAGTAACTGCAACACTAGTATTTGGAAGCAGCAATGTGTCTTGTGCTAATGCATATGACAATGTTGATGCTGCATGTATAGGAACACCTGGAATTACAGCACAGGCTTGTGATTACAACAACACAGGAGCATATCCTTCTGTTGCTTGTGTACCAATTCCTACTCCAGTACCAGTCCCTGTACCAGTACCTGTTCCTGTACCAGTACCTGTTCCTGTACCAGTACCTGTTCCTGTACCAACCCCAGTGCCTACACCAACACCAACACCAACGCCCGTACCAGTACCTGTACCAGTACCTGTACCTGTACCAGTGCCTGTACCAGTGCCTGTACCAGTGCCTGTACCAGTGCCTGTACCAGTGCCTGTACCAGTGCCTGTACCAGTACCAACACCAGTACCAGTACCTTTGGCTAACCAATGTGCTGCATCAGGATGCGAAGCATACTCAGCAACATCTGTTGCTTGTTCTAATTGTACTTATTGCGTGGAAGTACTCTTTGGATATTGGAATGGAACATCATGTCTAACTTAATTATCACCAATATGATACACTTTAATAATCAAAGGAGAAACAAATGACAATGAGAAAATTTGCTGGTATTGTAGATAATGATGTATTTACAATTCTAACAATAGATACTGAATATCAAGGACATGATGGAGAAGGCGGAGAACGAATAGTCGCTGGATATTTATCTAATCCTATATTTGTAGAAATTCCGTCTGATCTTGATGTAAACATCAATTGGACTTGGAACGGCACAGAGTTCGTAGAGGCATAACCTTTATGACTGAAAAATCTGCTTGGCAAAAGTATAAAGAAAATCTTGGAGAAGCAAGACCATGGGACCTATGGGATCCAAATAAACTTGCAGAAGAAGATGTAGCAAAAGAAAGACTTGAGATATGCAAAGCATGTCCAGAATTGATTAAAGTAACAAAAACATGTAAAAAATGTGGTTGCTTTATGACAGCAAAAACAAAAATACAAGGGGCAACTTGTCCGTTAGGAAAGTGGTAGAAATGTCAGAGCAATATCCAGTAACAATTAAAGATCCATTTATAGTAAAAAGCATATTATCAGAGGCAGACTTAAAGAGTCTTCAAAGGCACACCATGAATCTATGGGTACACAATCCAGCCTATGAAGTAGGCTTTGGTCGTCATCAATATCATGGAAATGAAGAAGTAAATAGAATCCATCACTTGCTTACTGATGTGGCAAGAGAATATTTTGATAGCCCAACGCTTATGCCATCATGGGCGTTACTTAGCATTTACGAGGGTAAAGAAGCAAAACTTTTTAAACACAAAGATGATAATGCTTGCACATATCATATTGACCTTTCTGTATTCCAAAAAGATGGCTGGGACCTATGGGTTGAAGTCAATGGAGAAGACAAGGCTTATATGCTTGAAGAAAACGAAGGTTTATTCATGTATGGCAACGATCAATTACATTGGAGAGAAGAATTTCCTAATCCAGAGACTAATCTAGTTGCAAATGCTTTCTTTTTCTTCTGTGAGCCAGACCACTGGTTCTTTGAACATGGACCAGAATATTTAGAAACACATATTCGTGCTAAGAAAGATCCGTCAACTTTAAAAATGATGTAATATGAAAAAACTATTCTTTCAGTTATATAATCCTTGTGGCCTTTTTAATCAAATAACAAGTATAGAACTTGGAGTTGGTTTATCATTTGAGACTGGAAGACAGATAGTTTGGCACAACATTAACAATCCTTTTAATCAAGACTATAAGGCTCGTGTTCCAATATATTCTGCCAACTATGCTTTTAATGACAGAAATGGCCTGGTAGACAAAGATATCTATCCAAAGATAACAGACCTACTTGACTGGAATAACAAAGAATCAAACATATTCATAGACGACATAGTAGATACATTCTCATCAGAAGCAATTAAGATTAATGACCTTATGGAGTATTGTGTATCTAATCCAACAGACACAGAGTTTATTGAAGGAAGAACGCTTTTAGAGTTTGATGACAATTTTGATTATGACATTAGAAAGACCTTGGGCTATTACAGCAGATTCTTTAATAATAGATCAGAAGGATTAAACAAAGAGTTATCTTCCATAAGGTTTAAACCAGAGTATTATCAACTTGCAGAATTAATTGCCAAGTCTCTTGGAGATTTTGACGGGGCACACCTAAGATTAACTGATCATATCGTAAGAGTAAATACACCAGGAGATTTATTCAATGAAGGTTTATCTAAATTACAAGGAAACCTTCCTATAGTATTAGCAACAGATGAACCAAATAGTCCAATTATTACAAACTCTGAGTACAATTTAATACTACTTGATGACTATATATTAAAAAACTTCTATAATGAGTTTAGGCAACTACAATTTAAAGAAGAAGTTTCATTTGGAATCTTAAACAATCTTGTTATGCATTACAGCAAAGATTTTATAGGAACACCAGGAAGCACTTTTACTGGGTACATTCAAAGAAATATTAATCAAACAAGAGACATTGACTTTAAGTTATTTGGAGAAGATTATCAGCCAACTGGTAAGTATACTTGGAATGGACATTTCCACGATACTGTAACCAAACAATGGTGGCGAGAGTGGAAGGAATCCAAAGTATGAAGACAGCCCTAGTTCTAGGAGCAGGTGGTTTCATAGGAAGCCATATGGTTAGGCGTTTGAAGTCAGAAGGATACTGGGTTACAGGTGCTGATTTAAAGTACCCAGACTTCTCTAAGACAGAAGCAGATGTGTTTTTTAAAAAAGATTTATCAATATATGAAAATGTTGAAAGCATCATACATCTTGTAGATGTAAAAGCATTTGATGAAATCTACCAGTTTGCAGCAGATATGGGTGGGGCAGGATATATCTTCACAGGAGAGCATGATTCTCAGATCATGGAAAACTCAGCATTGATCAACTTAAATTTACTTAGAGCACAATCAAGATTAAATGATAAATATAATGTTAACAAGACCAAAATATTTTACTCAAGTTCAGCATGTATGTATCCTGACTACAAACAACTAGATGTTAATAATCCAGGGCTTAAAGAATCTGACGCATATCCAGCAGATCCAGATAGCGAATATGGTTGGGAAAAGTTGTTTAGCGAAAGACTATTCTTAGCATTTAACAAGAACAATAAGATACCAGTTGCAATAGCCAGATATCACAACATCTTTGGTCCAGAAGGAACTTGGAATGGTGGCAAAGAAAAGGCACCTGCAGCAGTATGTAGAAAAGTAATTGAGGCAACTGACTCTATAGACATTTGGGGTGATGGTGAGCAAACTCGCTCATTTTTATTCATTGACGAATGCATAGATGCAACTAGAAAACTTATGGAATCAGACTTTACAGGACCAGTTAACATTGGATCTGAAGAAATGGTTACAATAAATAAACTTGTTGAGATTGCTTGCTCAGTAGAAAACAAAGAATTAAAAATAAACCACATAGACGGACCTACAGGTGTTCGTGGCAGAAACTCAAACAATGATTTGATTAGAGAAAAACTACAATGGGATTACTCTCTGCCTTTGAAAAACGGTATAGAAAAAACCTATGCTTGGATCAAAGAACAAAGAACAAAGGAAGATAAGTGAAGGTAGTACTAACTGGCTCTCGTGGCTATGTAGGAACGGCAACTAGAGAACTCCTTGAGGACTCAGGTTATGAAGTAATTGAGGTAGACAAGAAGATAGGCAGAAACACTATCTATCTATTTAATTATATTATTGGTCAAGATCCAATAGCCATAATTCATCTATCAGCCCTAAAGTCTATTCCAGAATCTAAGAAGAAGCCTTGGGCTTACTACTTCAACAATGTTCTTTCTACCTTGTCTACTGCTATTGTGGCTAGAGTGTCATCTATACCAGTGGTGTTTGCGTCCTCTGCAAGCGTTTACAGCCCTTTTAATGCCTATGCTAGGGGTAAAGTGTGGGAAGAAAGACTATTAGGCCTCATTTGCCCTTCAGTGGCCGTTTTGAGGTACTTCAACATAGTAGGCAAAACACCAACGGTAAACGATTATGGATCAACAAATCTGTTTGAAATAATTAGACGGGATCCAAATATACAGATTAACAGTATTAGTTCTACTAGAGATTATGTACATGTCCTAGATATAGCCAGAGCAAATGTCATGGCAATGGAGCATCTACAAACTAAAGGCTCATTTACAACAGATATATTTACTGGGGAAGCCAGAACATTAATGGATGTTGTTCATGAATACGGACAAAACGGACATATAGTACATTACACAGTATTAGGTGCAGAAGATGCATCTACGATTCCTACCTTAGACAACAGGGCTATCTTTGGCTGGGAACCAGCATATACATTCAAGCAAGCAATTCAATCAGAAATCAAGGAGAAATAAGTGACACCACAAGACTGGGCTGCATTCTTTGTAGCAATCTTTACTTTAATTGGAGGACTTGCTACGGCAGTTCGTTGGATGGTAAAACACTACCTATCTGAACTTCGCCCAAACGGAGGATCAAGCCTCAAAGATTCCGTTAATAGACTTGAAATACAGGTTCAGCAAATTATGAATATTCTCATGACTGAGAATGTACGAACTAAAAGAAAATCACCACCAAAGGAGCAATAATGGCTACAAAGAAAACAGCAAAGACAGTCAAAGAACAAGCACTAGCAGCAGGAGCCTCTTATCTTAGAGCATCCCTAGCAGCCGTACTTGCTATGTACATGGCTGGAATTTCAGATCCAAAGGTATTAGCAAACGCATTTGTGGCAGGACTCGTTGGTCCTCTCGTAAAGGCACTACAACCTAATGAAAAAGAATTTGGCATTAAAAAGTAAATAAGAGTACAATAGGGCTATGTAGATCAAATACAGAACCACCAATATTTGTCTGTTCATTTATCTACAAGGAAGGGCCTCAGAGTCAATCTGGGGCTCTTTTCCTGTTCTAGGCATTCCTACCTAGGCCAAGGCCTTAAAGTGGCTTAAAACGGCTCCTGTGACCTCTGAGAGGCATCCTAGAGACTTGCATAGACTGTATATCTACAGTAGAATAGTACAAAACGGACATTTAGGACATAATGAAATACTGTGCAATGTGTAACATTAAGAAGCCCTATGAGCAATTTAATAGGGCATCCAGGAAATATGGAGATGGCTATAATTCATATTGTAGGTCCTGTGCTAGCCATTATTATTTCTCAAGAAAAGCCCTGTTGCAAAAAGGGCAGGTATTTATAGAACACAAAGAATGTAGATTTTGCGGGATAGATTACAATATATCTGAGTTTGGCAAAATGAAAACTACTGATGATGGATATAACGACTATTGTAAAATATGCTGGAGAAAAACAATATTAAAGGCTTTATAAGCCAAGATAGTGTAAACTAGAGTAATGAACGAGTATCGTGAAGGTTTCACAGACGGATATATCTTTGCCAAGGAAGAACTGGTGGAGAGATTATTTGAGGTTGAAGGTCTAGATGACTGGACTGTTGACCAGATCTGTGATTTAATTGAGAAGAACAAACTGTAGAGGAGGTAAATATGATCAATGGTAGGGGCAGTTCAACCAACCAAAGGAGATATTTATTAACGGAAAAATTAAATTATGGCAGAGAGCAGTAATTGTTTCTTTACTAGCAATTTTTATACAAGCAGGAATTACAACAGATCAAGCAGTACCTGAGTTAGTTATATATAAAGACAGGCCACCATTACTGAGCGTAAATGCAAAGGAAGTGGCTAAGGATTTGCTCAATAAAGAGCAATTTCTGTGTTTGACCAAGTTGATTGGAAAAGAGTCAGCCTGGAATCCAAAGGCAGAGAACCCTACATCTACAGCAAGTGGATTAGGACAACTCCTGGACAGCACAGCAAGCAGTCTTGGAATGAAGAAGTCAGATAGTGCAGTATCCCAATTGGTTGCTACATTATCTTATATTTCCAGAAGGCATTCAAATCCATGTGGAGCCTGGAAACATTTTCAAAAGAAAGGCTGGTATTAAGATGGCAACAATAAGTTCAGATCCAACAGATGTAATAAAACAGTTAGATTATGTTGAAGCAGAAAGAATAGATAAAGACGGCAATTCAGTAACAGTAAGAGTATACTAAGGAGAAATCATGCCAGAAGAAATTATAGAAGAAGATTTTGTTGAAATTTGGACCACTGACGAAGATGGCAATCCAACAAAAATTAAAGTATATTGACATAACTTTGTAGCATCTGCTACAATTGAATTCTATGTTGTCACCTCCAAGTAACTCATAGAACCTGAAGGGCCTTACGCTGTTTCTTCCCAGTTTCTTGCGTAGGGTCCTTCTTCTTTTTGTTTATTTGACATTTGAAAAATAGTCATGGTACACTGGTAACACTTCAGAGCGTTTAGAGATCACATCAATGTTGGTTCTGAAGGGACTACGGGCAGATTGCTTGAGTCTCGTTGAATCCTCACCGCAAGTGCTGGACTACGATGCAGTACAAATGGCGAAGCCATGTCTTTAATTTAAAGATTTATTTCTATATGTTAAGGACAGCCATGGGCAGATTCAGAAAGGAAAAGAAAATGGGAAGTAATATAAATTGGATAGATGAAAGAAGTCCTTTTAAAAAAGAAAAGGATTATATAGATAGTAGCAATACTACTAATGGATGGAAGACTATTATTAATAGGGATAACTTTATTAATTGTAATGCTTGCACTAGAAGAATCAGAGTAAATCAAAAGATGCTTTGGCATGTAGAATCAGATTTAAAAATGCATCAACCAAAAGATTGTAAGTTGTGGTAACTATGGATAAATATTTAAAAGCCATAATCGCAATGGGCATTGGTAATTTAATAACAGGAAGCCTAATCCTTGGAATCTCTATGGGTTGGATAGTTTATTATTTGGAAAGTACAAAAGATGAAAAAAGAGTATGAGC
>Ga0209299_1001702_pt1 | contig 11996 bp, 10 predicted proteins | sample S_140806_MF_Meta_FD_187326 | JGI IMG/M metagenome (GOLD analysis project Ga0209299, IMG submission 187326) | Freshwater microbial communities from Lake Simoncouche, Canada to study carbon cycling - S_140806_MF_MetaG (SPAdes) (version 2) | ecosystem: Environmental > Aquatic > Freshwater > Lake ...
TCCGCACTTTGGAGCCGTCGGCCCAAGTGGTGGAACGGTATACACATCAGACTTAAAATCTGCCGCCGAAAGGCTTACCGGTTCGAGTCCGGTCTTGGGCACGGCAACACGAAGCAGGCCGCACGAGTGGTGCGGCCTGTCTTCCCGTTTCCGGGACAAATAAGTCCAGAGTCCTAGCTACGGGACTCTGGGGTCGGGTACGGAGAGTTTGAATTCTGATTCCGTTAGTCGCCCTCGCGACTGATGCGTCCTTTATAAGGGAGGCTCTTACCTGAGTGAAATTGACTGAGCGTGTTGTGCTCATCCTTCAGAGTGTTGTCAACGGATTCGTCGAAAAACCCCCAAAATACGACAAAAGGTCGATTGGAGGCCATTAAAGGCCCCCGAAGTGGGGTACCGCCGGTCAGCGCTTGAGGCTGAATGGCGTGAAATCGGTGTCGGTATCGAACGCGTCGACGCCTTCGGCCTCCTTGAGCTTAGCGCAGACGACGGTCGTCACGGGCGTCATGATCACTTCGACGAGCACCTTGAAGACCCAGTTGGCGAACATCACCGCCAGGAGCGTCTGGGGGCTCCAGATGCCGATGAAGGCGAGCGGGTAGAAAATCAGGCTGTCGACCCCCTGGCCGACGATAGTCGAGCCGATGAAGCGGGCCCACGGGTGCTTGCCGCCCATGCGCACCTTCATCTTCGCGAGCACGTAGGAGTTGAGGAAGTCGCCGACGCAGAATGCGATGATCGAGCCGAGGGCGATACGCCAACCGCCGCCGAAGCACGTCACGAGTGCAGGCTGCAGTTGGGCGCTGAACGGTTCATTAGGGCTGGCCGGCATCACGAGCACGACCCAGGTCATCACCGTCGCGAAGAGCATCGCGCCAAAGCCGGCCCAGATGACGCGACGCGCAAGGGCATAGCCGTAGACCTCGGTGAGGATGTCGCCGAAGATATACGATAGCGGGAAGAATAGGTTACCCGCTCCGAAGTCGGTCTTGCCGAAGAAGGGCAGGTCGAGTTGCACGACCTTCGCCGGGCCGATCAGGTTCGAGCAGAGTAGAACCGCGACGAACGCGCCGAGGATGAGGTCGTAGTAGCGGAAGCTGCGGGTCACCGTCGGTTAGGGTGAAAGAATTATGCCCGTTCGCCAGCGGGGAGGGCGAAAAATCAGCGGCCGAGGGCGGCCTTGAGGAAGGGTTCGAAGATGTCGGCCTGGCGATGGAAGCCCAGGTCGCTCGCGTGCGAGCCGTCCGTGGCGCCATCGGCGTCATCGCCGTAGAGGTAGTCACCCGGCACGTAGGACAGCCCTTTGACGCCTTCCTTGACGAGCTGCTCGTAGGCGGCCTTGAGCGCGGCGTGGTTGTCGTCGTGGTGCTTGCGCAGCGAGGCCTTGAGCCACGAGTCGGTATTGCGACGGTCTTCGACGAGGATGATCGGGGTCTCGGGGCGGGCAGCGCGGAGCTGCTTCACGAGCGGCACGCATTTCTCGGTGACGTCCTTCGGTCCCATGTTCGGAAGGCAGTCGATCACGTAGGCGGCGGCGTCGATACGCTTGAGGAATTCGCCGACGGCTTGGTCCATGCGGCCGTTTCCGGAGAAGCCGAGGTTCACGATCGGCACATCGAAGCGGCGGCCCAGGATGGCCGTATGCACCATGCCCGGACGGCTGGCGCAGGCGCCATGCGTGATCGAGGTACCGTAGAAGACGACCGGCTTCGCGCGCGGCTTGAGGCCTTCGAATTTCTTGCCTTCGGTCACGCCGACGTTGAGGAATTCGACGCCGTTATAGAGCGGGAGGTAGATAGCGTATTCGCGTTCACCCGCGTCGAGTCCTTCAGCGATACGAACCTTCATCTCCTGCGTGGTAGGGCGGACGACCTGGACCCAGCGCCACTTACCGTTTTGGTCGCGGGCGTACAGGTCGAGGCCGCTGACGCCGGTGGCGGGCATGTGCGGCTGCTCGAGCTTCGGCTTCGTCAGTTTGTAATGCGCGTAGATTGTCGTGGCGTCGGTGCGGAAGCGGAACATCTGGCCCGCGCTGTCGCGGCTCAGGCCCCAGACCGCCGGGGTGACCTTGCCATCGGCCTCGGCGGGCAGGCGGTCGAAGTAGCCCTTACGTTCCGCGTCGGGGAGGGCACGGCCTTCGAGGTCGGTCTCACGGACGTCGTGCCAGGAGATTTTCTCGTCGGCGCGCACTGCGTAACGGTCGACGGATTTCGGTGCGGCCTTAGCGGCCGGGGCCTTCGCGGTGGGAGTCTTGGTTTCCTGGGCAAAGCTGGTGCAGCAGTAGAGTAGGGCGAGGAGGAGGGGGAGGGTCTTCATGGTCTTAGAAATTAAAGGGCGGAGCCATGCGTCAGGGCGATGGTGCGGATCGCGGCCAGCGGCTTTTCGTATGCGTCGAGGGCGGCGACATAGTCTTCGCGGGCCTTATCGGCGCGCTGGAACGCCGACTCCGTGGACGACTTGGTCTTGTCGAGGTTCGACTGGGCTTTCGCTTCCATGTCCTCGGCGGAAGCGAGCGACGCGGAGGTGCTGCGAATCTGTTCCTGTAGGAACTGGAGTTCGCGGATGTCGATATTCGGTTGGGAGCGGACTAGTGCGAGCTGGGAGCGGAGCGCTTCGAGGCTCCGGCGGAGGCGGGTGACGCGGTCCGACTCGCGGGTGACGTTGGACTGCGCGCGGTTGACGAGCGTCTCGGCCTTCGCCTTGTCTTCGAGCGAGCGCTTGTATTCGTCGAAGCGCAGTTTCGTGCGCGGGTAGTTGGCGGCCGACATCAGACCGACCACGCCTTCCTTCGTCACGTAGGGCAGCTGATAGCGTCGATTATCGATGCGCAGGATATATTTCTCGCCCGGCTGATCGTAGATAATCGGCAGCGTCTGGGGCGCTTCTGGGTCGGCGGCCCGCACCGGGGCTATCCCAAGCAGGAGCAGGCAGAGTAGGGCGGGGAGGACCTTCACGATGCTTTAATATGGGCGGCGGCGAAGGCAGTCAAACTGCCTTCTGGCGTCCGGTGCGGCGGAGTCGGCGGCTGTCGACGTGCTGCGTGATGATTTTAAGGGCGTCGTCGCGGACCGCCTGGCCACTTTCATCGGCCAGCCAGAGTTTGAGTATGCCGGCGTAGAAGCAGTACGTCTCGCGAGCGGCGAGCCGTGGGTCGAGTTCGGGGGCGATCAATTTTTCCCTCGCCGCCTCCTTATAGAGTTCGGTCGCTTCGGTAAGAAAGAGCGTACCCGCGGACATCAGGTCTTTGCGTACGTCGGCGAATTCGCCGACAAATTCGCATTTCCAGAGCATGACCTCGTAGGTCTCACGGGCCTGCTTGTCGTCGGCCAAGCGTTGGAGCGCCTCATGAAGCCCGGTCTCGAGACGCCGCAGGGCATCTCCCGTTTTGTAATCGCTGAACCGCAGGAGCGTCCCCGTCTGTTGTCGCACCGCGATAAAGAGGTCGGCTTTGTTACGGAAGTGCCAATAGACCGCCCCGCGGGTGACGCCGGCTTCTTTCGCCACTTGATCCAGCGAGGTGTTCGTGACTCCTTCTCGGCTGAAAACCTGTCGGGCGCATTCGACGATTCGGTGACGTGTCAGGGCGGCCTCTGCTTTGGTCTTGCGAGCCATGGAGGGTTAAATAGATTTACATACATGTCTGTATGTAAATTTCGCCCTGTCGAGGGTCTTCTCTGTGCGGTCTTGATTTTTGGCCTGTTTGGCTGTCGCCCGGAGTCGGCCGTGCCGCCTTCCGGGCCATTGCCGGTGGCGGTTCTTACGGTGACTTTGGCTGATATCGCCCATACGGCGATTGCTCCGGCGCAGACCGAAGGGGTGCGCGAGGTGGAAGTCCGCGCGCGCGTGACGGGCATCCTGCAGACGGTCAATTACGCCGAAGGCGCTCAGGTGAAGGCCGGTGACCTACTTTTCCGTATCGATCCGGCGACCTATGTCGCCGCTCATGCGTTAGCCGTGGCGCAACTCGCGCAGGAAACCGCGCGGGCGCAGCAGGCGACCGATGAAGCCCTCCGTCAGAGCGAGCTTCTCCGCCAGAAGGCCGCTAGCCGTAAGGAAGCCGATGACGCGCAGGCCGTGGCCGCCGCCGCGAAGGGTGCGCGCGACGCCGCCGCCGCGAAGGCCAGCCTTGCTCAGCTCGACCTGGATTACTGCGAAGTTCGGTCGCCCGTCGCCGGCATCGCCGGTCGTCGCCTGCGCACCGAAGGCACTTTGGTCACTCCAACCGGACCAGATGGCCTCCTTACAACCATTGTGAGCGCGGACGAAGTCTGGGCGCGCTTCGGCCTTTCTGAGGACGATTTCCGTCGCCTCTTCGCCGCCGGGGCCAAGTCCGCCCAAGGCGCCGAGGTCACTCTCCTGTTGCCAAATGGCTCTGCGTATCCCGTCCTCGGAAAAATCGATTTCGCTTCGCCCCAAGTAGACACCCGTCTCGGAACGGTGCAGCTCCGCGCCCATTTCCCCAACGCCACCGGCGGCTTGCTTGCTGGCCAATTCGTCCGAGTCCGCGTCACCGGGGGTAAGGCCAAGGACGCCACCCTCGTGCCGCAGCTTGCTCTCGTCCAGGCTCCGTCCGGCCGTTCCGTCTTCGTCGTCGGCGCGGGTGATCGCGCCGAGGCCCGTCCAGTTACCTTGGGCGAGACCCAGGGTTTGAATATCGTCATCCTCACTGGCTTACTTCCCGGCGACCGCGTCATCCTCAACCAGCTGCATAAGCTGCGCCCGGGCTCCCCGGTCGTCGTCGCTCCGGCCAAGAAGTAAATGGGCTGGGACTTCTTCATCAAGCGACCGATCTTCTCGGCCGTCCTCTCGCTCATCATCGTCCTGATCGGGGGCCTCGCGCTTCTGAACCTGCCGCTGTCGCAGTATCCGCAGATCGCGCCGCCCACCGTCACGGTCGTGGCGAGCTACCCGGGCGCCTCGCCCGAGGCGCTCGTCAATAACGTCGCCGCGCCCCTCGAGGAACAGATTAACGGAGTCGAAGGGCTATTATATTATTCTTCCAACGCCTCGTCGAGCGGCGCACTCAGTATCACCGTCACGTTCGAGAACGGTGTCGACCCCGATATGGCCACCATCCTCGTGGCCAACCGCGTGAAGCTCGCAGAGTCTCGCCTGCCCGAGGAGGTCCGTCGCCTCGGCGTCATCACCAAGAAGCGCTCGAACGACGTGCTCATGTCGGTGTCGATTCTCTCGCCCAAGGCCACTCGGGAATCCGTTTTTCTGAGCAACTACGCATCCTCGGTCATCGTCGAGGAGCTCAAGCGCCTCCCTGGCGTCGGCGATGCCGGCGTCTTCGGCGCCCGCGACTACGCGATGCGCGTCTGGCTGCGGCCGGACCGCATGGCGGCACTCGGCGTCACTTCGGCTGAGGTCGTCCGCGCGATTCGCACCACGAATACCCAGTACGCGGTTGGCCGACTCGGCCAGGAGCCTTCCGTCAACGCCGCCTTCGTGGTACCCGTGATCGCCCGCGGGCGGCTTGCGACGCCCGAGCAGTTCGGAGACATCGTGCTTCGCTCCTCCGTCGCCGACGGAGTGCTCCGCCTGAGGGACGTCGCCCGCGTGGAGCTCGGTTCCCAAAGCTATGAGCAGCTCAGCATGCTGGATGGTAAGCCTGTCGCTGGCATCCGTGTCTACCTGCAGACGGGCGCCAACGCACTCGAGACCGCCGACCGTATCCGCGCCCGGCTGGACGTGCTGACGAAGCAGTTTCCGCCGGATGTCGAATACAGTATTCCTTTCGACACCACCCGCTTCGTCCGTTCCGCCATCGGTGAGGTACGCAACACACTCGTCGAGGCCGCCTTCCTGGTGGCCATCGTCGTCTTCCTTTTCCTGGGTTCGTGGCGGGCCACGCTTATCCCGATGATTGCGGTGCCGGTCTCGCTGATCGGCGCCTGCGCCGGCCTGTGGGTCATGGGCTACGGCATTAACATCCTGACGCTCTTTGCGATGGTCATCGCCATCGGCATTGTCGTCGACGACGCAATTGTCGTGCTCGAAAACACCGAGCGGCTCATGCGCGAGCAAGGGCTGAGTCCCTTCGAGGCCGCGAAGGAATCCGTGCGCGAGGTCGCCGGTGCGATTGTCGCCATCGTCTGCGTCCTCGTCTGCGTCTTCCTGCCGGTCGCTTTCCTCGGCGGTATTGCCGGCGTGCTCTACCGCCAGTTTGCCGTGACCGTTGCGTTTTCCGTCATTCTTTCTGGTTTCGTTGCCCTAACGCTCACGCCAACCCTTTGTGCCCTGCTGCTCAAGCCGCATGCGCCCGGCGCGCCCGTCGGCCTGATGGCCCGTTTCTCCGCGGCCTTCGGTCGAGGTTTTGCTACGGTCGCCGCCTGGCACGGTCGCACGGTTCGCTGGTTGCTCGATCATCCGCGTGCGGCCGCGGCGGGCTTCGTCGCTGTCGCGGTTGCGAATATCGTGCTCGTCGTGAAGATCCCGCGTGGCTTCTTGCCGGCCGAGGACCAAGGTTATCTGCTCGCGATGGTCGCCTTACCCGATGGTGCGGGCATCAATCGCACCAAGGCGTTCATGGACGACCTCACGCCCAAGCTGCGGGAGAATCCCGCCATCCGTCATACCTTCGCCATCAGCGGCTTCGACCTCCTCGGCGGCGGCGAGCGTACCAACTCTGGCACAATCTTCCTGCCGTTGAAGGATTTCGGCACTCGCCCGCCCGGCGGGGAGGTCCTCGCCCGTCAGCTCAACGCGATCGGCATGACGCAGCCCGACGGCATGTGCCTCGTGGTGAACCCGCCCACCATCCGCGGTATCGGTACCGCCGGCGGCTTCGAATTCTACCTGCAGGCGAAAGAGGACGACGATCCCGCGCAACTCGCGGCGAACATCGAGAAACTCGAGGCCGCACTCCGTGCTCGCCCCGAGCTCACGGGTATCCGCGTCTTCCTGCGACCGGCTGTACCGCAAATCCTCGCTGAAGTGGACGAAGTCCGCGCCGCGGCCCTCGGGGTGACGTTACCGGATCTCCATGAGGCCTTACAGGCCACCATCGGCGTCGTCTACGCCAACGACTTCACGCTCGGGGGTCGCACTTATCGCGTCCTCGTCCAGTCCGAGGCCGCCGACCGCATGGACGCCGCCGCGGCCGGACGCGTGCACGTGCGCGCTGCGAACGGAGCGATGATCCCGCTTTCCAGCTTCGTAAAGTTCAAGCCCTCCTCGGGGCCAGAGCAGCTCGAGCGTCATATGGGCTTCCTAGCCGCACGCCTCATCTGTTCGCCCGCCCCTGGCGTGAGCTCCGGCCAAGCCATCGCGTTGGTCGAGGAGATTGCCGAGGATATCATGCCCGTCGGCTACGGTATCGACTGGACTGCGCAGGCGTTGCAGGAGAAGCGGGCGGCGACGTCGGCCTTGCCGGCCTTCCTCCTCGCGCTGCTCATGGTGTTCCTCATTCTCGCGGCTCTCTACGAGGACCTTGCGCTGCCCCTGGGCGTGCTACTCACCGTGCCCTTCGCGCTGCTCGGGGCCTTGCTCGCCATCCTCGTGCGCGGCATGCCGAACGACATCTATTTCCAGATCGGCCTGGTCACGCTCATCGGACTCGCGGCTAAAAACGCCATTCTCATCGTCGAGTTCGCAGAGACCGCGCGTCGGGCGGGCCGTTCGGCGGCCGACGCCGCCGTGGAGGCTGCGCGCATGCGTATCCGACCGCTCGTCATGACCTCGATGGCCTTCGTCCTTGGAGTTGTTCCGCTCGCCTTCGCGGGCGGCGCCGGCGCCGCGGCACGCCAGTCGATGGGCACCGGCGTGCTCGGCGGCATGCTCCTCGACACCTTTTTCGCCACCTTGTTCATCCCATGGTTCTTCCATCTGCTTTCCGGTCGGAAGGACAAGCCGACTCCCGTCCAGCCATGATGCCGCGCACTATTCTCCTCTCCGCCGTAGTCCTCCTCGGTGGCTGCACGTTGGGTCCGGACTACGTTCGGCCCGAGTTACCCAAGGCTGACGTCTTCCCAGAAGCAGGGAAGGGCGGCGCCGCTGTCCGCGCCGAATGGTGGAAGTCGCTCGGTGATCCGGAGCTCGACGCTTTGGTGACTAAAGCTTTCGTCGCCAATGCGGACCTCCGCGTTGCCGTGGGTCGGGTGGAGCAGGCGGCGGCTGTCCTCGGCGAGACCGAAGGAGCCGATTTCCCGCAGATCGACGCCGCTGGCGGAATCAATTCAAGCAAACTCAGCGAAGGCGCTTACAATCAGAACCTGTCCACCACTGGTCGGCATCGCTCCACCGCGCGCGGGGGCCTCACCACTTCCTTTGAGCTCGATTTCTGGGGTAAGCTCCGCCGGGCCGAGGAGTCGGCGCGTGCGCAGTTGTTGGGCGCGCGCGAGGCGCGGCGCATGGTTGAACTTTCCATCGGCGCGGCCGTCGTGCGTTCCTACGCTGCCCTCCGCGCCGCTGATGCACAATCGCTGGCCGCGCAGGAAGTCTTTGCCGCCCGCAATGAGGAAGCTGCGATCATCGCCAAGCGGGCCGCTGTCGGAGCCGCCGGTCCGAACGAAGTCGCCCAGGCCGAGGTTACCCGCTCCGCCGCGGTCGCCGTGCTGGCTGACGCTCGCCGAACGCGCGCCGCCGCCGAGCACTTGCTCGGCATGTTGACCGGCCAGCCGGCGCTGACCATCGCCATGCGCCGTCAGGAAGGCCTACGCCTCCCAGCTTCGGTAGCGCCGGGTCTGCCGACCGACCTCTTGGCGGGCCGTCCCGATGTTGTTGCCGCGGAGCAGGTGCTCGTCGCCGCCAACGCGCGCATTGGCTACGTCAAGGCCGCGCGTTTCCCGAGCTTCACCCTGACCGGTTCGATCGGTTCCGAAAGCCGCGAACTCAACGCCTTGTTCGATGGGGCGACCGCGACTTCCACGCTTGGCGTCGACCTGCGTTATCCCTTACTCGATTTCGGTCGCGGTGCGGCGCGGGTCGAAGGGGCCATCGCCGAGCAGCATCAAGCGGCCGCCGCCTACGAAAAGGCTTTCCTCAATGCTTGTCGCGAGGTCCGTGACGCCTTGGTTGACGTCCGGGAGACCACGGCCTCGGCCACTGCCGCTGCGCGACGTGCTGCGGCGGCTGACGAGGCCTATCGCATCGCCACCGAGCGTGCCCGGCTGGGGCAGACCGGCCCGATGGAATTACTCGCTGCCCGCCGCCTCCGGTCTGAATCCCAGGTGGCCGTCGCTCGCGTTCGTCTAGATCGCCTCGGTGCGCAGGTCGATCTCGTCAAGGCGCTCGGTGGTGCGCGCCCGGACGTGGTGCCGGCTGCCAAGTAGCCCTTCGGCTGTGATTGCCAACCTTGTCGTATTGCGGTGAGGTGGGGCATGCCCGCCCAGCCTGATCTCTGGTCCGAACTCGCCGCCTCCATGTCGGCGGACCGTTTCTTGTTGGCCGGCACCTTGGTCTTCTTCGCCGCCGTCGCGCACGCGTTTCTCTGTCCGACGATTGCGCGGGCTGCGCATGCCGCAGAGAAGCAGGGCGGGCTCAAGGGCGCCGTGTTGCACCTGCTCGGTGAGGTCGAGGTGGTCTTCGGCCTCTGGGCAATCGTGCTCTTCATCCTGATGGTCTGCTGGCCCGGTAAGGGCTTGGCTTTCGCGACGCGTTACGTCGAGAGTGGCGAATACGTGGCCATCGCCGCGGACGGCCCGTCCAAGTTCGTCGAACCCCTTTTCGTCTTTGTCATCATGGTCATGGCCGCATCGAAGCCCGTGATGGCCTTGGCGGCAGGCCTGCTCGGCCGCGTCGGGCGGCTATTCGGCGGCACACCGATTGCGCATTGGTTCGTGGTACTCACGCTCGCGCCGTTGCTCGGGTCGCTCATCACCGAACCCGCCGCGATGACGATCGGGGCGATGCTGCTTTCGGCCCAGTTCTACAGCCTGAAACCATCCGAGCCGCTACGATATGCCACGATGGCGCTACTGTTCGTGAATGTTTCTGTCGGCGGCGCCCTGACGCATTTCGCCGCCCCCCCTATCGTCATGGTCGCCGCGAAATGGAACTGGGGGTTGCAGGATGTCTTCGCGCATTTCGGGGTCGCCGCGCTCGTTTCCATCCTCCTTTCGAACTTCGCTTATCTATTCTGGTTTCGGCGCGAACTTGCGTCGCTCAAGGGAGCGAAGGAGGCGCGCTCGGCTGAGCTGCTTATGCCCGCCTGGGTCGTCGCCTTTCATCTCGCTTGCATGGTCTGGACGGTCCTGATGCTGACCGAGCATCGGCCCGTCCTCATGTTGGGTGGGTTTCTCGTCTTCTTGGCGTTCACCGCGGCGACCTCCCGCTGGCAGCCTGCGCCAGGCTTGCGGGGGCCGGCGCTCGTCGGCTTCTTCCTGGCTGGGCTCGTCGTGCTCGGCGGCGTGCAAGGATGGTGGATTTCGCCGGTGCTCAGTCGGATGGGGGAGGGGGCCTTGCTGGCCTCGGCTACTTTCCTGACGGCGTTCAATGACAACGCCGCGGTGACCTATCTAGCCTCACAGGTGCCGGCTTTCTCGGCGGCTGGCCCTGCGGCGGAGGCCTTACGGCATGCCGTGGTGGCTGGGGCCTTAGCGGGGGGTGGCCTAACCGTCATCGCCAACGCCCCGAATCCGGCTGGTCAGTCCATTCTTTCACAATGGTTCCCGGGAGGGGTTTCGGCGTGGCGGCTATTTCTCTGGGCGCTCACTCCCACGGCCTTGGCCCTCGGTTGCTTTTTTTGGCTCAAGTGAGGGGTTGGGTGGAGGAAAAGGCGGTTTTTGGCTGTTCAACCGGGCTGGAGGACTCGTATAATGGTCTTCCCCAATTCAATCCCGATTTTCCATGACTCCTCGTCGTCGCGCCGGTTTCACCCTGATTGAACTCCTGACTGTGATTGCCATCATTGGCATCGTCGGCTGCCTTATTCCCCGCGATCAGCGGGGTCCGTAAAAGGGCACGACAATCTGCGGCCACGACCGCTTTCTCCCAGTGGGCGGGAGGCATAACCCGCTACAAGCAGGTCTACGGCTTTTATCCCAACATCGGCACCACCTACGACCCTTCGAAGGGTGATGTTCTTCACAAGCTGGAGGAGCCCAACCCGAACTCGAATTTCGTTAAGAGCTTGTCCGGACGTTCCCCCACCGGAACGCCAATCACTTCGACAGAACGTAAACTTCTGAATCGGAACGGGGAGGAGTTCTGTGCCTTCGGTAAGGATGACTTCGATGACAGGGATATCCTCACGGATAATTCAAAGCTCGTTGACCGTTTCGGAAACTACAATATCCGCCTTATCTTCGACCTCGATAACAACACGAATATCCGAAACATCTCCGGTGCCCCAGGCGCGCCGGAATCAATGCCGGAAGATATTCGGAACATCACCGGACCGATTGGTATTCCTGCCCGCGTCATCATCTATACGACTGATTTACTTAATGATTTCCCCGCGTCTAACGGTGAGTCTTCTACTGATTACGCCCAGGTCTTTGTCATCCAATAATGACCGTTCGTTCCATCGCCCGTAAGGGCTTCACGCTGGTCGAGCTGCTGGTCGTCATCACGATTATTCTGCTCATCTCTTCGCTGTTTCTCGGCCTCTCGGCCGGCGACGGCGGCGGTCTGCCCGCTGGCCAGCGTATCCTTGCTTCGTCCATTCGCACCGCAAGGGCGATGGCTCTTATGAATCGCGGGCCTGGCACTGGCGGCGTCAATTATGGCGGTCGCTATCGTCTGTTGATCCTCAATGACCCCGACGACGAAGTGAACCACCTCCGCCAGTTTATCATCGCCGTCGGCGGCGTCAGTTCGGCGGACCTAGGCGTCGTCGATCCGTCCACCATCACCAACACTTCGAAGTCGCCCTACAAGTGGTTCTCTCCTGAGCCCGCGCAGATGCTGCCGACGGGCGTGGTGTTCATTCCATCTGCCACCGACACCCAGACCACACTGTCGATCGCCAGCGGCGTCACCCTCTCGGCCAACACGCGCCGCAGTATCATTGGTGCGCTGGCCGACAACGCTACCGCCAACGACCAGGACTC
>Ga0209299_1001713_pt1 | contig 11973 bp, 12 predicted proteins | sample S_140806_MF_Meta_FD_187326 | JGI IMG/M metagenome (GOLD analysis project Ga0209299, IMG submission 187326) | Freshwater microbial communities from Lake Simoncouche, Canada to study carbon cycling - S_140806_MF_MetaG (SPAdes) (version 2) | ecosystem: Environmental > Aquatic > Freshwater > Lake ...
AAAAAATTATGTTGTACGCATTCCCAGTTATTTTTGCAATCTCTGGTGTTAACTTTCCAATCGGTGTTTTAATTTATTGGTCAACAACAAACCTATGGACATGGGGACAGCAGTACTACGTCATTAAGCGAAACCCAACACCAGGATCTCCAGCTTTTGAAGAGCTTCAACGAAAGCGCAATAAGAAAAACGGTGTCGTTGACAGCAATGACCCAACCAAGAACTCTGAGGGCACAACGATCGAAGAAAAAGGTCAGCGCCAACAACCAAAAAAGAAGAAAAAGAAGAAGTAGACAAAACGGACTTATCACTACAATCCCGACAAAGGGGGCACCATGGCAAAGAGTAAAGTTGAAGAAGCACCTGTTGAAGCAACAGAGGCAGTAGAGGCAAAAAAAGCACCTAAGGGTGTGGCACGCCTAGAGGAAGAGGGCGATATCGCCGCTGACTACCTAGAAGCACTCCTTGACATCGCAGACCTTGATGGCGACATTGACATCGATGTTGAAAATGACCGTGCAGCTCTAGCCATTGTTGGTGGAAAGCTCAACCACCTCGTGGGCCAAGAGGGAGAGGTTTTGGATGCTATCCAGGAGCTCACACGTCTTGCTGTGCAGACCTCAACAGGAGATCGCAGCCGCTTAATGCTGGATATCGATGGATTCCGCGCTGGTCGCCGCACAGAGCTCAAGAAGTTGGCCGAGGATATGGCTGAAGAGGCAAAGACCACTGGCAACTCAATCAAATTGAAGCCAATGAACGCCTTTGAGCGCAAAATCATCCACGACACAATCCAGGATCTAGGCCTTAGCAGCGAGTCAGATGGTGAAGATCCAAACCGTTTCGTAGTTATCTATCCAGCCTAAATCGTGGAGGTTTCACGTGAAACCCTCATCGCGAGGCATTTTCCAGATGTTGAGCGGGTTCACGCCTACGCCAAATTCCTAGAAACAGCTGGAATTGAGCGTGGATTAATCGGTCCCCGTGAGGCTGACCGCATATGGGAGCGCCACATCCTCAACTGCCTGCCCATAACCACCCTTTTCACAGAAGGTGCCACCGTCTTTGATATCGGCTCCGGGGCAGGCCTGCCCGGAATTGTCATCGCTTTGGCCCGCCCAGATTTAAAAGTAACCCTGATTGAACCCCTTGAACGCCGCGTGGAGTTTCTCCAAGAGGCAGTCGAAGGACTGGAAATTGAGGTAATCCGCGGCCGATCCCAAGATGTGAAGGCAACAGCCCACTATGTGACAGCCAGAGCGGTGGCCCCACTCGAAAAATTAAAGAAAATCAGCTGGCACCTGTTAAAAACCAATGGCTCGCTACTAGCCATGAAGGGCGAAAAAGCCCAAGAAGAGATGAAATCTGTGCCAAAAGCGATCCTCCATGAGGTAAATCTGGAGGGAATTGAGCTCAGTCGGATAGTTGAAGTTAAAAAAGGTGCTTAACTACCCACGTGAATGATTCACGTGAAACAAAAAAGGTAGTTGGCACTCGCCGTCTTAAAGAGGCGATGCCAAAACCAGCCTCCCTGCGAATCCTTACCGTGGCTAACCAAAAGGGCGGGGTCGGCAAAACCACCACCACTGTCAACCTAGCTGCAGCCCTTTCTATGGGCGGGCTCAAAGTTGTTGTTATTGATCTAGATCCCCAAGGGAATGCTTCAACCGCCCTTGGTGTTGAGCACCAAGACAACCCAGGAATTTATGAAGTGTTGATGGGTGATTTAACAATGTCACAAGTGATTCAAAAAGTTAATGGATTTCCTTCACTTGAATGCGTTTCATCTAATACCTCACTTGCACAAGCAGAAATTGAACTTGTCCCAATGGTTGCACGCGAAATGCGATTAAAAGAAGCAATCGAAGAGTTAGTGGCAGATCGCGCAGCAACTGGTGAAACAATTGATTACATCTTTATTGATTGCCCACCATCACTTGGTTTGTTAACCATTAACGCATTCACGGCGGCAAAAGAAGTTTTAATTCCAATTCAATGCGAGTACTACTCACTTGAAGGATTATCGCAATTATTAAAAACATTTGAATTAGTAAAGAAGCGTTTGAATTCAACATTAAAGTTGTCAACACTTGTCTTAACAATGTTTAACAATACAAACCTTGCAAATGATGTTGCTAATGAAATTAGAAAACATTATCCAAACGAGTTAATTGATATTCCGATCCCTCGCACCGTGCGCGTTTCAGAGGCGCCAGGATTTAAACAAACAGTAATGACATATGACCCAGTTTCACCAGGTGCGGTTGCATATATGGCTGTAGCTAGAGAGTTAGCAGAGCGCGGAAAACCTTTTGATTCAAATGTTGTTTCAATCAATTACAAACGTGAAGGTGAGATCGCTTAATGGCACGTCGTGGTGGGCTTGGAACAAACCTTGATGCATTAATCCCAACATCATTAACTGTTGGTGACAAAGAGGTTGGACAGCAAAATGAAGTTGCCATCAGCGCGATTTCACCTAACCCACGTCAACCTCGCACACACTTTGATCCGGTTGCACTCGATGAATTAATTGCATCGATTAAAGAAATCGGAATTTTGCAACCACCTGTTGTGCGCCAAACAACTCCTGGTAAATATGAATTAATCATGGGAGAGCGCCGCTTCCGTGCGGCAAAAGCCGCTGGTTTAAAAACAATTCCTGTCATTATTCGCCAAACACCAGATAACGAGCTACTTCGTGAAGCGCTCATCGAAAACATTCATCGCAGCCAACTCAACGCACTTGAAGAAGCAGCGGCGTATTCACAACTTCTAACCGACTTTAATTGCACACATGATGAACTTGCACAAAAACTGGGACGATCACGTCCACTGATTTCAAACACAATTCGTTTAATGAACCTGCCAACATCTGTGCAACAAAAATTGGCATCAGGTGTTCTATCTGCAGGGCACGCTCGCGCACTATTGGGATTAAGTGATGCAAGTGCCATTGAAAAACTTGCCACACGAATTGTCACCGAAGGTTTGTCTGTGCGCGCAACGGAAGAAATCATTTCTTCAGGTGCTCCTAAAGGGCAATCTGCTAAAAAACCTAAGCAGACAAAGTCGGCTAGCCCTGAACTACAAGAAATTGCAGAACGTATTGGTGACGCTCTAGACACCCGTGTTTCAATTCAAGGTAGCGCGAAAAAAGGAACAATTGTTATTGAATTTGCGGGAGCCGAAGATTTGAAACGAATTACAAAGGCGTTAGAAAACTAACCCTTTAGTTCAAAACCTTTACGATTTGCCATCTCCTGCTTAATTACTCCACCAAGTGCTTTCACACCTTCACGAATGCGCTCTGGTGTTGGATAGCAATAAGACAGACGAAGTGACCATGAACCAAAGCCATCTGCATAAAAGGCAGTTCCTGGCACATAGGCAACCTTGGCAACAATTGCCTTAGGCATCATTGCTGTTGTATCAATCTCAGGAGGCAAAGTAACCCACACATAAAAACCACCACCAGGCTTTGTCCATTGCGCAGTTGCTGGGAAGTGCTCATCTAATGATTCCAACATCGCATCACGGCGAACCTTGTAGAGCTCACAAAATGATGCGATCTGATCGCGCCATGGTTGATCAGCTAAGTAACTAGAAATAGTTAACTGTGTGAAGTTTGAAGGACACAAGATTGAGGATTCACTGGCGATAACTAGTTTTTCCTTTAGGGAAGGTGGCACTAACGCCCAACCCACGCGCAATCCTGGTGCGATTGTCTTTGAAAACGAGCCCAAATAGATCACGTTTTCAGAGTCTTCAGCACGCATCGCATTTGGAGATGGCTTATCAAATCCCAACAAGCCATATGGGTTGTCTTCAACAACGAAAATGCCTGCTTCACGACAAATAGACAAGATTTCTGTGCGACGAGATGCGGGTAATAAAACACCACTGGGGTTTTGGTAATTAGGAATTGTGTATAAAAACTTTATTTTGTGACCAGCAGCACGAACACTCTTGATTGCCTCAGCAAGTGCTGAAGGAACTAATCCATTCTCATCTGTTTCAACGTGGACAACAGATGCCTCATATTGATGAAAAGTTCCGAGTGCACCAACATATGAAGGCGCTTCTGCAAGAACAACATCGTGTGGGTCTAAAAAGATGCGTGAAATAAGGTCCAAAGCTTGTTGAGAACCAGTTGTAATCAAAACATCATCTGGATTAGCGCGAATTCCTTCAAGTGCCATAACTTCACAGATCTGCTCGCGAAGTTTTGGATGTCCCTGGCCATTTCCATACTGCAACGCTTCTTGTCCATTATTACGAACTAGATTGTTAACAACATCAGCCATCATTCCCATTGGAAGTGCTGAAAGATTTGGCATTCCACCCGCAAGTGAAACAATTTCTGGACGAGATGCAACAGCAAAGAGAGATCGAATCTCACTTGGCTTCATTTGGGCTGCCCTGGATGCAAATCTCTCTTCAAGATTTTGAGGAGCACCCGTTGAGAACCGTTGCGTTATGTCCGTCATGGCCTAAGTCTGTCACACCCAAGGGAATGCTTGAGTGTTATTTAGCGACGGATGCCGGCTTTGCGAAGATCAGAGATGCGCAAAGTTCCTGTTTTTGCATCATCTTCAGCAGCTAAATAAAGACGTTGAATCGCAATAACCAACGCTTCGGCAATCACATCACGAAAATCAGGGCGAGATAGGCGCCCCAAATCACCAGGGTTACTTACATATCCCAGATCAATTCGAACAGTTGGCGCTGTTGTCATACGAAGCAAATCCCATGTCTTTGCATGTGTTCGGCAATTTGCTAAATCCGTGCGCGCACAAATTTCTCGTTGTACTAACGAAGCAAATCGTTCACCAACAATTGAATGCACACCATGAGCATCACTGCCATAAAAATAGGTTGCCACACCATGTGCTTTTTCATTGGCGTAGGAATCAACATTTAAAGAAATCATTAAGTCCGCGCCACTTTTATTACTAAACGCAATTCGCTCAATTTCTGAAGGATTATTTGTGGCACCGCGTGTTAAGAAAACAGAAGCACCTAATGCAAGTAAACGACCTTCGGTGCGAACTGCAACATCATAAACAAGTTGATCATCACCATCTGGGTTTAAAACAATGACTTTGTTTGCAAGTGCTGGTCCCCGGCTTTGTTGCATCGCATTTTGTCGAAGCGTTGAAGGCACTCCCCCAGAAACAATCCTTGTTAATCGAATCAATGCGATTATCGTCGCTGGACCACATTTACCGTCAACAGTTGCACCGACAGATTTTTGAAACTCTTTAACTGCCATCTCGGTGCGCGGCCCATAAATTCCGTCAACACGTCCGCAATCAAAACCCATTTCAGTTAAGCGAGATTGCAATGCTGCAATGTCATCACCATGCATTAATGGTGATTCTTGTAAATACAAAGAACGATCTCCGAGTTTCCACTGCGCCTCTTCTAATGCGCGCGCGGTGACCGCATCAACAAAACCCGTGACATCGAGGCCACGGGCTTGTTGAAATGAGCGGATCTCCGACTCGGTTAAATCCGACATGTATTTATACGAGGAAGCTTTCTAGTTCCTTTAGTAGTGCTGGCTTTGGCTTAGCGCCGACAATCTGCTTCACAACTTCACCATTAACAAACACATACATAGATGGAATTGATGTAATTCCATACTTCATCGCAATCGCAGACTCTTCATCAGTGTTGAGCTTTACGATCTTTAGCTTTGCGCCATGCTCATCTGAGATTTCCTCAAGAATTGGCCCAACAGCACGGCACGGACCACACCATTCAGCCCAAAAATCAACCAAAACAGGGGTGCTGCTCTTTAGAACATCTGCATCAAATGATGCTGTCGTTACCTTGCTTGTTGCCATCGTATTGCTCCTTATTTGTCTGTTAGTTAAAGATTACTAGTGGGCTAAGAATTTTTCAGCATCAAGTGCTGCAGCACAGCCTGAACCAGCTGCTGTGATTGCTTGGCGATAGGTGTGGTCAACTAAATCTCCGCAGGCAAAGACACCCTTGAGGCTGGTGCGGGTTGAGCGACCTTCACAGACCACATATCCCTCGTTGTCTAAAGTAATTTGTCCAGTAATTAGTTCACTGCGCGGAATATGTCCGATCGCAACAAACAAACCAGTAAATGCACGTTCTGACTCCGTGCCATCAATAGTGTTTCGAAGCTTTAATCCTTCAACCTTGTCTGCGCCAAGAACATCAATTACTTCTGTATTCCATAAAAATTCAATCTTAGGATTAGCTTTTGCGCGCTCCGCCATAATCTTTGAAGCGCGTAGTTCGCCGCGACGGTGAATCAAAACAACTTTGTCAGCAAAACGTGTCAGGAAAGTTGCTTCTTCAACAGCAGAGTCTCCGCCACCAACAACAGCAATTGTTTGTCCACGGAAGAAGAAACCATCACATGTAGCACACCATGAAACTCCATGGCCAGACAAACGCTTTTCATTAACTAAACCAATTTCACGATAAGCACTACCCGTAGCAAGAATTACAGATTTTGCTTTAACTGTGTTGCCTGCACCATCCTTTAGAATCTTTACATCCCCAGATAAATCCATCTCAACAATGTCATCTGTTATCAACTCAGCACCAAAACGCTTAGCTTGCTTGCGCATACTGTCCATCAAATCTGGACCCATCACACCATCTGTGAATCCAGGAAAGTTTTCAACCTCAGTTGTGTTCATGAGTGCGCCACCTGCTGTAACAGAACCTTCATAGATGATTGGATCTAATTGTGCGCGCGCTGCATAAATCGCAGCGGTATATCCGGCAGGACCTGATCCGACGATTACTACATTTCTTACTTCACTCATGACGCCCCCTAGGCCCTGAAATCTATTCGTTTTCTTCTGTTTTTGCTGAACGCCGACTTATTGAACTGCCTAAGTGGCGAATCATGGAAATCTCTTCAATGTGAAGCGCCTTTGCAGCCAGGATGTATGTGAAGAATGCGACCACCATCACAACCAGTAACTCTCCTGCTTTTACAGCGCGAGTTAAATCAGTTGAGAACCATGAGATGTACTGGGTCATAATAAACAACGGCACCATTGCAAGTAATGAGGCAATTAATAGGCGTAGGTGCTGTCCAAAGAACTCAGATATTGCAAGCTTTCCGACATGTTTTTTCAGTAACCCTAAAGTGACAAGCAATCCAATTAAATAACTTGCAGAAAATGCCACACCCAAACCTACTGTTACCCACTGTGTTTTTAAGAAGTATAAGAAGAGGTAAGACATTGCAACAGAGAAAACATTGATTACAAGAATCGAGATAACTTGAGTTCGCGTATCTTCAAATGCGTTAAAACCTCTAATCAAAATCAGGTTGATAGAGAATGCAACCAATCCAAAACTAAACGCAGATAAAACATAACCAATGTATCTGGAGTCCTCTGTTGGAATACCGACAAAAATACTTTCTGTAATCAGTGGACCAAACAACAAGAATGCAACCGCACTTGGAACAGTAATCACACCAACTAAACGAATAGCTCTAATGAGTTGTGCCTTAACTTCATCCCGCTTACCATCTAGTGCAAGCTTTGAAATATGAGGCAAGATCGCGGTGACAATTGAAATCGTGACAATTGAGTATGGCAACAACATAACAAAGTAGGCATATGTATATGGTGTGTAACCAACACCGGTGACAACACCCTCTTGTGCACTTCTTACGGCAGCTGTTGTTGCAACATTTACAGTTACTAAATATCCAAGCTGGGAAATCAAAACATAAACCAAAGTCCAACCAGCCAAGTTAAATGATTTTCCTAAACCAGAAACACCCAACTTTGGTTTAATTGAGATTCCAAGCTTTCTAATAACTGGCACTAGAACCAGAGCCTGCACAACAACACTAAAGGTTGTGCCCCAACCCAATAATGCGACCTGGTTTGCGGTAATACTTGAGATATCGATTCCAGGTGAGAACAGCAGGAACCCACCGAATAATGCGATTCCTACGAGGTTATTGGCGATCGGTGCCCACATAAGCGGGCCAAAAGAGCCACGAGCGTTGGCCACTTGGCCCAGCATCGTAAATAAACCAAGGAAGAAGATTTGCGGCAAGCAGTAGCGCGTAAATGCAATTGCGATTTCTTGCTCAGTTTCAAAACCAGTTGTAAAGAACTCTGGTGCATATAGTCGAACTAAAGCTGGCGCAAAATACATACCGAGTGAAACAAGTACAAGCAGAATAAGTGAAATTGTTGTAATTAACCGTGATGCAAAATCATCACCACCATCTTCGTGTTCAAATGATCTGACCAGTTGTGGAATAAAGATTGCAGTTAGTGCGCCGCCAACAAGTAAGTTATACAAAATATTAGGCATTGTGTTTGCAACGTTGTAAGTATCCGCTAGCAGTGTTGTTCCAAGGACCGCAACAATTAAGATACCGCGAACAAAACCTGTAATACGAGAAATGATTGTGCCAAGCGCCATGATGCCTGAAGCACGGAAGAGTTCGTTAGATTTCACTTAACCCTCCTTCTCACGCGACGGACACTTTGTGCCACACCTGCCAATAGAAGAAGTATGGCGGCGCCAGTGGTAAACCAGGTCACACGCGAGTCAATTACTGTTGAATTTAGGGTCAGTATTGCCTCAGGGACAATCTCATTGCCTTCATCATCGATGATCTGTGCTGTAACCGCTGTTTGTCCTGGTGCGATTACATCCACAACCATTTCAAGCTGTCTTTTGGATTGTGCCGGGATTGTTACCGCTTCAAAACTATCAACGATTACACGAGAATTAATTGGAAGCATTGAAATATTGACCGTCACATCAGAATCAAACTCATTGATGACTGTTACCGGCAACTTAACATTTGCCGTAGTGATCTGGTACTTACCGCTATTGATGCGTAGTTTCCGCACCATTTCATCAACTGCGGCGCGGGCGCTGTAAGAATAAAAATCACGGCTATCTTTATCAAGCTTTGGTGAGAGCAACTTTGAAAGTTGAGCTCGTAGAATGATTAATTCAGGATCAGTAACGATTTTAGAAAGCCTTGTTAGAGCTTTGCGGTTGTCTCCGTACGCCTTACGCAGTGGATAACTAAGCCCTGATTTACCAACACTCCAACCACCATCTGGTTCGCTTCGTACTGTGCGACCAAGGGCTGCCTCTAATTGTGTTTTTCCATACGCGTAATAATTCTTCAATTCACTCGGTGCTAATCGTCTAGCAAGTGAGACATCTGGATTTCCGTAGGCAAGCGCAACTACTTGTTGACCATATGTAATTTGTCGAAGCTGTTTTAACCAAGCGGCAGCAATATCTTTACCGGCAGGAGATGCACCAGTTGCCAATGTGTAATCACCAGTCATTGCAATAACTTCATCAATTAGCGCTGCATCTATTACCCAAGTTTTGTTATTTGAGCGCGCGGTAAATACTAATTGTCCAAGATCACCCGAAGGAGTTAACTCCTGTGCCAAGTCATCATTTCTAAACTCGCCGTTAAAAGTTTGATGTGCCATTGATGTAATTCGCACAATTGAATCTGCGCTTTGTGCAGGAGACAGTGGAAGCACAACCAAAAGCATTGTTAAGAGGACAACTATTTTTTTCATGGCGTCAACTCTGCACTTTTGGCAATTAACTTCTTTTCATCCGGATATGCCAACCGTTCAACAATTTCAGAGAGCGGGAACCAAGAAACCTCATCCACTTCACTTTCTTGGGCCAGCAATGTTCCGCCGACCTCTGTGAACATAAAGTGATGAACAGTTTTGTGAATTCGCTTTCCACCTGCCATAAACCAAAAATCAATCACACCTAAAGATTTTGTAATCGATGAAGTAATTCCAGTTTCTTCAGCCACCTCACGGATTGCTGCTTGCTCTGGCGTTTCACCTTCTTCAATATGACCTTTAGGCAATGACCACAAAACTCGTTTTCCACTGGCATCTTTAAGATCGTAGCGACCGATCAATAAACCCATCGTCCCGGTTGTATCAATGACTAAACCGCCAGCACTGACCTCATCAACTCTTTTTGCATACGGCCGTTTTACCTCAGCACGCTTCGGTTGAGCGCTCTTCTGAGCAGTGTTTTGTGTCTGTGGTTGTGGGCCGCGATTACCGGAGCGCTTGCGCTTCCGCTTTTTCTTCGTACCTTCGCTGCCCGCACCAGGTGCCGGGATCATGGAGCAAGGGTAGTGCTTTAACCTTACTTATTGTGAGTACAGCATTAGGCGCCGCAGGAGAGTTAGCGATCCGTTCATTAGTTGAACGAGCACCGCTTGCAAGCTCCTTAGCCCAAGCCTTTAAGGCCAAGGGGTTTACCTTGGCATTGGTTGGTGGACCTGTGCGCGATGCAATTCTTGGGCGACTTGGAAATGATTTAGATTTCACGACCAATGCACACCCATTAGAAACAAAAAAGATTTTGCAAGAGTGGGCTGAAAACATTTGGGATACCGGAATTGCTTTTGGAACAGTTGCTGGAAAACGTGGTGACACAACTGTTGAAGTAACAACCTATCGCACCGAAAGTTATGATCCTGATTCTCGTAAACCAGAAGTTGAGTACGGACAAACAATTGATGGTGATTTGTCACGTCGAGATTTCACTGTTAACTCAATGGCACTTGAATTAACTGGAGACAAACCAGAGTTCATCGACCCATTTAATGGTTTGCAAGACCTAGCAGCCAAACTGTTGCGCACGCCAGGCAAACCCGGAGATTCATTTAACGACGATCCACTACGAATGATGCGTGCTGCTCGTTTTGCTTCACAACTAGGTTTTGAAATTGCACCAGAAGTTCTTGTTTCAATGAAAGATTTAGCACATCGCATCAGCATCATCTCTGCCGAACGCGTTCGTGATGAATTTACCAAGATGTTGATGTCACCTAATCCCCGCACCGGAATAACAATTTTGGTTGACACAGGTTTAGCTGATCTAGTTTTGCCTGAAATTCCAAAGCTACGTCTGGAAGTTGATGAACACCATCACCACAAAGATGTCTATGAACACTCCATCACAGTTCTAGAACAAGCTATCGAACATGAAGATCGCCTTGGAGGACCAAACCTTGTAATTCGACTTGCTGCTCTATTACATGACATTGGAAAACCAAAGACCCGCGCCTTTATTGAAGGTGGAGGAGTTTCTTTCCACCACCACGAAGTAGTTGGTGCACGCCTTGCAAAAAAGCGTTTAGAAGCGCTGCGCTTTGATAATGACACCATTGAAGCGGTGGAGCTATTAACAACGCTGCACCTTCGTTTTCATGGTTATGGCGAGGGTGAATGGACTGATTCTGCTGTGCGCAGATATGTGCGTGATGCCGGTGATTTCATTACCCATCTACATGTGTTAACCCGCGCTGATTGCACAACCCGCAATAAAACAAAGGCATCCCGCCTTGCTGCAACATATGACTCACTAGAGGCACGCATTGCTGTTTTGATGGAGCAAGAAGAGTTGTCAAAGATTCGCCCTGACCTAGATGGCGCGCAAGTTATGCAGATACTTAATTTAAAACCTTCCCGCGAAGTCGGACAAGCAATGGATTTCTTGCTGGAACTTCGTTTAGAAGAAGGTCCAATTGGTGAAGAAGCTGCTACAAAGGCGCTGCTTGCTTGGTGGGCTAGTAGGTAGCGTAAAACTTTGCTGGTCGAAGAACAATGAAAGCAATTAACAAGTAAGCAGCGGATACCGCAAGTGGCACTATGCGAGATAAACCTGAAGGTGGCAGCAATAGCGCTGCAATCAAACCACCGCTCACGATCGCACCGTTTACAACAACATCATAAACAGCAAAGACTCGGCCGCGATGGTAATCATCAATTTTTGATTGCACTAATGCATCATTTGTAACTTTAATGTTCTGACCAAAAAACGCGGTTAGGAAAGCGGTGACACACAATCCAACTTCTGTTTGTGATGCAGCAAGAATAAGTGGTGAACAGGCACTAGCGATCATCGCGAACTTAATCCATCTGTGTCTTC
>Ga0209299_1001714_pt1 | contig 11971 bp, 14 predicted proteins | sample S_140806_MF_Meta_FD_187326 | JGI IMG/M metagenome (GOLD analysis project Ga0209299, IMG submission 187326) | Freshwater microbial communities from Lake Simoncouche, Canada to study carbon cycling - S_140806_MF_MetaG (SPAdes) (version 2) | ecosystem: Environmental > Aquatic > Freshwater > Lake ...
CTGGTGATAATACCAAGTTCCTATCCAACTCGCATAGCCTCTGGAAGAGATTCGAGAACTACAAAAAGAATCCCCCGCTTGGTCTTGAGGTTGATGGCAAGATAGTTTCCATCATTTTCTGCACATACAACCGAGACGAGTATGTGAATCTATACGAGATAGTGACTACGCAGGGCAACGAGGGGAAAGGGTATGCGTCTTTGCTTTGGCGGGAGTTCATAAGGTATTCGTGCTTGGAGAAAAAATGCAAGAGGCTAAAGCTTTCCTGCACTCCGTCATCGCTGACTTGGCACATTAGAAACGGACTTGTGTTCTGGGGTGTTGATCCAACTGGCTCTCTGAGGTCGGATCAAAGAATATTCCAGACAGTTCAAGAGCAGAAGGACTATCGAGATGCTTGCGTAAAGCATCCAATCATCGGAATCCCCAGCCCCAAGGTGTGCAAAAAACTTGCATTAGAAACCATAGAGGGACACAAGTTCAGCCAGAAGAAGTTAGAGGAAGTAAACACCGCAATCGCCAAGGCTGGAAGCTTCTGGCTACGCAACGCACTTTTCCAGAAATGAATCTATACGATAAGGCGAACAGGCGAGAGGGATTCATAAGATGGTACGCTTGGTCTTTGCGGTTCTTGGATTGCGACCCTGCCGTTTGGATGACGAACTACATCAACAAAAGATACGAACACAATGACGAGCAGAGGCTGTGGCTGTGCTGGCTATACGGAAACACATACAACCTACCCACGGCTTGGGTTCTGATGAATGAATTTCCAGACTTCGAGCTTGCCACGGAGTCCAGAATAGAGGAGTGGAATCAAAAGAACTACAAGAGACTGAGATACCAAACAGACACCAAGTGGAACAAGGGGCACTTGCCGTCTATGTTCGCTTCGTACAAAAAGTTCATAGGTGCGAGGACGCAAAGAGAGAAGATAACTAGCCTTCTAGGGTCAAACGAATCAGAATCCTTTACTAGCCTCTGGAATGGGGTGAAGAATAGCCTGCATAAGTTCGGCAGATACTCGACTTGGTTTTACCTACAGCACCTAAAGCAGACGGCTAGTGTGGATATTTACCCCACAGGACTGATGCTGAACGACTACGATGGCTCAAAATCGCACAGAAATGGCCTTATTCTTGCGTTAGGACAGGACGATAGGTGCAATTCAAGGCTAACGCCAATCGAGTACAATTCGCTGGAATCAGAAGGCAATCAGATTCTACTCGAAACAAGGCAGAGATTTCCAGATGTAGCCAAATACGCAGACCCCTTTTCGATGGAAACTTGCCTCTGCTCCTATAAAAAACTATTCAGAAACCATCACGGAAGGTATCTAGGATACTATCTGGACAGGCAGGCAGAGGAAATCAGCAAGGCCGAGGGGGATGAGTGGTCTGGAATCGAGTGGAAAGTTCTATGGCAGGCGAGGAATGAAACTTTGGACAAGAGGCTAGTCTCTAAAAAAGGTATCGACAAGAGGGGCTACTCATTTATATCCAAGGACAACTCTGGTCAAATCAATCGGCTGGATTGGCTAAACGAAAGATGAGAACAATAACCGCAATAGGTGGCTCTCCCGCTACTGGCAAAACCACTTTGATGCGGAAGTTTATCGAGATACACGGCGAGTGGCAGACGCTAGAGCCAGCACCGCCAGCATCTAAAAACAGACTGATTAAATCTATCCCTTGTATGTACAGCCAAATGCTCGATCTTTTTATCTTGGGAAAGTACCAGACGAACGAATTGTTCTCTGGAACGGACAAGTTAAGTATGGCAGTCCAGCCAACGGCACAGGACTTTGTACGCTATGTGAAGAGGAATATATTGTTTGAGGGGGATAGGCTTTTCACGCCGTCTTTCTTGAAGTTCCTATCTGTTCTTCCATACACGAAGTTAAGAATTTTAATTTTAACTGCACCAAAAAAAATGCTAGAAAAAAGATACAAAGCCAGAGGCTCAAACCAATCGGAAACTTTTTTGAAGGGAAGAGATACAAAGTATAAAAACATAGCGGAAGATAGAGAACTAATTCCATTCGTTACTCGGATGAGCAACACCACGCTGGAAGAGCAATCAAAAATCGTAAATTTCCTCTGCCTTAAATAAATATTTTAAGGTTATTTTTGCTCCCCTCTGTAAAGCACACCTATTGTGTGTCTTACTCTCGAAAATAATTGAAAATAAATCTTGCCAAGCGGGTTTGGAAAGGGCATACTCACTCCCATGATAAACAACCACACGACCTTCGGAATCGAGATCGAAACTCAAATTCCCACCAACATCGCCATTCGGGTTGGCTACCACGGCAACGGACTCCCTGTTACCGAGGTTACTCTCTCCAACGGCTCAGTTGTTCAAGCTCCCCGCTTCGCTGGTGAAACTTGGAAAGCGGACGAAGATCCTTCCATCCGCACGGCCAACGGATTCAAAAAATGCGAGTTCGTCTCCCCTGTCCTCAAGGGCGATCAAGGACTCCAGCATATCCTCGAATTCCTCACTTTCCTCAAGGCAATCGGAGCAAAGCGTCCGATTCGGATGGGCGGTGCAACTCAAGGTGGAATCCATGTGACGATTCACGCTGGCACTTCGTGCGGTTCGTCCTCCCCTGCCCAAATCTTGAACTGGTGCGAGAAGGTAGCTCGTCTCGGATTCAAGCTCTCCCCTGTTTTGTACGGACAAAATGCCGAGCGTAGAGATCTCAGCCAATGGTGTCCGTTGCACCCCTCCCGCACCTTGGACGCTGAAATCAAGCGAGCCAAAGATTACGGAACTCTCAACATCAACATCGGCAAGTACGCTCTCATCAACTTCTCCAAGCTTCGCTCTACTGGTTGCATCGAGTTCCGTGGTTTTTCCACAACCCTCAACCCCAACAAGATTATGCTCATCATCTCCAGCGTGTTCTTGATTTGCCAAGAAGCCAACCGAGCCAATATCCCCAACTGGTCTAGCTCCCGCAGAATCGAGCGGACTCTCGCCTCCGAACTCTTCCGCACCATCTGGGCTTGGCGTTCTCGCAGGGACATCACTAACTTCTTCCCCACACTCAAGCGGTTCTCTCGCTCGATGTTCAATTGGGGATACGCCTCCTGTGCTTGGTTTGATCGGTTGAAAAATGGTTCGCTCCCTGTCGCCTCCGAGCGTGGCCATTGCTACATCGCCGTTGACCAAGCCGTTGAACTGATGTCGACCCCCCTCTGGCAGTCTCATGTGAGAGGGTCGATCTAAACCAAACCAACCAAACAACCAACCAAGAAAGAATAAAATAATATGTGTGTAATCGTAGTAAGTCCGAACAAAAAGAATCGCCCGACACTCGAAACCCTCAAGCGTTGCGAGCGTAGCAATCGTGATGGCGGTGGCGTGGCTTGGCTCGAAAACGGCAAGCCGACCTTCCGCAAGGGAGTCGATGCCGAATTCATCCACGACATTATGCAAACCAAGTCGGGTGCAGTCGTGGCTCACTTCCGCATCGCAACTGTTGGCGGTGTGAAGCCTGTGCTGTGCCATCCGTTCCCCATCAGCCCTCGCCCATCGCAAGCTCTCCAAGGGCAAAGCGACTCGGTTCTTTTCCACAACGGAACTTGGTCTGACTGGAACAGCGTCCTCGCCTCCGTGCTAAAGCGTAACGGACTCGAAGTTGATGGCGAGTTCTCCGACTCCAGAGCCTCGGCACTTGTCGTGGCGGTTGCTGGACGGAATGCTTTGTCCAAGATGGGCGGTAAGTTCTGCGTCTTGGATAGCGAGGGAGCGTTCATGTTCAATGGTGGCTGGACGAAGCACTCCGATGGCAACTGGTACTCGAATATGCATTGGGATTGGAAGCCCAAGTACACAAAGACCTACTCCTCGTACAAGGGAATGTCCTTGTTCGATGAAGCATATGAAGTGCTGGAGGAAGATGACCGCTTGGAACGCCAAGCTGAAAAGCAACTCTCCAAAAGATCGGATGGTCTTTTGTCCTATAACGAGACGCTGACCAAGCTGGGGTTAAAGAAATGATCATCATTAAAATGCAAAAGGAGGCAAAGGAAATGTTTAATTGTTGCCACGCTGTAGAGCTTCGGGACTCTAAAAAGCAGAAGGGCAAAAGCCTGTGGCACATTTTCAATCGCCGTTGGCAGAGGGTTTGGCCTAAAGCAATCTATGCCGAGTGCGAGCTTGAGGCTCTGATGAAGTGCAAGGATATTATTCAAGCCAAGCTCTTGAGCCTAGCAAAAAGCAAATGCATAAAGAAGGTGGACTTTAAATGAAAAGCAGAGGTATTGAGGAAGCTCTAAAGTGGTGGATTGTCTTATGCCTTGGGGCTTTGATCGGAATGGGGCTGATGAGCTGGTTGGAATATATTAAATAGCTTGGTGGTTGGTTGGTGCAGTAGGGGAGTTGGCTTGTGCTGACTCCCCTATTTGCATCTTAATCTGCGTTCTTTAGCAACATTCCCTGCACGATAAGGCTGACGCTCTGTGTTCCACTATTTACTTTAAACTGCCACTCAATATCTGTTTTCTGGTATTGAATTTGAGGAACAATCCTTTGAACCGAAAAGTTACCAAGCCAAGTTGTCTGAAGAAGATCAAAAGTTACTGGCGTAGGAGATGCGTTTGGAGTAACGGAAACATTAAATGTGACATAGTTTGTCCCGCTACCAGCATCACCGCTATAACAATCTACAGAATAAACAAATAAATTATATCCATTTGGTACTGAATATATACCAGCTTGTGTCTTTCCAACGGCAGGATTGATCTGTGCAAAAGTAACCGAGTTTGCCTTTGCGGTAATCGTACCAGAATTTGTAGTTCTACCACTGGCTGGTGCGGTCATCGACAATCCATTTACTCTAATAAATGAATTTGTAGTAGCAACAGGAGTAACCCCATTCAGAGTAACGGATTCTGTAATTGCATCCCAATTTGAGTCAAGACCACTTATCAAAATCTTTCCACCTGTATCTGCGGTAGTAGCCGTAGTTACAATTGAAAGAGTAGTTGCGGTTGTTGGATGTTGCCAGACAGTCGGAAGTCCGTCCCAAAGTGTCTTGTTTTGAGTTGTCACACCATCACTAAAAGCAAAAATACTTACTGGGCTTGCATCGGCTGGATTATTTCTGCATACCCAAGTTTTCCAATCCAAAGCTAATAGGTGATTTATCGAAAGGGGCACAATACTGCTTGACCTGTCAATTTGCTACACATATAGTAGTTGACACTTCGAGCAAGCATATGCCCCTCCCAACTCCCAAAAAAGGCGAAAAAATGGCCGATTTCATTAGTAAATTCATGGGCAATTCAACCGCCGTAAAGGACTATAAAGATTCCAAGCAGAGGTATGCGGTAGGGGCTAACATTTTCCGTGAGACTAAAAAGAAGCAGAGGAAGAGCAATCTTCAGTCTGATTCCACGATTATTTCACCAGAAGGCAACGAGACATTTGCTGACTTCTTGAATCGGTTTGTTTCTGACGAGGGAATGATTGCTATGTTCCCAGATTCGGCTGATCGGGCTGAAGTCGCCTCAGAAATCTACGATAACCACGAAATGCAGATGATGAACGACTCTGAATCTGGAAGCGATTCTACGCCTATTGAGCCTGCCGTTTCACAGAAAGAGGACGAGGATGAGGAAGATGGCGGTCAAGAGGATCTAATGTCCTCGGCTGGTGGTGCGAATAGCGGTGGAGCACCAGCTGGAACTATTCCTACAGCGGTTATTCAAGGGCAGGGTGGAGCTAAAAAGAAAAAGTATAACTACGAGGAGGGTGATGATATGACTCTTAAGGGAGTTTCTGTTCTTACAACTGGCATGGCAAAGGGGCATAATCTTCAGATTGATTCGACTACTCTCGAACAAGTGAAAAAATGTGCCGAAGCTTTCAAGGGCGGTGTTAAAGTAAACGAAAATCACGGAGCTGGTATCGGTGATATTATCGGCAAGCTCACGAACTTCAGAATTGAACAAAGCGGTGATCAGCAAAAGCTCCTCGCAGATTTGACTTTTCTCAAGAGTCGCCAAGACAGAGCTAAATACTATATGGACTTGGCCTCCGAGATCCCAGATGCGTTTGGGATTTCGATTTCGTTCAGCGGTGAATCGCAGATGAATGGTCAAGATTTTGACCTTGCGAGATGCTCTGAGCTATACTCTGCCGACCTCGTTCAGCATCCCGCTTCGAACCCAACTGGTTTATTTTCTGCGGATTGCGGTTGTGTAACGGTTGACAAAGGGGAGAATATCAATATGGAAAACAAGCCTGCTGAACCTACCGACAAGAAGGAAACCCCTTCTTATAACATGGAAGACCTCGGTAAACAGATGGCAGAATTCGCTGATCGGCTTTCCGCTTTGGAAGCTAAAATGAATCCTGCTTCTCCCGAGGAACCTAAAGCCGAAATGGAAGCCACTGCACCTGTCATCGACAAAAAAGGTTCTGAAGGCAATCCCACCACCGACATGTCGGCTGTTGAAGCTGGCAAGATCGAGCTTTCTGGTGTGCTGAAAGAAATCCGCACCGAACTTTCCAAGATGGTATCAGCTCCTATTTCTCACTCGGCACCCGCCGTTGAGGAGAAGAAGCCCACAACCTTCTCGGAACTAGTCAATTTTGAGATGAAAGCAAATAACATCTCCAAGGGTGAAGCTCTTCGCCTTTGTGTTGGAAAATACACAGAACAATATCGGAAAGAGCTTTCCGCTGGTGGCTTTAGCAAAAGCTTCTAAAGAAAGGTAAAACAAAACTATGGCAACTCAATTTGATTCTGGCTTTGCCTCGCTGGCTTTCGCTTCTACGGTGACGGCCAACAGCATCGTCAGCATGACTACTACTGACAACACGGCACAGGCTTGTGCAACCGCTGGAAACGCAATCGGCGTCCTTCAACAGGATGTGGTTAGCGGTTCTATCGGGCTTGTAAAGCTCTGGAGCCCTTCGTTCTTCGTCCGCAACCTCGCCACTTTGGTGACGGCTGCTGATAAACTTTATATCGGTGCGAATGGTACTGTCAGCGGATCTGGCACAGCTGCTCTCGGAGTAGCTCGTAATGCTGGTGCAACTGGTGATACCATCGAAGTGTTCATCACCCGCAACATCGCAGTCTAAAGAAAGGAAAATAAACAAATGTCTTATCTCACCTCTAACGCCACTCTCCGTGGCGACATCACAACGGCTCTGATCCAAGCCTCGCAAGCAGATCAGGGATTTATCGGAACCGATTTGTTCCCGATCTATAACAGCCCTGTCCGTGCTGGACAGTACCTCAAACTGCAATTGGGCAACGCTGAACTTTTGAACAGCGATGCTTCACTCGTAGCTCCAGGTTCTGCATATCCTCGCTCGGCTCGGGCGTTTGATAACGATAATTTCACTTGCGTTGAATACGGATTGGAAGAAGTTGTACCAGATGCGTTGGCTACCGATGTGTCTCGTTTCTTCGGTCTGGAAACTGAAACTGCGAAGATTCTTCTCCGCAACATTCAGATTGGGCATGAAGCCGAATGTGCTTCGACCCTATTCAATTCTGGCACCTTCAATGCGACAGCTGCTTTGGTTTCTTACCAATTCTCACTACTCTCCACAATTAACTTTGTGGCTGACGTAGCAGCTGCTAAACAGCGGTTGTTGAAAAAGGGTGTGATGGCCAACACGGTGATCATGAACCAAGAAGTGTTTGATCTCGTTCGGCGTTCACCGCTGACGCAGAATCAATTCTTCGGTGTTGTTGCGACTGACTCCCGCCGTCTGTTGTCGGAAGTTGAAATCGCTCAAGCTGCTGGCGTTGAAAAAGTGTTGGTTGGGAAAGCTGCTAAAAACTCGGCTGCTAAAGGTCAGACCTTCAGCGGTTCGTTCATCTTCCCCACGACCTATGTGGCAGTTGGACAAGTTGCTGGTGGCGATTTCGCCTCTGGTGGTGCGGGTCGCACGATTGTTTGGAGCGAAGATGCTTCTGCTCCTTTCGTTGCCGAAAGCTATCGGGACGAGGGACGCCGTTCGAACATCCTCCGTGTTCGCTCGAATCGTGTGGTCAAGGTCATCGACTCTACCGCAATGGAGTTGATCACTACCTCTTACTCTACTTCGTAATTGGTTGGTTAGTTCATAGAGAAAGGGGGATGGAATTAAAAGTTCCGTCCCCCTTTTTCTTTGACAAGAAAGGATAGATATTATGGCAGACCTAACTAATTCAGAACCTTATTATGATCAAATCAGTCACGCTGCTCGGCCTACAACCCGATATGTGACTACGACTGGTAGTTCCGTGACTGGAACATTTGCTGGTCTTGTTGCAATCACCGAGAGCAAGTTTTATTCAATCACCTCTACCGTTACTGGAATGAGTGGAATTGCTAGTGTGACTCTTGCGAATGCCGTGACCATTCCCGCTGGTGCATACATCGCTGGGGATGTTTCTGCGTTCCAGATTCATAGTGGCGTAGTTCTCGCAATCGGAGACTAAAATGGCTGGTTACGGCTACGGAATATCCGTAAGCGGTAGCAGGACTCCTGTTGTTGCTTCCAGCACACCAACACCTCCACCCAGCGGGATTGCATACGCAGACGCACCAGCAACAGCCATCAGTGTAATCAATTATACACTATTTAAGGAAAATACATTTACAGATACTAATCTTACCTATCGATTCGATGATGGAGAAAACACTCCGACAAATTATTATGCTTATAGTGCGTGGAATTTTGAATCTGGAAGTGGGAATAGAGCGATACTCGCTTTTAACGTAAACGCTTCCACATATTACTCAAATCAACCATCACAAGGAATCGGCAATATTTCATTATCTCCGAATAAATGGTATTTAATTTTATTTACAGCAGGAGTAGATGAAGAAGGCTCAATCCCGCCAGTCCCAAGTGCCGTTTATGTAAATAATTCTACTGGCCAGTCTGGAAGCTATATTCCTATATCTGGCTGGTCTCCAACGCTAACAATTCAGAATGGTGCATATGCATCTGATGTAATTTGGTTTAATTTTGCTTTTGGAGGATTTTCAGATACGCTTCTAAAATATACAAACATTCTTTGGTCAAACGGCTATGATGAAGGCCAATTTTCATTAACTTGGAATAATGTTGTGGCTAATCAATGGGCATTGGATTGTGATGGAAGCGGTACGCTACCAGCAGCAAGAGCCACAAGTACAAGTGGTGCAAACTCTGCAATCGTACCATTGGACGGATGGAGCTATACGATTGGCTCTGGTCAGGCAATTACTCTTTCCCCATTTTATCCGTAATGAAAATTGCAATCATCATCCTATGCCTTGCCCTTATTTCTTGCTCTAAACCAAAAATAACACAGGAATACCCTACCAAGTACCCAGAAACCCCTACAAACGGATCGTGGGAAGAATTTAAGCCATAGAATTTGCTTGCCAGACACCATCAGATTCCTAAAATCCAAGTATGGACAGATTCCCATTCACCCTATCCCTTTACGCTATCGTTTCTAGGGAGTGTGCATCCAAGTATATTACAAGAGCCTTGGAGTCTTTTCAGTTATTAAAGCCAGATGAAATAGTGCTTTGCTCTGCGATGGGTAAACATACGGATGAAGGGCTTCCAATTCTTGAGGAGATCGGCAAGAAGTTTGGGGCAAAAGTAGTAGTATATAAAAACAAAGACGATGCTAGTCATTGGGAGCATTTAGATAACTTTGCAGACGCAAGAAACACGGCTCTTGAGGCTTGCACTAAAGAGTTTTGTATGTGGTTTGATGCTGATGATGTTCTTGTGGAGGGAGCAGAAAAAGCTTTCTTCGCTATCGGTGAAAAGGTGACAGATCACGATTGTATTTTTGCTGGATATTCTGTTCCTCTTGCTGGCCTATGCCCTGTCCGTGAACGCATAACTCGGAATAAAAAGTTCAAGTGGAAATATCCAGTTCACGAACAGCTAAAGCCTACATCCAAAGAAGGCTCAAAAGCGATGGGAACACACACAGGGCTGATACTTCATGCACCCCTAGATCACAAGGGATCAAGCGTAGCAAGAAATCACAGGATTTTGGACGAAACTATTCGTGAAAGTTATCTATTTCGATTCTACAAAGCAGAGGAATACTTCCTATCGGGCAAATACGATGAGGCGATGCAACACGCAAAAACCGCATTAGCTGATGCCACTCTTGACCCAATTCTTCGTATTCAATGCCATACGATTATAGGTCGCTCACTTGCTGATCCAGTTCTAAAGCGTGAGGAGCTTTTTCGTGCATACGCACTAGCTCCCCACAGAATTGAGGCATTATTCTATATAGCAGAGGACTACTACACTAGAAAGCACTACATAGAGGCACTTGCCCTTGCTCGTTCCGCTTGTTCAATTCCAATTCCAAATATTGCCTACTGGACTACAAAAGAAGCCATCTACAAGTGGGAAGCACCAGATCTTTATGAAAGATGTGCAAGAGCATTAGGCGATGAGGCTTTGGTTAAGTTTTTGCAGGAAGATAAAGTTAAAAACTTTGGTGAAGTGGATATTACATTATGTCATGCAACGGCTCGTCCTATGGGCTTTCAAAGTGCAAGATGGGCTTGGCTTGCGATGGCAAAACATCCTAACAAAATACAACATTTACTTGGGATTGATTCAGATGCAGACGAGTATGCTGGTAACGAGAGAATTGTTACCCCAAATGGAAAATGTATCGGTGCTTGGAATGCTTGCTCAAAGCAAGCCAAAGGAAAATATATTGTGCAATTGTCGGATGACTTTGTCCCTCCGCTTGGATGGGATGAAGAAATCCGAAAGAGACTTCCAGACCCCGCAAAGCCAGCCGTACTTGCGGTATCAGACGGACACCGAAAAGACGATCTTCTGTGCATCGCAATCTGCACAAAGCCAACCATAGATTATTTAGGAGGTAATTTATTCGCACCAGAATACGCAGAATGTAGCGGTATTTTTTCTGATAACGAGTTCACGCTACGGACAAAGGAAATTCAAGTGGACGGACGAGACTTGGTTTTCAGGCACAATAACCCATTCTTTATAAACGCACCACAGGACGAGGTATTCAAAAAACACAATGCAGTTTCTAATTATGAGATAGGAAAGAAGATATTTGAGGAAAGAAACAAGTCTTGATACTTCAAACATTCTACAGCAAAAGCCACAAAATACTTTTAGATAAGTATTTTATTCCATCTATTAGAGATAAAAATCTTAATTTAATTACAGATGAAATTCCGCAGGAGTGTTCTGGAGTATATATGAGAGATAATTGGAACTCCTCTATGCTAAGAAAGCTGGAGTTCTGCCGAAACCTTGCAGAAGGCAACGAGGCATTTATCCATTCCGATTGTGATATTCAGTTTTTTAAGCCAATAAAGGATGATGTAGAAAATACTCTAAAAGAGTGTGATATAGCTTTTCAACACGATGGTCAAGGGCATCTTTGTGCTGGCTTGTTTTGTGCTAATCCATCTCCGAAGATTGCGGAACTTTTCCAACTAGCGATAGATATGGTTAAAAGTAAAAGCACTCAACACGATCAGCACGCTCTGAACTTAATTCTAAGAAGTGGAAAATCTGGTATAAAGTACGGATATATGCCAAAAACATGGTGGACGCACGGATCAGAATCATTTGATATTTGGAGGGGTGAGGAATTAAACCCACCAAAAGATATAGTTGCTCACCACGCAAACTGGGTCGGGGGAGTTGAAAATAAAATAAAGCTTTTAGAGCATGTTATGGAAAAAGTATATAATGGTAAATATACTTGGGTAAAGAAAAATGCCACAACTTGTTGCCTTGATTCTGTATATGGAAAATCTGAAGATACATTTTTATTGATGCCGATAGGCAAAGATGGGCGTGAAATACTAAAATCCTCTAAGCTTACAAAAGAGGTTATAGAAGAATGCACAAAAAGAGGTGCGATGTGAAATATAGCTTATGTCACCTTACTCAAAGTGAAGATCAAAATGTAATCGGTCCAGTTCAAGACGAT
>Ga0209299_1001727_pt1 | contig 11908 bp, 3 predicted proteins | sample S_140806_MF_Meta_FD_187326 | JGI IMG/M metagenome (GOLD analysis project Ga0209299, IMG submission 187326) | Freshwater microbial communities from Lake Simoncouche, Canada to study carbon cycling - S_140806_MF_MetaG (SPAdes) (version 2) | ecosystem: Environmental > Aquatic > Freshwater > Lake ...
TAAAGTCAGATTTACTTGGGTTCGGTTCTTTTACACCTTCTTCGCGGCCCAATGAGTTGACCATGTCCCTCATGGCTAACAAGCAGTCAGTGTTCACGAAACTTATTGAACGCACTGCTGAAGGAGACGGTTGTGCCCAAATTGAAAACATCATCGTCAATCAAGCAGAAATTGAAGAGCCGTTGTGGAGGGCTGGCCTGTCTATTGCGAATCACTGCGTAGATGGCGCTAGTGCTATCCACCTTATATCTGACCAACACCCTGACTATTCTCCGGAAAGTACGAAAAGAAAAGCAGCCTCAATCGCTGGGCCATACACTTGCTCTAAGTTTGAATCGCTTAATGCTAGTGGGTGTGAGAACTGCAAATACCGTGGGCGTATCAAGTCACCAATTGTTCTTGGCAACGAGACTATGGCGGCAGGGGAAAAAGACATCGTTGAACAGGAGTCTGATGGGTCTCTAAGGAAGTACGAGATTCCAGACCTTCCTTCTCCTTACTTTGCCGGTAAATTCAAAGGCGTCTACAAGAATGTCACGGATGGTGACCCTATCCTTGTTTATGAAAACTACTTGTTCGTAATCAAACGGTTGCACGACAAAGACGGAGATGGCGAGTGCATACATATGCGTTTGCACCTGCCTGTGGATGGGGCCAGAGAATTCACGATAGTTGCGGCTGACATCGGGTCAAAAGAAGAACTGCGAAAGATTCTCGCGCATCACGGTGTGGTGTGTGGCGGTGACCAGATGAAGTTAATTATGGCCTATATCATTGATGTTGTTAAAGATTTACAGACACGAAAGGAAGCAGAGTCCATGCGCAATCAATTTGGTTGGGCTGATGATGACACCAAAATTATTATTGGTACCAAAGAAATCAGTGCCACAGAAATTAAATACAGTCCTCCTTCGGCGGCTACTAAGGTTTTGGCTGAGTGGATGGAACCCAAGGGCACTCTAGAGAAGTGGAAGCAGTGCGCCAACGTCTACAACATGGTCGGTTTTGAAGGACAGGCTTTCGGCTTTCTATCCGGCTTCGGTGCGCCCCTCATGAAGTTTATGGGCATGCGTGGTTCCTTGATTAACCTTCTTAACAAAGAGTCAGGTACAGGTAAGTCAACCGTCCTCAAGCTGTGCAATAGCATCATTGGGCATCCCGAAGAACTGATGTCGCAATGGAAGGACACCTACAACCACAAGATTCACCGGCTTGGCTTACTTAACAACTTTGCCTACACGTGCGACGAACTCACCAAGATGACTGGGGATGATTTTTCGGACATATCTTATAGTATTACGCAAGGGCACAATAAGGGCCGGATGCAATCGCAAACGAACGCGGAACGCCCAAACAAGACCACGTGGGCAACCATTGGCTTGACTAGCTCCAATGCTTCGTTCTATGACAAACTGCGTGCTTTAAAGGCAACGCCGGATGGCGAAATGATGCGCCTTATCGAGTACACGGTTAACCGCACCTCGAATCTGTCCAAGCAGGAAGCTGATGAAATCTTCCAAATTATGTACGAGAACTACGGCCACGCAGGTCCTATCTATCTTGAATATATTGTGAAAAATAAGGACTTGGTCATTGACACGCTTCGCACTGTGCAAAAGAAACTTGATGCACTTGTGGGGTTGGAAAGCCGAGAACGTTTCTATTCCGCTACCGCCGCTGCCAATATCACTGGTGGTCTGATTGCCAAAGAATGCGGTTTAATTGACTACGACATGATGCGTGTCTTCAATTGGGTTGTTGGCATGCTCCGTGAGTTGAAGGAGAGCATCATTGCTCCTACCGAAGACTACACCGCTACCATTGGTGAGTTCATCAACGAGAATTGGTTCAAGGTGTTGGTCATTAACGACATGGCAGATAACCGCACAGGACTAGACCAGATTCCTCTGATTGAACCTAAGCAAGAGCTTATTATTCGGATTGAACCGGATACCAAGAAGACGTACATCTCAGCTAAGCATCTGCGGCAGTATTGCAGCAAGCAGCAGGTACCCGTGCAAGACATGCTCATCAAGTTGCGTGAGGCCGAGGCTTACGAAGGCACTATGAAGAAGCGGATGTCCAAGGGCACCAAGATTCCGTCACCCCCTGTCGAAGTCTTTGTGTTTAACGACAAGATTGTGGACCCGCAGCACTTTGTTGAAACGCTAGCTGACAAAGTGAAAACAGAAGAAATTATTGCAGAGTAATCTGACTTGTAATTCAACCAAGAAAATACTACACTTCGCCTGCCCGCAAGGGCACCTCTTGGTTATCTCTCTCCTTAACCCCGCCTCGTGCGGGGTTTTTTTATTCTTCGTCGTCGTCCGCGTAAGCAGTCATCTCTTCAGCACGGTTGATGAATGCTTTATTTATACGCAAGCCACCAAGCATGCTTGCCTGTGCTCGTTCTACGGCGCGTTTCTTCATAGAAGCTTTGATAGTGTCAAACTTGATTTGAAATTCTTTTTCTGGATGTACCATATTCCAATCAGCAATTTTTTCTAATATCTTAGCTACCGCATCACTATCACCAGCATCGTAAGCCATAGCAAGAAAGTTCAAGTAATCTTGTCTGCGCGACTTAAGCGCTTCTTCCATACTCTTGGCTTCGATGTTTGCTGCTTGACGCTGCGCCAGCCGTTCCGGTGAGAATCCAAGCATCTGCAAAAATGCTTCTTTCGCCGAAATATTTTCAAGCAAGGTATCGCCCTTCATTGTAAGAGCGCCTTCAGAAGCTAAACGACTACCAGCCATAATGTTCTTGATAGCAGCGGGAGCAATAGTCTCAAACGCACGTTCCACATGCCCATCATTGAACCGCTTAACAGCCTCGGCAGAATTAATAATCATACCCGCAGAAGGGCCTAGCAAATTAATGATTGCATTCTGAGTGTTTGTAACTTCGTCTTGGTTTCTCTTGGTATCGCGCCACCACATATCTGTGAGATTGGTGCTCATACGGTCTGACAGTGAGGCCCCTGTAATCTGGGGTACAACACCCCGTGCAATAGAGTCGCCTACAAAACCACCAAACACCGAGTTCAACCAATTCTTGTACCAGTTTTCAACGTCGTACTCGTCGTCATCATCACCGAACACAGAAGCAAAAGCATTGGCGATACCGGAGAAGATAAACCATACCGGCATACCCATCGTACCGGCAAACAAGAATGACATACCCATCATGCCTGCAAAAGTACGCCGCGCATCTTTGCGAAGTTCAATTGACTCCTTCATGACTTTATTGGCTTCGTCAGTTTTGCCTTCAGCCATAAGTTGTTCGTACTCTTTTTGCCCAATCAAGTTTGTAGATTCATAGGCAGTGCGGAACAACAGATAAGTCATGTGCTGGGCGTATTGCTTGAACTGCAGTAGCACCTTTGGTAGGTCACCTTGGAAGTAGCGCGGCTTATTAGCAGTTGAATAGTCAAACATCGACTTATAGGTGAGGTTCTTAGCTTTCTCTACAGCCGCTTCAAAATTACCACCATTAGATTTGTATGCTAAATCAAACGCAGCCATAGCCGTAACTTCACGGTTAAATCGTTCCGCCTTATGGAATGGGAACGCAGCAAAAGTCATAACCTTATGCCACCGGCCCGTGTAGTCATTGCTGGGCTGCTCAGAAAGCCCCGCAACATCGTGCGTCATAGATACGTCAATAAGGCCAGAATCAATAAACGCTTGGTAGGCACGTTTTTCAACTTCCGTAAGATTCTTATTGCGCCCAATTGACGGAGCATCAAAGTTACCAAGCTCATCTTTCCACCCACTACCACTAAGCATCTTCATGTACTTGCTATACGCCTGCCTAGCGGGACCCCATCCATATGGACCAGCAAGCACCGGATAACCGATAGTAGGCACTGCGAGCATGTTCACGATTGCAGACGCAGGGGATGTCAAGAAGTTTATGAACCCAAGATTGGACACAAAAGTAACCCACGATGCTTGGTCCATTGGGCTAAGCACATTATCTAAACGCCGCTGAACTTCATTAAGGTAATCATTCAATGTGCGACGAGTTACATCTTCTTCCGGAGTTGTGGCTACGCCTTGCGTGGACAAGAAATTACGAGCTGCCTCCATACTGTCGAACATACGCGGCGCATATTCAAATCGAGCCTGCTGGTATCCAAGGTGAAACATGGCATGCGCAAAACTGCGAACCATATCAGCACTTGCACCGGGTACGTTTTTACGATGCAGGAACATATTACGAATACTTTGCGATGGAAGTGTAGTAATAAACAATTCACCCATCTGGTCTAAGATAGCTTCCTTAAGTTTTTCTGGGTCTTTTTCATCTACGTTGGTGACCATCCCTTTAAGCTCTTCAAATAATCGAGCGTTTTGAAGAGCAGTAGATGTCATGCTGCGGACATCGTTGCCTGAAGCAAAATTTCCTTTGGGGTCTTTCGCTCTCGCGTCTTTCAGCGCTTCATTACGTGCATAGGCAGACTCAAACATATAGAACTTCATGTCTTTGCCGGTACCTTCTTTGTACCAAAAACGCCCGAACCGCTTGAGCGGAAAGTACGGGTCAATCATTTGCTCAAACTGACTCTCAATCTTCTTGTCAGCTAGCACGCGTGCAAGTGCTGTATCTACTGTTTCTTTACCCGAAGCAATTAACTTCTGGGCGTCTTGCTCAATTTCAGACTCGATGAGCGCTTTAAGTTCTTCATCTGTTTTGCCCGTATATAGCTGTCGATAAGCAAACAACTGCCTTGCAACATGCTCTCTAGTGGCCCGTTCTGCGGCTTCCTTGGACCCCATGATGCGGCGGTATTCCCGTTCCGCAGAAATACGCTTGTAGTTTGCTAAGGTATCTCTAAAGAAGTCGCGCATCTCAACATAGAGTTCTTGAGCGGCAGCGCCATCCTTCATCTTGCCAAGAGCTTCCCAATCTGCAGTCAACTGCTTTAGAAGCGCCGCTTTCTTTTTGTCAGCAGGGGTGGCAGGGTTCGCTACAGATGGGTCCAGTTGTTCAACAGTAGACGTTTGGATGAGGCGAGTAAGCAGCTCTGACGTAGCCTTGTTGGACGAATACAACTTCATTAGTTTGTCAAGAATAGGCTTACCCTTTTGGATAGTCTTGTTACGGCTATCCTGCATATCTTCGATATTCTTGATTAGCAAGGAGATTTGAGGGACCTTGGTTTCAAATTCTCCAGTCAGTCTGTTGTACTCGATGCCAATCATTTCTTCGAGCTGACGCAGAGTAAAAGCGCCTAAGAAATACTTTCGAGTCTGGTCTTTCATGGTTGACCAAAGCTCAGAAAGAATTATCTTAATATCGTTGAATTCTTTGGAGTTTCTGATTTGATTGCTGATGTTACGGATAGCACCGGGCTGTTCGTTTGAGTTGTTCTCGTAGTACCCACGCATGGCAGCGTTGGGGTTGCCCGAACCAAACCTATTATGTGGTGCATCGAATAGAGCTTGGGTTTGGATGATTGTCTGACCAAGCACATTATCAACACCAAACATCTGCATACAGAACTGAACAAACTTATCCCACCAAGACTTAGAAGTATTCCTGTATTGAATCGCTTGAAGAACTTTTTGAAACTCGTGATTTGTAAATGCTTCAGCTACAAATTCGTGAATGGTTGTAAATCCATACTTATCGAGTTTAGAAATAGATTTAGAATGCTCATACAGTCTCTTTAGCTCAAACGCCGCTTCTTGCTGCCGAGCACCGTAGGCTGAAGGGTCATTTAAAACTCTAGAAGTTGCTGCGTGCATAACTTCGTGCAGAAATACATACACAGAATTAGCACCCATATTATTGTGAGTATTTAGTGAAATTGAATCTACATCAGGAAAGTAAACACCCCAAGCAAGATTAATAGTTTGCTCATGGTGCTTTACTTCTTTATGGAGGTTTTTTATTTCCTCAAAAAGATTTTTTGGTAAAAGAGTGTCTCCGTAATCTTCTTTATATCTATGTTCTTCATATATGATACTAGAAAGCCCATCATACAATTGAACAATTTTTTCAGTAGCAGGTAACCGTGCGCCAATACCTTCAAAAATCCGCACATACCTATTTATGAGCGGTTCTGATGACGCAAGTTGTTCTAATTGATTATAAATATCAAAAACAGAATGATAAATTGACGAATTTGGGTCTACAAAACGTTCATAAATTTCGTTAAGTTTGTTGTAGCCAATAGACGTTTGAAGATTAAGTGACAGCAACTTAGTGATAAGCTGCTTCTGATATGGAGTTAGGTTTTTCTTTTGGACAGCTAATAGTATTCTAAGAGCGTCGTTTAAGTCGTTTCTTTCAATGGCCCCAACTACTGCCGGGTGCATCATTTGAGTTAAGGAGCCGGATACTTTTTCAGAAGTAGCGAAGGGGCCAAGCCGTGATTCTCTTTCGGCTTCCTCGTACTCACGCACGGTTTCTGCTTCTGATTCTAGATGCTCACTTCGCTCTTCCCGTTGCCGGTCGATTTCTGCATCACGGGTAGCAAGATGTTCATACGCACGGCGGTACTGTTCAAACTTGCGGTTTACTTCTGGAGAAGCGTTAGTAAGTAACCACTCTTGAAAGAATGGGGCATACTCGGCCCCCTGCCCACTAAACAACTCATTACGCGGCGTGCCATACGCCATATCAAAGGCGGCTGCACGAAGAGCAGTATCGAAATTAAACCGGCGGAAATAGTCATTGGCCGCACGCTCTGCCTTATCCAAGTTCTTGAGGCCAGACTTAACTTTTTCCTTTAGCTTCCGCAGTGTTTGTTTTGCTTGCGCGTATGCGTTGGTGCTCGGGGTTATGCCTAAGCCTTTAAGTTGCTGTTCTGAAACAAAGTCATTGAACGCAAGTTTGAGCTTGTTGACCCCGTCGTATGTGGTAAGGTCGGGTAGGTTGGTGGCGCTGGCTAAAAACTGCTTTTGTTCCTCTGCCGACAGCTTGTCAAAGTTCTCAAACTCTTTAAGTCTTTCCGGACTGAGCGGCTTTAAGTATTTATTGAAGAACTCTTTGATAAGTTCGGTGTAGTACGGCAGTTCTTTGTCATCTGCCTTGAGGTCTTCGTACATATCGCGGATAGCACGAATAAGACCCTTGTCTTCTAAAAGGGCGCTACGCTGTTTCTTAATTTCAAGTTTGGAGGGGGAGCTAGGCTTAATAGCCGCAAGAAACCGCTCCAACGGTGCCGCACTTACATCCGTAACTAACTGTTCAGCGGGTTTAACCGTCTCAATGGTGGGCGGTGCTTGCGGTTTTTCAACAGGAGCACCAAGGTCCAGCCCTTGTTGCGGGGCTTCTCCAGTAGTGGTTTGCGGTGCTGTTCGTTCTTCTTGAGAAACCGCCGCACCAAAATCAAGCCCTTGCTGTGGCCCCATAGATGCAAGGGGAGCGGAAGGCATACGGGGAGGATTGTCAAGGCGTTGTTGCAGTCGGCTTTCTAGCTGGTCTTGTTCTCCAGCAATCTGTTCTTGCTGCGCGTCAATATCTTGCAAGCGAGCTTGTACTTGCTCATTTTGTTCTTGCTTTAATAAAGACTTTCTTTCTTTTTCCAGCTCGTCGTACTGAGCTTGCAGCGTCTCCATCGACGGGAAAGCTTCTTCTGCAAGTCGGTCTACAGTACTAGGCGGCGCGGGCGGAGGCGGTGCGGTTTCCCCACGAGCTTGACGAACAGCTTCTTGTTCTAAATCAAGGTCATGCTGGTCTGCTTCGTCGTAAGCATTCTTAGAAGGTGGAGGCGGAGCTTCAGCAGCGGGCGGGGTTTCTCCGGCTTTCTTCTGCATATAGCCACGAGCAGCACCTGACACTCCACCAAACAACACAGAACCAGCAGCTCCAGCAACGCCAGCGTCCACTACCCTTTGGAAATCTTGGCTATTCCATACATCTGCATGGTCATCCACAAATTTTTCTGCTGCGATGCTAATCGCCTCTTGCGCGGCTTCCGTTGGGCCTTCGGTTGCAACACCGGTAATAACATCGGCTGCGGCACCTCTTGCAATGCCCGGCTTCATACCAGAGCGTTCAAGGATTCGTTCAACAACCCCAGCCTTAACGCCGGGGGTAAGTTTATTTAGCGCATACGCAGGGAACACCGAATCCAATGCAGCGGACACGGAGCCAGCCAAAGCGGCAGCACCCGGTTCTAACTTGCCAGTCTTTTCGTAGATATTCTGGAATACTTCGGGGGAATTAAGTGCGTATGAACCAAGATACACACCAGCAGCCTGCCCAAATTGCTGACCAGTTTTTTCTGCTTTAGGAAGTACACGTGCTGCTAAATTAGCAGCGGCTTCCTCGGTCATTCCTTTTTCAGCAGCACGAGCCGCTAGTGCTTCAGTAGCTGTACGGCCAGCAAGGGCGCGACCTCCCATACCTGCGACACCGCCGGGTAGAAGAACCGAAGCAATGTTGGGAACCTGCTCTGCGCCAGTCTCTAGGATGTACGGAAGCACATCGCCAAGACCCTTAACATCACGATAGCTTTCATATCGTGGTGCATACTTCTCTTTAATTTCTTTTTGCGTGGCGGCAGCTTCTTCCATCTGTCGCTTGGCGTATTCATCTTCACCAACAGCAGAAGCGGCCATAGCGGGAATGACATCCCCGAAAGTAGACCCAAGCTGCTTAACCCCGCGCATAACAGCACGGCCTGTCATATCTAGCAGGCCGGTATCTTTGGTCGGTTCCGGTTCTTCTTGTGTTTTTTGATACGCGCTATACCGGCGCAGAAGTTCAGACTTAGTTATATTATCTGGCACACCACTGATAATGGTGCCATCTGGCATCTGAACATCCATAGCAATCCTTAGTCCTTAAGGTCATTAAATGATACAACGCGAGAAGAAGCCCCGCCAGCAGTAGAAAGACCGCTTATTGCATCATACCCCGGAATTTTTCTAAACTCTTCTTGCTCAATTTCCTGCATTGTTTTCTTATCCCCATCTTTTTGGGCTTTGAGATAACGCGGATTCATAGCAATTCTATCTCTTGCACGGTCCATACTTCTAATAACTTGCGCCGTAAGACCGCTAGTGCCTTGCGCCTTAGTACCCGAAATGGCCTTAGCAAACATATCTGCTTTAGTTTGACCATCCGCTGCTTGATATGTCGGGTCGCTTTGTAATTGAGAAAGGACAGTAGAAACAAGGTCAGGCCGTTGTGCCACGATTCGTTGTGTCTGTGCATTAAAGCCTTGAATGTCGAGGCCAGCTCTTTGTAGCGTAATTTCAGCTTGCTTAAATTGAAGGTCCGCTTCTTTGGATTCTTGCCCAAGATTTGTTGTTTGCACGCGCCCTGCATCAGTAATGGCGGCTTTAACGTCATCGCGCTCAAACGCCTTCGCTGCGCGGTCAGCAGCGACTTTATCCTTCGCAATGTCTCGCTTGGCGTTTCTAACTTCCGTGCGGTTTTCTCTAAGTTCAGCAGCAGCTTCCTTACTACCTTCTTGACGGAAGCGGTTTTGTGCGTCGGCAAGGGCGAACTGTGCGGTATCCAGTTTTTCACGCGAAGCCTCAAGCTTGTCTTGCGCGTCTGTATATGTTTGAAGCCCTTTAATACCACCTTCACCAAGAGCAGCTAAGAAATTCGGATTTTTGCTAGCCATCATAGAGAGGCCACCAGCAATCAAAGCGTCCCATTTATTTTGAGCGCCCTTAGCTTCAAGGTCTTCTCCACGTTTCTTAAGGCGAGCAGATTGTTCTTCGTAAGGTTTTTCGCTTACACCGAACGCTGCTTGTACATCTTTTACTCGCTTTGCCGCGTCTTCAGTTGAAAGCTCAGGAGGAACATAAGTTTTTTCATCCAAATAAACCGGCTTCCGACTTGCTTCCAGTTGTTGAAGAACTTCAGGAGTATAGAGGTTGGTGGCCCGGCCAAGCTTGGTTGAAATACTGGGTAGCGCGGGCAAACCCGGACCAGCAGGAACTTGTGGACCAGCGGGACCAGCGGTGGGACCGGCAGCGGGAGCTGCGGCGGTTGGGTTCTTTATTGGGAGGTTTCCTTGGTATTCCGTCTGTGCCAAAGCAGCATCAATGTTTTCCAACTCTGCACGAAGCTTTTCAGACTCTGGTTCCTGTTTAGGATAGTGTGGCTGTTTTCTAGCTTCATAGGTTGGCTTGCCAGTGAAGAAGTTACCAACTCTGGATGCAAGGCCACCGACACCTTCAACAAGATTAGCAGCAGCATTAGTAGACCAGCGGCCCGGAGCCTCTATAGCGTTAAGCATACCTGCTCTATCTTCGTCAATTTGTGCTTGGCCCGAGCTTTCCAACTCTTGCAACCTGCGCATAATTTGAGCGCGTCTATTTTGGTATGCTTGTAAACTAGACGCATAGTTGGGCATAGATGAAACCAAACTACCATTGGTAACACCGTCAAAGCGCGGCACGTGCCCGCCTTCATCAAACGCAACGATGCCACCACCGGCCATGTTATGTTCTTGGAACATGTGGTCGGGTACATGAAGTTCAGCTAAGCCACCATGCGCAGCTTGCATCACAGGTTGTTGCGGCTGCATCTGAGGCTGCATTTGTTGCTGTGGCATTTGTTGCTGCGGCATTTGTTGCTGCGGCTGCGGCATAGCCCGCTGCATAACGTCTTGCGCCACCGTACTGGTGGGCATTTGTTGCATCTTTTTATCGAGGTCTTCTCGGTTATTTAATTCGCCGAGAATAAGGGTAAGTTTATAGTCGGGTTTAGGGTTGGTAGCTTGCCGCTTATACAAGTCCATAAGCTGCGGCGTAGTAAGGTTTTTAATCATCGCCTCAAGTTTGGGCGATAACGGATTTGAGATTGGGGTCATGTTTTGTTGGAGACTCATGATTAACCCCTATTCATCGCGTTATACAGGCCGAGACCAGCAAGGCCCGGAATACCCTCAACTTCACCACCTTCAGCAAATACGCCAGCTTTGCTACCTAAACCATACAAACTAGCGGCACCGCCTATTAGTTGCGCACCAAAGTTAGGCGCCTGTTGATACGCCTGCTGGGTAGAGGCAAGCTGCACAGGCAGGCCGCGAAGGACGTTGCTGTAGAAACCTAATTGTTCCAGCGGGTAATCACGCTGGCGCAGGAAGTCTTGGTACGCCATATCAAGTTTTTGTTGCTCAAGGGCTTGCGGTTGAGCGGCGGTTTGCGCCTGAACACCAAGTCGTTGGACATCAGCTTGCTGTTGTGCAGTGCCTAGATTACCTAAAAGCTGCGAAGCAGTGCCCGCTTGCTGGAGGCCCTGCATACCAAGACCACCCAAGAATTGTTGTTGGCGCTGAGCGGCATCGAAGGCCGACTGATACCCACGACCAAGAACATCTTGGATACCTTGATTAGCAAAGCGCTCACGTTCAGCAGCCATAAGGGCTTGACGCGACCCACCGAAAGCCCCACCTCGCATAGAAGCAAGAGCATCCGAACGCTGATTTAACTGCGCCTGCCTATTCAGTTCACGAATCTGCGGGTCGAGTGCGCCTTGGATATAAGACGACATGTAGTTTTGAGTAGGGCCAAACGCCGCATTAAAACCCTGCTGAGCTGCACCCAAACCTAACATGCCGGTAGCGCCTGCGCCTTGAGTAGCGGCACCAAATTGACCCGGAGTTTGTAATCCTAGAGTTTCAGATTGAAGAGCTTCTTGGGCGGGAGTGAAGCCAGCAATGCGGTCACCACCATACGTTTGATAAGGACGATAAGATTCAGCTTGGGTTCGTTGGAGAAGATTTTCAAAATATGGCCGCGCATACTCAGGCAGATTAGTCTGCGTTACGGTTTGACTTGTTGGTTGCGACGGTGCCTTACTTCCCTTACCCATTTTCTGCTCCTTAAACTACCCTACCGGTAGTTCGTACGTAATAAATTTTGCCTCATAGCCATCATCCCTAAAGACTCTAGCCCATCCGGGTCTGCCGGGTGACTCAATTTTTTC
>Ga0209299_1001728_pt1 | contig 11908 bp, 9 predicted proteins | sample S_140806_MF_Meta_FD_187326 | JGI IMG/M metagenome (GOLD analysis project Ga0209299, IMG submission 187326) | Freshwater microbial communities from Lake Simoncouche, Canada to study carbon cycling - S_140806_MF_MetaG (SPAdes) (version 2) | ecosystem: Environmental > Aquatic > Freshwater > Lake ...
GCCTTCGCTACCCACCATCAAGCGCGTAAGGTCATAGCCTGCGGAAGATTTTTTAGCGCGCGTACCAGTACGAATGACTTGGCCATTCGACGTGACCACTTCTAAAGCCAACACGTTTTCGCGCATAGTTCCATATCGAACTGCGTTAGTTCCACTCGCACGCGTCGCACTCATGCCGCCAATCGTGGCGTCAGCACCGGGGTCGATTGGAAAGAACAAGCCAGTGCTTTTGATTTCTTCGTTCAACTGTTTTCGGGTAACGCCTGCTTGCACTGTCACGGTCAAATCGTCTGCGTTGATAGACAAAACCTTTTTCATACGACTCACATCAATACTGATTCCGCCTTGTACAGCAAGCAAATGCCCTTCAAGCGATGACCCAATACCAAAGGGAATGACAGGAACGCGGTACTGTGCAGCCAACGCCACTGCATCGGCTACGTCTTGGGTGTTTTCAGCAAACACCACCGCCACCGGTGGGGGCACCTCTGTAAACGCAGACTCATCGCGGCCATGCTGTTCACGTACAACTTGGGCGGTAGAACAATTGGCAGCAAACCGCGATTTCAAAGCCTCTACAAAAGCTGGAGGAATATCGCGTTGCGATATCACGGGAACCAAGTGGTCATGCGAGGTAGGTGCGTTCATGCGATGTCTCCAAGTAAGCGGATCATTCTAATTAGAACTGCACATTTATGTACACCACAGTGGCGACAGGCACAATAATGTCTGTAAGCGAAAAACGCACAAAGACAAAGGAAAACCCTAATGAGTAACCGACTCACACAAATTGCAACCCGCACAGGCGATGCAGGAACAACTGGACTCGGCGACAACCAGCGCGTCTCCAAAAACAGCTTGCGCGTGCACGCCATGGGCGATGTGGACGAACTCAACTCCAGCATTGGCGTTCTGCTGTGCGAAGAGATGCCGCAAGCTGTGCGCGAAGTGTTGGTGGAAATCCAGCACCAGTTGTTTAACTTAGGGGGTGAGCTGTCTATCCCAGGCTTTGAACTCTTAAAAGCCGAGGCGGTGTTACAACTCGATGAGGCGCTAAAGCGCTACAACGCAGATTTGCCGAGTTTGAAAGAATTTATCTTGCCGGCCGGCAACCGCGGTGCTGCGCTGGCACATGTCTGTCGCACTGTGGCGCGTCGTGCCGAGCGCGCTGTGGTGGCCTTGGGTAATGAAGAAGCCTTAAAAGACGCACCACGCCAATACCTCAATCGCTTGAGTGATCTGATGTTTGTGCTGGCCCGCGTGCTCAATCGCCAAGACGGTGGCGACGATGTGTACTGGAAAAGCGAACGGGTGAAAACTGCTTAATTATTAAAAGCGTAGTCAGCGCATTTATCGTGGCGCAAGAATCGCCATGGTGATGCGTGACACGCAGGTCAACTCACCAGCATCGTTATGCATATCGATTTGCCAGACTTGTGTGCTCTTACCAATGTGGACAGGACGTGCTGTGCCTGTTACCCAGCCAGAGGTAGCGCTCTTTAAATGGTTGGCATTGATATCTAAACCGACAGCGCGGTGATCCGGCGGGCACGAATAATGTGCACCGCAAGAGCCGATGGTTTCTGCTAAAACTACGCTCACCCCGCCGTGCAACAGACCATACGGTTGGCGGGTGCGCTTATCAACAGGAACACGTGCACGGATAAAGTCATCTCCTACTTCTAAGAACTCTAAGCCTAAATGCTCAGTCGCCGTATCGATATGGTTCGTCAAAAGAATAGCCGGAGAGATTTCTTTTTTCCAAATGCGCATGGTGTTTTAGAAGTTAACGTTGTGGTGGCCTTTGAGCTGCAAAATTTTACGGGCTTCGTCTGGCGTCGCTACTTCTAGCGAAAGCCCTTCGATGATTTTGCGAATGCGTGTGACTTGATCGGCATTCGACTCAGCCAATTTACCGGGGCCATCCCACAATGAATCTTCCAAACCAACGCGCACATTGCCACCCATGGCTAAAGACTGTGTGGCGATTGGAATTTGGTTGCGACCGGCACCTAGGACCGACCACACATAAGCGTCGCCAAACAAGCGGTCTGCAGTGCGTCTCATATGCATCACATCATCGGGATGTGGGCCGATGCCACCCAAAATACCAAAGACAGATTGAATCAGGAAAGGCGCTTTGATCAAGCCGCGGTCAATAAAGTGCGCTGCGGTATAGAGATGCCCAATGTCATAGCACTCGATCTCGAATCGCGTTTCGTTATCGCTGCATGACTGCAAGATGTGTGCAATATCTTTGAAGGTGTTTTTAAATACGCGGTCATCACTGTTGGCGAGATAAGGCACTTCCCAGTCATGCTTAAAGGTTTTGAAGCGCTTGAGCATGTCGTACAAACCAAAGTTCATCGAGCCCATGTTCAATGACGCGACTTCAGGCTTGAAGTGGTGCGCTGGGCGCAAGCGGTCGGCAATCGTCATCGTGGGTGCGCCGCCAGTGGTGAGATTGATCACCACATTGCTTTTCTCTTTGATTTCTTTCAAAAACGGCGTGAACAACTCGGGGTCTTGCGAGGGGCTGCCATCAACGGGATTGCGCGCATGCAAATGCACAATCGACGCACCTGCTTTAGCGGCGCCTAAAGCCGCATCTGCAATTTCTTTGGCAGTCACCGGTAAATGCGGTGACATGCTGGGTGTGTGAATCGCGCCGGTGACGGCGCAGGTGATGATGACTTTGCGTGACATGGAATAACTCCTAAGAAGAAAAGCGCTAAAAGAAGAAGGCTAATTATGAAGTGGCAAATTAGGCAGGTTGGTCTTTCTGGTGACGCCTAAGTGCCATCAAACGGCGATCACGCCAATGTGAACGTGCATCAAGTTGGTTATGTTCTAAAACTTGTCTGCGCTCGCGTTCAATTTCTGCAATCACTTGAGGCGACCAAGTATTGTCAGCTTGGGTTTTACTGACTTCTGCGTACGTGTGGCCATATCGGTTAGCGTAATCGACCACGCCATCTGGCGCATTCAAATCAATGGTTTCAAATGGGCCCATAAATGACCAGCGCAAACCGAGACCAAACTTCATGACTTTGTCGAGGTCCTCGGAACTTGCAAAGCCCTGTTCATATAAATTGAGCATTTCATTTAAAACAGCGCCTTGCACGCGGTTGAGTAAAAAGCCATGTATTTCTTTGCGCACCAAAACAGGTTCTTGTTTAACTAGTTTGTAAAAAGCCATAGCGGCTTGCGTTGTCTTTTCAGATGTCCATGGTGCAGGACTGACCTCGACCAAAGGAATTAGGTACGGTGGATTGGTGGGGTGGCCTACCAAGCAACGTTCGCGGCCAGCAAGATCTTTCGTGAATAACGAGGTAGGGAGCCACGATGTTGAGCTTGCGAGGATAGTGTCCTTGTGCGTGAGGGCATCCATTTGGGAAAAAATGTCTATCTTCGCTTCGACGGTTTCTCGAATGTTTTCTTGGATCAAATCAACATCAGTGCAAACCTCAGCCAAACTGCTAACAGGAGTGATGCGCCGAATAATGTCAGCTGGGCTTTCCTGTACCAAGTCCGCTGCGTGCATGTCTTTCACTAGTGTCTCAATATGCCCCATGCATGCGCTGAGTGCTTTAGCGTCTGCATCAAAGATTTTGACTTGCAAACCAGCGCGCGCAAAGACCATGGCCCATGCGCGACCAATCAAGCCAGCGCCAACGACGCCAGTTTTTGAGGAGTGTGTAAAAGTTGTCATTGCGCGAGAGTCTCCACGTTACCGTCTACTGAAAGGCTTTGCCCTGAAACATTTGCGCCTGCAGGAGAACATACAAAAACAATTTGTGCCGCAATGTCTTGGGCGGACACCATACGACGCAAAGACACACGCTCTAACGCACGTGTGCGCATAGCCTCTAGACTGATACCAAAAGTTTCGGCTTTGGCACTAAGAACGCGATCTTGGCGAGCGCCTTCTACGATGCCGGGCAAGATGGCGTTGACACGAATTCCACTCGGGCCCAATTCCATCGCCCAAGTTTGCGTCAAACCGACCACGCCAAACTTGGTGGCGGAATAGGGAGAGCGCAAAGGAAACCCATGGCGACCAGCAGCAGAAGAAATATTGATGATGCTGCCACCCTTGGCTTTTTTAATCAAAGGCACAGCACTGCGCGCACACAAAAAAGCGCCGGTGAGATTGACGTCTAGTGTCTGTTGCCACTCATGAAGAGAGGTGTCTTCAATCGCTGCTGTTGGCCCGGCAATACCAGCGTTGTTCACCAATATATCTAGTTGCCCCCAGCGCTTTTGAACCTCGGCAAACATGGAGAGCACTTGGGCTTCATTGCTGACATCGGTGTGACTGATATGTACTTGTGGATGCTGTGCTTTGGTTTTATCTAAAGCCACGCGATCTACATCGCATATGTGCACTTCGGCACCTTGTTGCAACAGGGCTTCTGTGATCGCCAAGCCAATGCCCTGGGCACCAGCCGTCACCAAAGCGCGCTGGCCGGTGAGTTGAAAGTTAAGTGAAGCAGTCATTTACATCCAAAGAATTTTTTTACGGTAATCGAGGTCAGTAAGCAAAGGCTCAGCGGGACCTTGATGGAAAACGGAACCACGCTCCAGAGCAAAAACGCGATCTGCAAGAGTAAGAACCAAGTCCAAGTTATGTTCAACAATAATGATCGAGACCTCTGAACGAAGCCTATCAAAAACTGTGAACAGGTCTTGAATGACGGCGGGGGCGAGGCCCTCAAAGGGCTCATCGAGTAGTAAAAGTTTTACATTCCCTGACAGTGCTCTTGCGACCGCCACCATCTGTTGCTCGCCTCCAGAAAGATAGTCTGCGTGCGTATCCATTCGGTCTCGAAGCTTAGGAAAGTAACTCAGCACTTTCTCTTCATCCCAAAAGACGCCGCCAATATTTAAATCTCTTCTACAAAGCCGACCAAGCGCCAAATTGTCACGAACCGTCATCCCAGCAAACAAACCGCGCCCTTGAGGTACGTAGCCTATTCCCAGTCTTGCAATGGCGGGAGCGCTAAGACCAGCTATTTCTTCGCCGTCCAATTGAATGCTGCCGTTGAGTGGCTTTACAAGACCAATCAGCGACTTTAGAAGTGTTGACTTCCCCGCGCCATTTCTACCTAACAGTGCAACGATCTCTCCGTGCATGACATCAATCGAAGCACTATTCAAAATATGACTTTTATCGTAGAAGGCATCTATATTTTTGTATGTCAACAAATATTTAGAGTTGCTCGACTGGGCGTTACTTCTGCCCGTTACGGGTGGGATTCCGGTTCCCGTATAAACCGCTTGAACACGCACATCCTCGCGTGCTTCTTTCGGGGTCCCTGACATGAGAACTTCACCTTGGTTCATCACCGTCACACATTGAGAAAAACCAAGCACACGGTCGATATCGTGCTCAACAATTAAAACAGGAACGCCGCTAGCAACAATAGTGACTAAACGAGAAACACGTTCACGCTCAGCAGCGGCCAAGCCAGCAAGGGGCTCGTCTAAAAGCAGAACCCGGGGATGGCTGCCTAATGCGACACCTAGATCGACCAGCCGCTGCCCACCATATGAAAGAGACCCAGCTTCAGCCTTTTCTATTCCCATCAAACCCAGAAACTTAAGTAACTCTTGCGTCTGCTCATTAACAAGCTGAAAGGAGTTGACGTTTCGCCACACATTAAAACGCCCGGGATGCTGCGCTTGGATGGAGAGCCTTAAATTCTCCTCAATGCTTAGTCCTTTAAAGAGGTTGGTAATTTGAAACGACCGAGCAAGCCCCATTCTGCATATTACGTGGGCAGGCTTGCCTTCAATTCTTTGACCATTCAAGGTGATGGTCCCTTTGTCAGGGGCAAACATTCCTGAGATTAAATTAAAGGCAGTTGTTTTACCTGCACCATTTGGACCAATTAAAGCGTGAATCTCGCCACTGCGTAAAGTTAGGCTTGCGTCTATAACTGCTTTGATGCCACCGAACTGACGAGCGACATTAACAACCTCTAGGGCATTTGCTCGGCCCTCGTCTTGGTCGCGGACAAGAAATGAGGGCAACGGTAAACCTTCAATGATCTTGCGGCCGCTCATAGCCGCATCTTCAATAGGAGCGGTGTGCCAGCGAAGACGCAGTTTCGACCAAACGCCAACAAGACCAGAGGGTGAAAAGAGAATAAATCCTACAAAAAGCAAACCAAAGTAGAGCAGCCAATTGGGTGTGAAGATTGACAAATACTCACGAAGAAGAACATAAAAAAGTGCGCCTATTGCAGGGCCAATTAGACTTCTCATGCCGCCAATGACGACCATTGCAAGAAGCTCACCTGAAAAGGTTACGGAGGTTACTTCGGCAGAAGTGAATCGGTGATGAAAAGCTAATAACGCTCCGGCAAAGCCGGTAATAGTCGCAGATAAAACAAAAGCCAATAACTTGTAGCGATTGGTATCGTAGCCTTGAAATGTTGCCCGCTGCTCATTCTCTCGAATGGCAATCAACACATGACCAAATGGAGAACGTATTAAACGGTTTAAAAAGTAAATCAATACTATTGCGAACAAACTTACAGCAGCTAAAAATATGATGGAGTCATCAAGATTAAATATTCCAATTGCAGGTCGAACAATACCGCCTAGACCAGACTCACCGCCGGTCAAGGCGGTCCAGCGTAAAGAGATCGTGAAAACAAGGGCCGACAGAGCCAGGGTCAATAGCGAGAAATAAACGCCACGGCGGCGAAGAATTAGGAAGCCGAAAACAGTGGATGAAAAAATGATGAATAACAATGAAAACAATAAAGGCAAGAAGAAACTATCGTTAAACCAATTGATCTGAGCTAAAGCTGCAGCGTATGCACCAATACCAAACCACGCGCCATGGCCAAATGAGGTCAGGCCTGTAAAGCCCACTAAAAGATTTAGGCCAATGGCGGCCAAGGAGTAAATAACAAGGTCAGTCGAAGAGGTGTGCGTTAGGCCAATGGATTGAAGTAAAAAAGGAGCAATCAGCAGCGCTATTGCCGTTTTATACATGATCGAATTTTGTGAATGAGCCATCTTGTGTTTAATCGAAGCGTTCGATTCGCTCGCCAAAAAGACCTCGAGGCCTAAAAAGGAGAACTAAAACCATGAGTAAGTACATGGAAGCCTCGCCAGCGGGAGGAATAAAGTGAATCGTTATTCCTTTAACTACCCCTACCAGAATGGCGGCGAGAACCACTCCCCAGAAACTACCAAGGCCTCCAATAACGACGACCACGAATGCAGCAGTCATGATTTCGGACCCCATAGCGGGATGCACTCCGACAATAGGAGAAAACATAACGCCAGCAATCGCTGCAAGCATGACACCAATCACCACAATCCCAGTCATATAGGGCTGCAATTTAATGCCCAATGCGGCGACCATGTCTGGTTTTTGAACCCCGGCACGCACTACACGTCCGAAAGAAGTTCTATTGAGTAAGAACCATATTGCAACAAGGAGCAATATGACTGCACCAAGAATGATGAGCCTATAGCGAGAATAAAGGAACTCGCCAACAACAATGTTGCCTCTCAGTGCAGTAGGGATAGATGAAGCTAGTGGCGCAGCCCCCCAAGCCATCCTAATCAACTGCTCTATCACCATGGAAAGGCCGAACGTTAAAAGCAAGCTAATGATGGGATCAGCAGAATAAAAGCGTCTAAGAATAAATCGCTCAAAAGCAATGCCAATTAAACCAACAAGAATCGGCGAAATAATAATTGCGCTGCCAAAGCCCCATAAGGCCGAAATCTCTATCGCAAAGTAGGCGCCGATTGCGTAAAAGGCGCCATGCGCTAAGTTAACGATACCGCCTAAGCTAAAAATCATGGAGAGTCCGAGGGCGATTAGCAAGTAATAGCCCCCGGACAGCAATCCATTGATTACCTGTTCAAGTAAATAGACTGCAGCCATAAATATCAGTTAGACAATAAAAACTAAGCCATCTTGCAATCGTTTTCTTCACGCGTTGGAGCAAGTGACTCAAGCTTAGCGTTATCACCTGGCAGTGGGCTGCTGAGCTGTAAGAAGTCCCACTTGTTTTTAACTTGCGCTTTGGGCTTGGGTGTTATTGAATACATCTCTTGCATCAATTGGTGATCCCATTTACGGAAGTACCCTTTGCGTCCTTTCAGGATGTCGAACTCTGTTTCTTTTTCTAAATGTGCAATTAGCTTTTCAGAATCCGTAGACTTGATTTCGTTCATTGACTGAACAAGAAGCTTCAACGTGGAGTATTCGGCGGCCGCTTGATCTTCTGGCGGCTTTCCATATTTGGCGGTGAAAGCAGTCACGAAGGCCCTGGCCGAAGGGCTCGCCACGTCTGGATGCCAACGGACTGGCCAAGTGCCTGAAAAGTTTTCTGCGCCTGAGGCCCATGCAATCGCAGGAGCCATATCAAATCCCACCAACGGATAATTTAAACCAAATTCAGCATATTGCTTGATGAAGTTTGAAACCTGAAGTCCAGCCAAATTAGAAACAACAATATCAGGCTTTGCTTGGCGAATCTTTAATAAGAAGGGGCTAAAGTCGGTCGCATCTGTCGCAACCAAAACGTTTTCAACAAGGTCACCATTGTTGGCCTTTAAGAAGCGAGAACTGACGCGATGCAGGTCATGACCAAAGGAATAATCAGCGGTAAGACTAAACCAGCGCTTGCCCGAGACCATGTTGTTACGCAATAAAGCAGTCGCAACCGCGTTTACGTACATGGTGTTTGCCGCTTCGACATGGAACATGTAGCGGTTGCAGGTCTTGCCCCTGATTTCGTCGGAATTTCCGCCAGTATTGACAAAAACCTTTTTGTTTCTAGCTGCCACTTGAGCGATTGCAGTGCAAGAAGCTGATGATATTTCTCCAAGAAGAAGAACAGCTCCATCACGCTCTAATTGCCGCTGCGCTTTAGTAGATGCTGTGGCGGGATTTACAGAGTCCTCTGATAGAAGTTCTATCTCTCTTCCAAGTAAGCCGCCAGATTTGTTAATCTCCTCGGCGGCCATCTTGACCCCCATCGCGGCATACTCACCGATGGTCCCCAAGAAGCCCGTTAATGGCGTTAGATGGCCAATACGAATTTTGTCTGACTGCGCTTTGACGATGGCGGGGAATCCCATCGCAGAAACTGCTCCAGCTGCTGAGCCAGCGATGATTAATCGGCGGCGGGTTTCAGATACGTCTTTCATTCGAACTCCTTAAGGAAATGAATTACTAAAAAACATCATATGATGTTTGATCAAATATATTTCATGGCAGAATAAAGTCAACGGATAAATGACTAGGACATTCCCTGTGCCCAAAGAAATTGTCGCCCTACCCATTGGGCGTATCGCGCATGAGACGATGTCGCAACGTGTTTATAGTGATTTGCGTGAGCTGATCATGAGTGGGCGGGTGCAACCAGGCCAAAGGCTAACTTTAAAAAGCTTGTCGGAGGCGGTTGGAACAAGTCAGATGCCTGTTCGTGAGGCCTTGCGCCAACTGGCGGCAGAGGGTGCCCTGGAGTTTTTGCCCAATAAATCTGTGCGCGTTCCTTTAATGACCAAGGAAAAATTTCTAGAGCTTCTGGCTATTCGTCTTCAGGTTGAGTGCCTAGCCTTAGAACATGCCACCCAACGCATTACAAAAGACCAGTTGCAAGAATTAGCCCGGCACCATGAAACATTTTCAAAAGAGGTTAAGCGCAAGTCACCAGACCCTACGATAGCGATTGAAGCCAATATGCGATTTCATTTCACGGCATACCGCGCTGCAGAAATGCCGACATTGATGAATATGATTGAAGGGCTGTGGTTACAAGTAGGCCCAGTCTTAAATCTTGACATGCGCTCGGGCTCGAAAAGACTTACGGACGCAGAATCAGCGAGAAATCACCATCAAAAAATTCTCGAAGCCATGATGAAAAAAAATATAAAAGCGGCTAAAAATGCCTTGATCGCTGATCTAACTTCTGCTGCAAACTTCATTGTGAGCTTGGGAAAACTTAAATAGGCTTGCACTAAGGGGCTTAGGGAAAACTTCTTAAAAATGCATATGCTGCAAAAGCCATCCTTCACGCCGCAAATACGGCTTTACCAAAACTGGCTCAAGGAAAACCGCGGCATTAGTTTTGACAACTACGACGCCCTATGGCGTTGGTCAGTAACTGATCTAAATGCATTCTGGCAAAGCATTTGGGACTATTTTGATTTGCAGTCACCAACCCCACACGACGCAGCGTTGGTGCGCAACACGATGCCAAATGCCAAGTGGTTTGTGGGTGCGCAGACCAATTATGTGCAGCAAGTTTTTCGCCACTGCGATGCAGCCCATGCGGCCGGACTCGCCGCCATCATCAGTGAAAACGAAAAAGGGCAAACCCAGCAATTGAGCTGGCCTGAATTAAAGAGACAGACGGCCGCGCTAGCGCGCCACTTACAAGAGCAAGGTGTGCAGCCCGGAGACAGGGTGGCGGCATATTTGCCGAATATCACGCAGGCTGCCATTGCCATGTTGGCGTGTATGAGTATTGGTGCCGTGTGGAGTATGTGTGCGCCCGATATGGGTACAAATGCCGTGCTTGACCGATTCCAACAAATTGAACCCGTTGTGTTGATTGCATGTGATGGTGTCACTTACGGCGGCAAAGACCATGACCGGTTGCCGGTGGTACAAGCTCTACGTGATGGATTGCCTAGTGTGAAACATGTCATCGTCTGCAGAAATTTAAACGCAGATGCAACACTAGCGAACAGCACAGACTTAGACACAATTTTGGCGCAAAGAAGCAATGCGATTGATAGTTTTGAGCCCCTATGGTTGCCTTTTGACCATCCGCTATGGATTGTTTATTCAAGCGGCACAACGGGACTGCCCAAGCCCATCGTGCATGGCCATGGCGGCACGTTGATCATTGCATTGGCCCTCAAAATTCTGCACAACGATATTGGCTGTAGTTATCACCCCAACAGTTTCGGAGAGCGTTATCACTGGTACAGCTCGACCGGTTGGGTGATGTGGAATGCACAAATTGCAGGGCTTCTCAATGGCACGACATGCGTCATCTATGACGGCAATCCAGGGGGTAACAAAGACAAGCCCGACTGGACAACCCTGTGGCGTTTTGCAGGCAAACACGCTGTTACTTTTTTTGGTGCGGGTGCTGCCTTCTTTGCAAACTGTCAAAAAGCAGGTGTTGATTTGCAAACCATTACGGGGCTCACATCTGTGCGCGCTTTAGGTACTACCGGCTCGCCTTTGAGTGAAGAAGCGCAACGTTGGGGCAGTCAGCAATTCAAACAACTTGGAAACGATGTTTGGTGGTGCAATATTTCTGGTGGCACTGATTTTGCGGGAGCTTTCATTGGCGGGAATCGTGAATTGCCTGCGCGCTTAGGTGAAATGCAATGCCGCATGCTGGGTTGTGCTGTGGAATCTTGGAGCGAGGAAGGCAAACCAGTGATTGGCGAAGTTGGCGAACTGGTGTGCACCCAGCCCTTACCGTCGATGCCCTTGTATTTTTGGAACGATAAAAACAATGCAAGGTATTTAGCCAGTTATTTTGAAATGTATCCGGCTGGCCTTGGACGCAAACCAGGTGGCGGGGATGGCAACGCAGACATGGGCGGCGTTTGGCGCCATGGAGATTGGATCAAGATCACAACTGACGGCGCTTGTGTGATTTATGGCCGCAGCGATGCCACTATCAACCGACATGGTTTACGTATGGGAACCAGTGAGATTTATAGCGCTGTGGAGGCATTGCCTGAAGTGCTGGACAGCATGGTGGTGGATTTAGAGTACCTAGGCCGAGAAAGCTATATGCCCTTGTTTGTGTCTCTTCGAGACGGCGTTGTCTTAGACAGCGCCATGAAAGATAAGTTGAATAACGCCATCAAAACTGCGCTCAGCCCACGCTTTGTTCCCAAT
>Ga0209299_1001729_pt1 | contig 11904 bp, 20 predicted proteins | sample S_140806_MF_Meta_FD_187326 | JGI IMG/M metagenome (GOLD analysis project Ga0209299, IMG submission 187326) | Freshwater microbial communities from Lake Simoncouche, Canada to study carbon cycling - S_140806_MF_MetaG (SPAdes) (version 2) | ecosystem: Environmental > Aquatic > Freshwater > Lake ...
AGACATAAAGACAACTGCCAGTATCGAGCACTATGCGTTCCGTCGCTCGGTCTGGGACTATGGATACGACAGGCAGGCCGCACTTTACCAAGACGGCATTGAGGCCATGACCAAGCGCAAACCCATCGGCTTTGCCTTCATCGCTATCGAGGGCAAGGACGCCCCAGAGATTTTCGTCCAAGTGTTCGTAATGACCGAGGCCGATATCGAAGTCGGACGCCGTCGCTACCGTAAGGGCCTCGACCTGATGGCCGCTTACCAGACCACGCTCGGTATCGACCCAGCCGCTTGGCCTCACAAGACCGGCCCCGGCGTCATCGAAGTGGACCTCTCCAAGTTTAACGTCTAAAGCCATGGAAAAAGCATTTGAGTCCCTTTCTATTCTGATGGTCTTAGGTTTTGCCATCTGCGGAAAATTAAACGAAGCAACCTTCATCAGTGTTGTCTACGTCATCTATTATCTCAACTTCTCTAAGCCCACCAAGTAACCCCTTCCCACCATGACCACACCCGCAGTCCAGCCAAAGAACACAATCGAGCTTGTCCGCTCGCAGTCCCTCCAGGAGCAGGTCGCTAAGGCCCTCCCCAACGCCGACGACGCCAGCCGCTTCATGCGCTGCGTCATCACCGCCTGTAACAAGAACCCGAAGCTGTGGGATTGCACTCCCGCCAGCGTGGCTTCGGTCATCCTGCAAGCCGCGCAGTGGGGTCTGATGCCGGACGGCCACCATGCCCACCTCATCCCCTACGGTAACGACGCCACCCTGCAGTTCGACTATAAGGGCATCCTTGCGCTGGTCATGCGCTCCGGCGAAGTGGCTCACATCCACGCCGACATCGTCTGCCAAAATGATAAGTACCGGTTCAACCTGGGCAAAGTCGAAGAGCACGTCGTAGACTTGTCCAAGGATCGGGGCGAAGCCTACGCGGTCTACGCTATGGTTCGCTTTAAGGACGGTGAGACTGCCGCCATTCAGATGAGCAAAGCCGAAGTGGAAGCCATCCGTAAGGCCAGTCGCTCTGGTGCGTCCGGCCCTTGGGCGACTTACCCGATGGAGATGTGGAAGAAGACCGCCTTTAAGCGCCTTGCCAAGTGGCTCCCCCGCTTGCCGCGTGACGTGCAGGAAGCCATCCACAAGGACAACGAGGCTGAGTACGGACACCGCACGGTTGAAGGCCAGCCAGTCCAGCCCGCAGCTGAGGCCATCAAAGAAGCAGTGAAGAAGGCCAAGGCTACCGAGGTCGAGGCCATCGCTACCGCCGACGAACCAATAGATATTTAGGCTAACTCAGGGGTGCAGTGTAGCCGGGCCGATCCTCGTAAGGGGGTCGGCCTTATTGTTTGCATAGGTGCAGATGTAGGGTGAGAAAGTCTACCCATGCGACACGTTGTTATCCCCATCGCGGGATTTGCAAGGGCGGGCAAGGACACTTTGGCCGATGCTATCTTCGACCATCTGGAACAAGACGAACCGGGTTATTCCGTCATTGTGATGAAGTTCGCCGATGACCTGAAGCACTCCCTGCAGGCATCGCTTACAGCGGCTGGCCTTAAGATTGATGTCTTCACCGAGGATACCGCTAAGAAGGCAGCGCTTCGCCCATTGCTCGTAGCCTACGGAGAATACTGCAGGAGCCAGAACCCGAACGTATGGGTGGATAAGGTTATCGAACACATGAACACCTGGGCAGACGAAACCGTGGCCGACTCTGACAGCACCGGCTCAGTTGTCCTCATCCCTGACCTTCGGTATGCCAACGAGTACCAGAAACTAGAGGCCCTCTGCATCCAGCGCGGCTGGGCATACGTCCCGATCTACATTGAGCGCGGGGGAAACATGCCAGCCAACAACGCTGAGGCCGAGTCAATCGGACTGATGGCCGCTCGCGGTTACTTCGCTAGGGACAACGCCCTGCAGGTCGGCTTCCCGGATGGTGAAGTCGAACGGATTAGCCAGTGGGCGCGCAAGTTCACGCAGTCAATGAGCCTCTACCGATGAGTAACATCGTCAGGAAGTGGAAGCGGTTTGCCGTAGTGTCGTGCTCGCATGGTCACTTCATAGACCCCGCAGCGCAGAAGGCCGTGACTGACTTCGTCAAAAGTTTTAAACCCCACAGGTTCGACCATGCCGGGGACTATACGGACCTCTCCCCTTTGATGGGTGGGGGCAAGGGCGACGGCGACCCGTTGGCTCCTGACGTCGAAGAGGGCCTCAACTTCCTTGAGCAGCTGAAAGCCTATAAGGACCTAGAGTTAGTCGTGCATGACGGCAACCATGAGGCGCGCCTCTTCCGCTTAGCTCAGTCCACTAATGAGGTCGTGTCCGAGTGTGCGCGTCTCCTGATTGTGCAGATTCAACAGCACTGCCAGAAGTTAAAGGCCAAGCAAATCCCTTACCGGGGGATATGGGAAGGCTCACGCATCGGCAACGGCCTGATCACGCACGGCTCCATCTACAACGAGAACGCCTGCCGCGATATGGCTGAGATGTATTGTAAGGGCGGTGTCTCGGTGGTCATCTTCGGCCACACCCATTCCCCTGGTATAGCCAAGGGACGCCGCGACGATGCGCCGACCGGCATCAATGTTGGCACGCTCACTCGCATGGGTTGCATGGATTATAGCTCAGGGAGACGGAAAACTTTTTCATGGGGTCAGGCTATCTGCTATGGCGAGTACGCCGACGACCTCATCGTCCCTACCCTTTACGTCCATCCACAGGAGTTAGCCGGGCAACCCTGGCGCATCAACGTATGAGCAACCCTGCCGATATCATCGCCCGCTTAATGCGTGAACTGACGGCCAGCGCCGAGGACCACCCTTGCCCCGCCGGGTTCTCAACTGTGGACGATATCCGCGTCGAGCTACGCATGGCCTACACCCGCAACGCTTCGTCCAGGGCTTACGATCTGTTCCGTCGTGGACTGCTGGAACGCAAGGCCCACCAGTTTAAGGCTAAGACTGGGCAGTGCCACAAAGCCTACGTCTACAAGCCTGTCTCGCCATACCGCTCTATCCGGGAAGCATCCGAAGGGCTGTTTGCCCATCAGGCTGATACCGTGCCAAAAGGCTGGGTAAGGGTCGTAGACTACTGCCTATCAATTAGGGTCTCTGACGTGGCCTTGCGTAACCGCATCGCTAGGGCTGGCCTTAAGCCTAAGTATTATAAGACACCTAGGGGCATCATCGGCTTGCACCAGAACGCTTACTATAAGAAGACCGAGTTAGACCGCCTGTTCGCTAAACGGTAAGGGCCACCCTTGCGGATGGCCCGAAGCCCGAACAGCACCTCAGTTGCGATCCCGCACAATTGAATTATTCGGGCTTCGCCTATTACCTTGAGACGGCAGGCCGCTTTGGCAAGCCCCAAGCCACGGTGTTTACCTGCCTAGCCTTGTCGAACTTAACGCGCGAGACGTGCGCCCAGCTAAAGCCATAGCGCTGAAACCCAGACCAGCCAAGATTCCATGCCAGCCAGATTTCACCTGGGAACGGCTGTCGGCCAATCTCGGCTGCGAGCCTGACCTTCAGGACAGTCAGCCAGGTTCGGGCGTACTCGCGCGCTCTGATCGGGATAGCCGCGTCCGCATAGGGGTAGACGGCCAGCCCCGCTTTAAGCCGGATAGCAGAGCAGTCCTTCCACGCTACCGAGTGCCACTGTAGGCATCCGATAGCCTTGCCACCGTCACCATCGGGGGTCTTGGACCCACGGCCAGAGGACTCGACCTGTTCAACCGCCTGAACGACAGCCTCTGGGACGGCCTCAGAGGCCAGCAGGGCGGCTGATAGGGCTAGGACTAGACTCATGGGGTCAAACGGCCTTGGCGGGCGTGTGGGAGGGTCAGGCCGTAGCGACGCAGAGCAGTGTAGAGCGTGTGACGGCTAAACCCTGATGCCTCTGCCAGTTGCGGGACGGTCATCCCTTGGGCGTGAGCCTCGAAGACCAGCGCCTTGGCCGATCCGAACGGCTTACGCTCACGGCGCAGGACTACGGACAAGTCCTCAGCTGCCGAACGGATTGACCGCATATTGAAGCCCGTGTGCTTGGCGATGTCATTGACCGACATACCATGTTCATGCCCGGCGATTACTGCGGCCTGTACCGATCCGTATTGAGCGCGCTCAGCCATTGGGGTGATTGGTAATGCCAGCCTGTTCGGCCAGCACCTCGCGGATTAGGTCCTTCAGGACGTGCGAGGCCATAGCCTTGAAGGCGTCGCGCTGGAGTTCGACCTCATGCAGCCGTAGCCTTAGCCTGGTCAGTTCGTCTTCGTAGTAGTCGGGGTTCATTTAGTTTTGAGTTTAGGGAGTTTGCGGTATTGGCGGTAGGAGTGTATGGAATCAGCGGAGATGCGGAACCGTTCAGCGGCCTCGGTATAGGTGGCGTTATTCTTGCGCGCCCATTCGTAGGCTTCACGCCCCTTCTCGCTGGCGGTCTTGCCGTTCTTAGGCTTCTTGCCTCTCAGCTCAGAAGGACGGCCAGTCGGTTTCGGCCAGCAACCCATCGCCTTAAGCAGCGCGCGCGTCTCATCGGCTTTCATATAATGCTCATGCAGGGCGGCTTCCCGGAGCGGGACGTGCTTGTCTATCAGGTTGTTCATCGCACTGATCGCCGATGAGTGAGAGTTATAGGGAGTGGTCATCGCGTCGGCTTCCAGACGTTGATTGAGAGTAGGTGCTCCCAGAGTTTGCGACGCTCGGCAAGTTCGCGGGCGGTGGTCTTGGCCTCGACCGGCGTCTGCTGCTTAAGGCCAGGACGCAGGCGCTCAGGGCGTCGCTTCTGCTTAGGCATGGCCCTTGTCCTCCTTGGCGGCGTTCCAGCGTTGGACTAATAGGTCAAAGTCAAAAAACCAGTCAGCCATCGCATCCCCGGCCTTGGTCAGCCGCTCGACCTCGTCCTTGAGGCGGGCGTAGTCATCCCACTTGACCCAGTTGCCGTTGGCCTGTTCCTTCGGGCTTACGTACACAAACTCGTTCTCGTCGGTAGCCCAGCTCATGGCGTATCGCTTCGGTTCGCTCATACCTTGTCCCTCATGTGCTGCCAGTCTTCCACCACGTCTTGAACCTCGGCATGGCTTAGGCTCTTAGCGTGACGGATGCAGAACCATAGCTCATCGCCAGCCTCTCGTAGCCCTTCGGCGCGGTGCTTGAGCCGCTGAACCTCGGCCTTCAGTGTCGTGATCTCGGCCTCACAGTTCGCCACAGCCTGGTCGCAGACGTGCAGGGGAATCATCCTGCTTCGGTTAGTCTCGCTCATATGACGTTGAACCAGGCGCGCCCGGCGTTGATTCCAAACTTGATGGTACAGCCATTGCAGTGCTGTCGAGCGGCGTGTGCGGCCTCGGCCAGCATCAGCTTGGCCTTAGACACCGACAGGTCCTTCGTATAGATTAGACGGTTGATGTGCTCGACCTCGGTCGCCATGTGCCGGGTTGCTAGCTGGTGGTGGGTCAGGTTCATTTGGAGTTAAGGTCGGTGACGCGTGCGATGGCCTTGGCCGGGTCGGTTTCAAAGGCGAAGTATTTGCTAGGCCCGTCGTAAAGGTATGACCTGCCGCCGAAGCGGACGTAGGTCTTGTTACGCTCGATATCAGAATCGGTGTCTTGGAAGTAGTACCGAACGCCTTCTTCGGATTCATAACGATCAATCTTCCAGCGCGGGCGGGGCGTATACTTGCCGCGCAGCAGGTCGTCCTGCCTGTCGCAGAGAGCCTTGAGCGCGTTGCAGTTGCGGTGGAGTACCCGGGCGTAAGCCCAGGGGACGAGCCACCAGAGCGGCGGCATGGAGTTAGGTTTGATGATGAGCATGGCGGGATGGTGAGAGAGAGGGTCAGGCATTGGAAGCTGCCTCCCATGCTATAACCTTAGCCTCGGCGTCGGTCTTCCAGACTCCACGGAACTCCACGACTAAGTCGTAAGCCGTGAACAGCGAAGCGATGCGCTTCTTGCCGATCAGGGGAGCGAAGTCCCCGGAAGTCGGAGCGTGGTCGACGCGGTCAATCTGGACGCGTAGGCCGAAGAGGAAGCCGTACAGCTCGTACTGAGCCTGCTTGCCAGACTTCGTCCGGTGTTTGAGGATGAGTTCCTTGGCCGCTTCGAGACGGACAGGGTCGGTAATGCTGATGGGTTTGTGGTTCATGTGCGGGAGATTAAAAGCGGTTGATGATGTCGAGCAGGCTGGGGCCGTCGGACAGCAGCAGGATGTAGACGGCCAGCGCAAGGCCAGCGAGGAGGGCGAGGAGTAGTTTCATGTGCGGGAGATTAGATGAGTTTGAGTTTGCAGCAGACATGGTAGCAGGTCTCGTAAATCGTCTCTGCTTTCTGGTATGCTTGGTAGGCGGCTTCGTCTTCGGCCTTGATACGAGCAAGGTCGGCGGCGCTCGTAGAACGGTCAGACTTGGAGTCAGCCAGGTTGTGCTCGGCAGTCTGCCAAGCGGTGCAGGCGTCCTTCATGTCTGCCTTGGCAGAGTAAAGGGCGCGGATCAGGAGGTCGTAGGTCTGTTCGGTGGTAGTCATGTTGTGCGGGAGGCCATCAACCTAGCACCCTTACATCTGCCGTAAAGCACTAACCGTTATAAATCTACCCCCTGAGTTATACAACTTGCCCCGCCCCTGCCAGACCCCTACTCTGCCCACTTCCCGCACGTGTTCGACCTCCGTCCATACCAGCAAGCCGCCGTTGACGGCGTCCGAGACTCCTTCAGGGCTGGCCGTAGGCGTCCCCTGCTCGTCGCCCCTACAGGCTCAGGGAAGACGGTCATCTTCTCCTACGTGACGGCCTCAGCTGCGGCCAAGGGCAACCGTACCCTTATCCTAGTCCACCGCGCCGAACTCCTGGAGCAGTGCCACCGCTCGCTTGAGTCCATGGACGTGCCTCATGGCCTCATAGCTTCTGGCCTGACACCCGACCGCTCTCAGCTCACGCAGATCGCCAGCGTCCAGACTCTCGTCCGCAGGTTCGACCGCGTCGTCGCTCCTGACCTCATCGTTATTGACGAGGCACACCACGCCACTGCCGGGGCTTGGGCATCAGTGCTCGCTCAGTATCCTAACGCGCGCGTCCTCGGCGTAACCGCTACCCCGCAGCGCCTTGACGGCAAGGGCCTCGGCCAAGTGTTCGACGACTTGATCCGTGGGCCAGAGGTTACAAAACTCATAGATGATGGGTACTTATGTAAACCGGTGTATTACGCCCCAAAGACCGTGGACCTTACAGGGGTGCACATGGTGGCAGGGGATTACAACCGTGCCGAGGTAGCAGAGCGGATGGACCGACCGACCATCACCGGTGATGCTGTCATCCACTACCGCAAGTACGCCGAAGGTCAGCCGTGCATCGTATTCTGCACAGGAATAAAGCACGCCGAGCACGTTGCCCAGGCGTTCAACGCGGCAGGCTATCGGTTCAAGGTCATCGACGGTACGCTCGCCAAGGAGGAGCGCGCGCGCCGCGTCCTCGACTTGTCATCTGGAGCACTGCAAGGGCTGGTCAGCGTGGATATCGTGTCAGAGGGGTTCGACCTGCCCTGCGTATCGACGGCCATCTTGCTCAGGCCGACGGCGTCTCTCTCCCTGCACCTCCAGCAAGTGGGCAGAGTCCTTCGTCCATCACCGGGCAAGCAGCGCGCGGTTATCCTCGACCATGTGGGCAACTGCCGACGCCACGGCCTAGCCGAAGAAGTCCGCGACTGGTCGCTCAACGGCATCCGCAAGCGAGGCAAGCGAGGACCGAAGGACGATGTGGCCGACACTCGCCAATGCCCAGAGTGCTTCGCAGTCCATACCCCAAGCCCGCAGTGTCCGCAGTGCTTGCACGTCTACGAAATCAAGGACCGCATCCCTGACGTGGTCGATGGCGAGCTAGAGGAGCTGAAGGCTCGTGAGGCCATCCGAGGGCGCAAGCGAGAACAGGGCACAGCTCAGACCCTTGAGGACCTGATCCGCGTCGGCAAAGCCAGAGGCATGAAGAACCCCTACGGCTGGGCCAACAACGTGTTTAAGGCACGGCAACGTAAATGAGCGAGGCCGCCATCCAGCAGGACATCCGACTGTCCCTGGGCAAGTGTTCCGCCGTTCGGATGTTCCGCAATAACTCCGGCGCATACAAGGACCCCCGCTCTGGCCGCGTCATCCGCTACGGCCTGACCACTGGCTCGGCTGACCTGATTGGCTGGCAGACGCTTACGATCACCCCCGACATGGTAGGCCAAAGGTTTGCCCGGTTCCTCTCGGTTGAGGTTAAAGCCCCCAAGGGCAGGCTCACCCCTGAGCAGGAGACATGGCAGCAGGCTGTCAAAAGGGCTGGGGGCATCGCCATCGTCGCGCGCTCGGTCGAGGACGTTGCTTTTCTGGTTGCCTGACCGCAACCCTGCCGACACCTTGGGCCATCCCGCACTATACATGGCTCCTCGTCTCGACTTCGCTACCGTCAATGCCGCCGCGCTTGGCTCCCTTGAATCCCTCTGCTGTGAATGGTTCCCAGCTGGCAAGAAAGACGGCCATGAGTTTAAGGTCGGCTCTGTCCGAGGTGAACCTGGCTCCAGCCTCTCCATCAACCTGACTACAGGCAAGTGGTGCGACTTCGCCGGTGACGACAAAGGCTCCGACCCCATCTCCCTGCTCGCCGCTATCAAGGGATGTAAGCAAGGCGAAGCCGCCCGCGAACTAGCCGAGCGTCTGTCCCTCGGCGTAACCTCTGCCACCGCCCCGCGCGCTGAGTACGAGTCTAAGCCATCAGCTGCGTCCGAGTGGGAACCTCTGCCCCACGCTCCAGACGGTTGCCATGAGCCTGAACTCAACCACTACAAGCACGGCCAACCTGTCGCCACTTGGCCCTATCTCACCGCTGACGGCAACCGGGTCGGCCTGATCTGTCGCTTTGACCTAGCCGATGGCTCTAAGGAAGTCCTGCCTATCACTTGGTGCGAGCACGTATCAGGGAAGCAGTCGTGGCGATGGAAGTCCTTTGCCAAGCCACGCCCCCTGTTCAATTTACAAGCCGTCTCGGTAGCCGACGCTAACAAGTGGGTCCTCATCGTTGAGGGCGAGAAGACCGCCGAGGCCGCCACTCGTCTGCTGCCTAACCTCACCGTCACGACCTGGTCAGGTGGCTCTAAGGCTGTGAGCCTAGCCGACTGGTCTAGCCTTGCTGGTCGTCGCGTCCTCTTCTGGCCTGATGCCGATGAGCCGGGCCGCAAGTGTATCGAGCTAATCCGCAAGCAACTGCCAGACGTACGCATCGTCACCCCTCCCGCTAACGTGGCCGAGGGCTGGGACCTTGCCGACGCTGAGGCCGAAGGCTGGACGACTGACATGGTGCGCGCTCACATCCGTGGAGAGGCTGTCGCCACTCCCCAGCCGGACGACTTACCCCCTCCCCCCGAAGTGCTTGAGGCTATCGACTACGCTAACCTAGACGCCCAGCTCCTGCATGAGCCAGACCCAGTCCAAGAGGAGCCTTGGCCTTTCCGCGTCCTCGGTCACGACGATGGCGTTTACTTCTACCTCCCCGACTCCAGCCAGCAGATCGTGTCGCTCACCGCCAACGACCATAAGCACCTGCCCTTCCTGCGCCTTGCTGGGGCTAACTGGTGGGAGACGCACTTCCCCGGGCGTGAGGGAGCCGATTGGAAAGCCGCCGCTAATGCCCTTATCCAAGCCGGACACCGTGAAGGCATCTTCGCTCCGCGTAAAGTCCGTGGCCGTGGCTGTTGGGTAGACGAAGCCCAGGTCATCTTCCACGCTGGCGACCGTCTACTTATCGGTAACGCCGAGGTTACTATCCCTTCGTTTAAGTCGAAATGGATTTATACTCAAGGTCAGCGCCTTGAGGCTGACCAGGCTGAACCTATCTCCAACGTCGAGGCCGCGCGGCTCATGGCCCTCACAGACATGATGAACTGGAAGGAACCCATCTACTCGAAGTTCTTTGCAGGCTGGTGCGTCATCGCCCCGATCTGCGGCGTCCTCGGCTGGCGTCCCCATATCTGGGTCAACGGTCCCTCTGGCTCCGGTAAGACGTGGCTCCTGAATAACATCCTAGACCCGCTGGTGGGTCGCCTTGCCCTTTCGGTGCAGTCAGCGACCACTGAGGCTTATATCCGTCAACGCCTGCGCTCTGACGCCCTCCCTGTCGTTTTCGACGAGGCCGAGTCTGAGGATAAGCGCGGCCAGATGCGGATGCAGTCCATTCTTGAACTGGCCCGCGCCGCGTCAGCTGAGACTGGGGCCGGTATCGGTAAAGGTTCCGCGTCAGGCAAGGCTATGGAATATCAGATCAGGTCCTGCTTCGCCTTCGCCTCCATCGGCGTGGCCGCTAACCAGCGCGCCGACACAAGCCGTATCACCTCCCTTGAACTGCGGAAGGATAATACTGACGGCGGTCAGGCTCGCTTCGAGCAGCTGAAGACCCTCTGGGCAGACACCGTGGCTCGCCCTGGCTTCGCTGAGGGTATCCGCTCACGCTCCCTTGCCAATGCCCTAGCCATAACCGAGAACGCCCGCACCTTTGCCAAGGCCGTTGCCATCAAGCTAGGCGACCAGCGTATCGGCGACCAGTTAGGCGCTCTCCTATCCGGGGCCTTCTCCCTTACCTCCACGCGAGTCCTGTCCCTTGAGGACGCGACCGCTTGGGTCGAGAAACAGAACTGGACCGGCTTCCTCCCCGATGAGGCTGACCAGGACGAAGTCCGCGCGCTCGCTTGGATGCTCGATAAGTCCATCCGCTTTGAGCAGGACGACCGAACCTATACCCGCTCCATCGGCGAACTGGTACAGGCTTACTACTCTCAAAACGTCACCGTGGACGATGCCGACAACATCCGCAGCAACCTGATGCGCTCAGGGCTGAAACTCGAAGACGATACCGTTTCCATCTCTAACCATCACCCGGCCCTGCGTACCCTGTTCGAGAACACTTCATGGGCTGACAAGTGGAAGGATCAGTTTGCAAGAGTACCCGGTGCGGTGCACCTATCGAGCATCCGATTTGGGGCCTCGACCCATCGTGCCGTCCGTATTCCCAAGTCTGCGTTCCTCGCTTAGTCGTTGTATGCACGCAAGGTTGGCGTAGTTGCATACACCTTAAGTGTCTGAAGTAGCAACGCTTTAGGTTAGCCGTGGACTGTGTGCAGCCTTTGGGATATATAGCCCCCTTTATACTGGAGTCATCCCTACCCCCTCCTCTCCTCTCTCTCTATATATCTATCTATCTATTGTTATAGGTAAGTAGTAGGGGGCTTATGTAACCTTGCTGGTAGTCAGTGTCTTAAGGTGTATGCAAGCCTTGCACACAACTGCACACAGCCGCACACAAGCCCGTTGGGTTATAGTTTCACTTTAGCCCACATTAGACCCCATAACTACGTCAAGTGGTCGAGACTCAGGACAACATCCCGCCAGAGCACCAACAAGCCGTTGATGCTCACTTCGATTCGTTGTCAGCCAAGGCACAGGCCCGGGCCAGAGCCAAGGGCTTCAGGCCATACCGCGAACTGCCTAAGTCCGGCGACACAGTCATGGAGCTAGACGAAGCGCGCGCCTGTTACCGCCTGCGTCAAAGCGAAGGGGAGGACGCCACGATCCGCGCTCAGTCCTTTGACCGTGACCAGGTACTAGCCATCCTCTCGGTCGTGCTCGACTCCATCGGACGTAAGCGCTGTCCGGCGATGAGAGGCCAAGCCGAGGTCATACGCATTGGACTAGGCATAGGCAGTAAGCTCACCATGAGACAGGTCGGCAAGCTACTCGGCTGCTCACGCGAAGCTGCGATGGGGCAAGTAGCATCCTTCAAAGCGCGTGTGGAATCTGGTATCCGGGGGGTAAAATCCACACACGTGAAAACTGGGGTAAAGGGGCCTCAAAGGAATCTTTTAACCCCCCCCCATGAGCCGCGTGGCTTGCCAC
>Ga0209299_1001731_pt1 | contig 11899 bp, 8 predicted proteins | sample S_140806_MF_Meta_FD_187326 | JGI IMG/M metagenome (GOLD analysis project Ga0209299, IMG submission 187326) | Freshwater microbial communities from Lake Simoncouche, Canada to study carbon cycling - S_140806_MF_MetaG (SPAdes) (version 2) | ecosystem: Environmental > Aquatic > Freshwater > Lake ...
AGGTGTAGGTGTAGGCGTTGGTGTTGCTGTAGGTGTAGGTGTGGGGAATCCACAAGAATACGAATTGTATTGAATATTCGCTACCTGTGTATATGTACCACAAGAACCATTAGCATATACATAATACGTATATAAATCATACCCAACACAATTTTGATATGAACTCAAGAAAGTACCATTAGCAGGACATGGTGTAGGCGTTGGTGTTGCTGTAGGTGTAGGTGTAGGCGTTGGTGTTGCTGTAGGTGTAGGCGTTGCTGTAGGTGTAGGCGTTGGTGTTGCTGTAGGTGTAGGCGTTGGTGTTGCTGTAGGTGTAGGCGTTGGATATCCACAAGCAATTGAATTGTATTCAACACCTATAACTTGTTGATATGTTCCACAAGAGCCGTTAGCATACACAGCATACGTATACAAATTGTAACCAACACATGATTGATATGTTCCTAAGAATGTTCCATATGAAGGACATGGAGTTGGCGTAGGTGTAGGTGTAGGTGTAGCAGTAGGTGTGGGTGTTGGTGTAGCCGTTACAAATGGATAATTTCTAAACTGCTCTGTACTAAATACATCTACTATAGGATTTGTAATAGTTCCTGCATATGTTGGGTCAAAATATGCAGCTACAGATTGTGATATTAATTGATTAAAATTATTTATACCTGATACAGCTCCTCCATGAGAGTATATAGCTCCTGCTATAGTAGTAGGATTTAATATACCAAACATATTAAATGAACCTGATATCGGAACTGTCATATTATTTTAATCTATCTTCTATACAATTTATCTTATTAGAAAGTTCAATTATTGCACTATGTAAATATGCCATTATAGCTCTATCTCGTATTGTTAAATAACCGTCTCCACTTTCTGATATTACATAAGGTATTGCATTTAGTACTTCTTGAGCGATAAATCCTGCATCTTTATATCCATTTTTTATGTAACTATATGAATTAAATTTTCTTAATATTTCTAAGCTTCCTGATAATTCTTTAATATCACTTTTAAGTCTTCTATCTGAAGTAGTTATAAAATTGTCAGCAGTTACAAATTGACTTGTTTGTATGTTGCCTGAGAATGTAGCTGTTACACCTGTTGCATTACCCGCAGTATATGACGTATTTATTTGACCTAATCTAGTTATTAAGTTAGCTACCGAAACATCCACGTCAGTACTTGAGCCTTGTAATCCTTGAGCTCCTATAGTACCTTGTCTTCCTTGGAATCCTTGAGTACCTACTGTTCCTTGTATTCCTTGATTTCCCTGTGGGCCTTGATTGCCTTGAGCTCCGTTAGTACCTTGAAAGCCTTGGAATCCTTGAGTACCTACTGTTCCTTGAATACCTTGGTTACCTTGAGCACCTTGGTTTCCTTGAGCTCCGTTAGTACCTTGAAAGCCTTGGAATCCTTGAGTACCTACTGTTCCTTGTATTCCTTGATTTCCCTGTGGGCCTTGATTGCCTTGAGCTCCTACAGTACCTTGCCTTCCTTGGAATCCTTGAGTACCTACTGTTCCTTGATTACCTTGAAAGCCTTGATTTCCTTGAGCTCCTTGTGTTCCTTGCACACCTTGAAATCCTTGCACACCTTGAACTCCTTGTGAACCTAATCCAATAATTACTCCTCTTAGAGTTGCACTACTATTTATTGTATTTATAAGTAATTTCTCATCTAACGTTGAATTACTATTTAATGTTATACTTTGTGTAGTTATATTTAGATTAGTGGGATTTCCATTTTTGCCTATAAAATCAACTACAAATACATATTCCTCATCTATTTTATTTACAGGTAAGTTATCTAATGGAATCATCACACAGAATTCCTTTGGAGAATTACCTGACGGTGATGACGGTTCTACCTTCATACCTGAGAAATCCCAAATACCTGTATTTAATATTAGTGATAACTTTATTTTATCAGAATCTGATGCTGCTGTGAAGAAATATTCTAAATTATCTTGTCTTTCTCCATTGCCACCCTCTATGGTATCTATTAATGTGCCGAAGGAGTTGGATGTGTCACCTCCCTCCTCGATTGATGGGCCTTTTATAAATATCTGAGCAGTTGGTTTTGTCTTTGTTGCATCATATTTTGAAAATGCATTCAATGATATCTTATACTTAGTTCCTGCCTTAGCTGAACCTAAAAATTGGTCTTTAACTGATAATGCTGTTACATTTGATTCAGCTAATGGTGATTCAAAACTTATAGCATTTGTTACATTTGTACTACTCTGTACAGGATTTGGTACTGATAATCCTCCACTTGCTAATTCAAAGTTGTAGTTATCAAATGAATTAGAATTTGCATTAGTATTTACTTTGTATTCATTGTAATTAAAATAATTTGAGATGTCATTACTTGATGTGACCTCTCCCACACTTTTGTAGTCTATACCTAATTTAGGGTCAAATGTATAACTCCCCGTATCTTGCATCTTGTTTGGAGGCATAACATCAAAATCACCTATAAACATAGGTGCTCCAATTGAACCAACAGGCTTTGCAGATACTTTTACCTTATCAATAACTCCATTGGATGTTGCTACATTGTCAAAACACATTTTAGCATATCCTGTAACTTTTTGACCTTCAGATGTCTTTACATTTTTATTATAATTTATAGAATATATATCTGATACAAATGAATCAACAACAAATTTAGTTGTATTACTTGTTATATTATGGAAAAATAAATTATCAACAACGATAGTTGTTGAGTTTACGACTTCTAATATATTACCTACATATTCTGAAACAGAACCTATTTGAGACTGTAAATTAGGTGGGACTCTATCTATTACTATTGGAGTAGCTGTTATAGTTCCTCCAACCATATCTGATATGAATTCGGCTATCGTGCTAACTATTGTAGGATTTCCTTCAGTTGATACACTAGAACTTATACCCGTTGCAGATGATTGCTCTTCTACTTTTGATATTGAAGTATTATTTATATTAGATATAACTGATGGTTTATTTAAAATATTATTAGATGTTGTACTTGACTGAATTATTGGAAAATATGTTAGCTTTCCTGTACCTGATTTTGTGGAAGGTCTATCTGTGGACTTATCCCTATATGATATATCTATAGGCGTTATTCTAACAGATATATCTTTTGGATTTTTCTCGAATACTATATCATCAGGATTATTAGGTGTCTTAAATTCCTCTACAGCAGTATTTATTTGAGTTAATCCTCTCCATATTAAGTTCTGTCTTGATTGGTCTAGTGCTCTTAAGGTATCAACATCTCTAAATGCTTTACCTAATATTATTAGCTTTCCTGTACCTTTTGTTACAGTATCTTTTATGTCAATATGTAATATTATACTGCCACCTGAAGTTACTTGGTCTGTATATTCTACAGGAATATTTTTACCACTCCTATCTAATAACTCTACAGAAATACTAGAACCTGCTACTATTATTGGGTCAGGAGATAATGTGATAGTATTTTTACCTTTTTTTAATACCGTGAAATTTCTTGATACATTAAAGTATTTTAATGAATAAGTATCTCCATCCCATCTCGCACCGTTTTTTACATACGATTCTAAACCCATTTAATATTTATTTTATATTGATATGTTTTCACATATTAATCTTTGAAAACAGTTTATATCTATAAATATCATTTTCAGTAACTATATTGCTATTATTTATATATTTCCATACATTTTTAGTTCCTAATGAAGATGGGTCTTCTCCTACAGGCATATTAACAAAGTATGGATTCTTTCCAACATCTAAAACATATTTTGCTATTTTCAATATTGAATCTAACTCTCCTCCATCTAATGCTATATAAAAATTTTGGCAAGATGAACTAACAATCCTCTCCTTTACCTTATCATTAAGAAATTTTCCAAATAAAGGTATAGCATTTCTCTTTACTGCAATCGCATCAAAAATACCTTCCACAATAACTATATCATGACTCCAATCTATTATCGATTCTAAAAATACTTTATCTTTAGAGCATTTAGGATTGTTATACTTATTAGTTACTATATTTTTAGATATGTAATAGTTTAAATTAAAAGAACTATCATAACTTGGTATAACTATGCTATCAGTAGTATTATCTTCTGCGTATCCTATATTATACTTTATGATATCATCATCTGATACATTTCTCGATTTCAAGTAATTTCGTAATCTGTTAGTATAAAAATTATCAATACATTTATCAAATGGAATAAAATTACTAGGTAAGCTTACATTTTCATCAGTGCTCTTCTCAAATCTAACATTAGTATTTTCTAATTTAGAAATCTTTGCAATATCGCTGCTTTCAGCAGATACTTTTCGTAACAATTTAGTTAGGGTGTTACCACTTGACTTGCATACCCAACAATTCCATAGCCCACTGCTTAACTCAATCTCTAGTTTCTTTTTGTGATGATTACAGAATGGACATGCAAGTGCTACATTCGTAGAACTTCTAGGTGAATAATCACCTAAATATTTGCTAACTATTCGAAGCTTTTCTATTTGCTCCATGGTGTAACTGCTCATATTCGACCTTTATAAAACTTTCCTAATATGTTAATGTTCAGATAATTATCTTTCTCTAAAACTTCTCTTATAAATTGATACTTGGTTTCTAAGTATGTCAATTCAATTTTGGAATAGGCAAATATAAGTATTTCTCTTTTAAATTCAGAATGTTTTTTTTCTTTTAATAGATTTTTTATTACATCATTAGAACCGTAATAGCTAATCCAATTTGATTCCTTTTCTACTAATCTTTTTTTCTTTGTTCCTTTTAATGGTGGTAACTTCCTATGGTATTTTATAACCTTTTTACCAATATACTTTTTATTTGTAGGAGTGTGTGTAACTTCATATATAAATCCATATACGTCTTCATTCGGCATATCTGATATCGTTTTTATTTCTCTACCCTCGAATATCCACATATTTTTATATTATTTTTACTAGACGTATTTTGTTAATTCCAATACTACATAACCATTACCTTTTAGTAATCTATGGTAAACATTTTTTTTTATATAAGTGTTGTCTATCGGCTTCGGTAATTCATTATCTAATTGTATTAACCAATTATCTCCACCGTCTAATACTTTCAATAACCTATCCTCAGCATCCCTATGCCATACAAGTTCTGAATCATCTATATTTTCTGAGAATAATCTTGTGTATATGACGTTAGATATCTTAGTTTCCGAGTATGTATTAATCATTATCTTTGTTTTTCAATGTATGCTAAGACTAACTAAAATCTAATTTTAGCCATTCATAAAATTTACTAATACCATCATTCAATTTTACTGATGGTTGATATCCTAAAATATTAATGGCTTTATCAATATTTGCATAAGTAACAGGAACATCTCCCATTTGAACCGAAAGTTTGTTATAAATTGCTTTTTTTCCAACTACCCTTTCAATAGTTTGAATAAGTTCAAGCAAAGTAACAGGGGAATTATTTCCTAAATTGATAATTTCATATAATGAGGATTCATATTTTAAACAAGAGACAATACCATTTACAATATCATCAACATAAGTATAATCTCTTTTACTATTCCCATCTCCATATAAAGGAATTGGTTGTTCATTTGCTATCAGTTTTGTAAACTTATGAATAGCCAAATCGGGTCTTTGCCTCGGCCCATACACAGTAAAGAAACGTAAGGCAAGAAATTGAATTTGGTATAAAGAGGAATATACCTGACCAATTAATTCGCCACTTACTTTGGAAGCAGCATAAGGACTTATTGGCTTAAGCACATTATCACTTTCTGACCATGGTACATTTTTATTTACTCCATAAACACTACTTGAAGATGCAAATATGAATTTCTTAATATTTCTTTGTTTAGCAAATTCAAGTAGATTTTGTGTCCCAACTATATTTGTTTGGGTATACTTGAGTGGTTCTTCAATACTGAGGAGTACACCTGCCTTTGCTGCCAAATGTACAATTGTATCAAACCGTTGATTTAAAGATTCCAAATCTTTAATATTATTAATATCAAGCTCCTCAAATGTATAATTTTTATTAGTTAATGCAATTTCAATATTTTTTCTTTTTACATCTGAAGAATATAAAGTATCAAAATTATCAATGGCAGTAATTATATGCCCTTCACTTAATAGTTTTTCTGAAAGATGACTTCCAATAAAACCTGCTGCTCCTGTTATTAGTATATTCACATTTTATAAATTAATATATTACCAATATCCTGAATAGTTTCTTCCTCCCCCCAAAGATTTCCAATATCTTGTTATTCTACATGCCCAATATCCTGAGGATGTTCTATCTGTTTTGTCACTGCAATTATGCCTATCTGCAAATGCTTTCCTCCTTTTAGGGTCATTTAATTTTACAGATAGTTTTCCTCCCCCATCTTTAGCACCAAACGATACTTTTTTAATATTATCTGATTTAGGGTCTCTGACATATACATAGAATTTTTTACTTCCACCTCTTTTAGGTTTACCTAAATCTACATCTTTACCTTGATATTCTGATTCTTGTAATGGCATATCTAAAGGTACTTTCTCTCCCTCATATATACCATACTTACCGATATCTGTGTTTTCTAGTAGATGGATATCATCTTCGCAAAAATTTACTTTATTTTCAAAATGTAATTTACGACATTCTTCAAATAATTCTAAAAATTTTTCAGATGAGTACCTATAAATATTTTCCATTATAGGTATTTTATTATCTATGTGATATTTCAACCCTTCTGAGATTGGTATTAACTCTTTAAGTTTTATCATATACATTTTATTTTTTACTTAGCATATTCTTTATATCTTTCTTTTTGTTCAGGAGTTGCTGCTTCGAGTTCATAGTCTTGTAAGTTCCCATAATGAGCCTTTAGTAGTTTATCAATCCATTTTTCTTTTTGTTCTTGTGTTGCTTCCTCAAATTCGTATTTTTGTATGTCCCTATTGTTTTTTATTTTAGAATCTATATATTTTTCTTTCTGTTTTTGAGTTGCTACTTTGAAATGAAAGTCTTTTAGATAATATCCTTTATTTAATGTCCAATCTATATAGTCTTCTTTCTGTTTTTGAGATGCTGCTTCGAATTCATAATCTCCTAATAAATCTTCGCTTTCCATCCTCCAATCTATATAATCTTCTTTCTGTTTTTGAGGTGCTGCTTCGAATTCATATTTTTCAAGTTTATATCTATTTTTAATCTTAGCATCTATATATTTTTCTATTTGTTCGGGAGTTGCAAAATCTAATTCATATTTTTCAAATCTATGATATCTATCATCAATCTTACTATTTATAAATCTTGTCTTTTGTTGTTCCGTTGCTGCTTTAAATTCATAAGATGTTAAAAATATGTCTTTATCTAATTTAATATTAATACTTTCCTCTTTTTGTTCAGGAGTTGCTAAATCTAATTCATATTCTCGTAAAGGTTTTTTATATTCCAATTTTTTAGATATTATTTCACTTCTAATATCTTTAGGAGCTCCTTTAAATTCATAATCTTTTATTTCTCGCTCATCTTTTAAAAGTATTCTTATATATTCTTTTTTTTGACTCTGAGATGCAAAATTATATTGAAAGTCATATAGTCTAAGCTCTCCTTTTATTAATCTATCGATATATTGTCTTTTATCTTTTAAAGGGAGAGATACAAATTCTGCTTTAGATAATCCTTCTTTATCTTGCAATTTTTTTAATGCTCTTTTTTGTATAGTTTCTCTGTCTTCAATTTCACCTCTTTGACTATCTTTGTATAAACATCCTAATCTTTCATAGCTTCCCGACAACTTTTGTGTTTTTTCCATGTAGTCATCTACTTCATCCATAAATTTTTCAGGATTTGGTATAGAACCGTAAGTTTTATATTCAGGATATAATACTACGTCTTCTTCGTTTTCTGTGTTTATATATGGTTTTATTAAAACTCTTCCTAAAGGTTTTTTTAAATTAGTGTCACTTAATGTAGTTAAGTAACATATTATAGAACCTTCTTTTATATCTAACTTTACATAGTGTCTATTGCTTCCTCTAATAACATTCATACAACTGTCCCAATAAGAATCTCTATCTGTAGACATTCCTATAATATCATATTTAGCACTTGAAAATATAATCATCAAGTCCTCATCTTTTTTAGTAGCACCTTTGCTTTTTATAGCCGCATATCTATCTATTAATTCTTTAGCATCTGATTCTTTTTTTGATACTATGTTTAATGCTTTTCCTAATGATATTTCTCTGTTACTTTTAGTATCTAATGCTACTCCATCTTTGTAATCTTTTATAGAAAAGTTGTATGGTTCTAGTACAGCTTGTATTTCAAATTCAGTGGAATCTTCTGCATATGGAAATGCTATTCTCCAACCACGCTTGTCTATTTGACGTGCATTTGGTAATGATTTTAATTTATTGAATACTTCTTTTATTCTTGTTTCTGCTTCAGGACTTCTTTCTATAGTCATGTATTCTTTAGCTACTGAATACGGAACTGCTTCAGTAAGTTTAACATAGTCATATGCTTCAGTTAAAATATTTAGTATATTCTTTAGGTAATTATTTTTCATATCTTTATGTTTAATCTTTAGCATATTCTTTGTATCTTTCTTTTTGCTCAGGAGTCGCTGCTTTAAGTTCGTAGTCTTTTAATTTTTCTTTTCCCCTAAGAATATAATTTATATAGTTTTCTTTTTGGTTTTTTGAGATTGCATTAAATTCATACTCTGCTAATGAATATCCTATCTTAATTCTTCTATTTATATATTCGTCTATCTCATTTTGTGTCAAATGTATAAAGTCTTTAGTTTCTAATCTTTCTCCTTCATCACGTTTACTGTTAATATACGTTTTCTTTTGTTTAGAATTTCCATATTCTATAATCCAATCAGGTATGCTAATTTCTTTAGAAAGCAAATAATCAATATATCTCTCTTGGTCTTTTTTAGATGCTTTAGCAAGATTATTCGAATGTACTAATTCTTCGTATTGGTCTGTTTCTATTAATTTATTTATATATTTTTCAATTTGTTTTTCGGTTAAGTCATATCGAGAACTACGTTTTCTTATCTCATGAATATGGTTTTCTATTATGTAATCTACTAAAATTTCCATATTTCTACCTGATAAATTATCTGCCGTATCTTGATATATAGATTCATTATTTTTGTATAAATTAGATATATAGTTTAGGAATTGGTCTTCTGACATTAAACGTATTTCAAAATTTGAAAAATGTTTTTTACCTTTCTCTAATACCCTTTCTATATAAAATTTTTGTTGCTTATCTGATAATTCTTGTAGATACGATTCAGGTATACTCATAAACTTTTTTGCTATTTGTTTATCTATATATCTATCTTTTTGTTCAGTGGTTGCTGCTTCAAATTCATAGTGATATATGCTACCTACATCATTTTCTAATTTGTAATCAATTATTTCATATTTTAATTCTTTAGGTGCTAATTTAAATTCATAACCTTCTATATATTCCTCATTTTTTAAACGTCTTCTTATGTAAAATTTCTTTTGACTTTGTGTAGCAAATGAATATATTACCTTTGAAAGTCTTTTCTCCTCTTTATTCAATTCATCTATATAAATCTTTTTATTTTTTGATGGAAGAGATACAAATTCCATAGAAGTTAAACTATTCCCTTCCTTTACTTTATTTAATGCTCTTTTTTGTACAGTTTCTTTACTTTCTACAGAAGTTCTGTCACTATCATTATATAAACATCCTAATCTGTCATAAACTCCTGAAATAGATTGAGTTTTTTCCATATACTCATCTACAATATCTATAAATTTTTCAGGATTTGGTATAGAACCATAAGTTTTATACTCTGCATATAGTATTACATCTTTAGGATTTTCTGAATTTAAGTATGGTTTTATTAATATTCTTCCTAAAGGTTTTTTTAAATTAGTGTCACTTAATGTAGTTAAGTAACATATTATAGAACCTTCTCGTATATCTGCCTTTATATAGTGTCTATTGCTTCCTTTAATAACATTCATACAACTGTCCCAATAGGAGTCTCTACCTGTTGACATTCCTATGATATCATACTTAGCACTTGAAAATACTATCATCAAATCACTATCTTTCTTTGTAGCACCTTTGCTTTTTATAGCCGCATATTTATCCATTAAATCTTTTGCATCAGGTTCTTTTTTTGAAACTATGTTTAATGCTTTTCCTAATGATATTTCTCTATTGTTCTTGGTATCTAATGCTACTCCATCTTTGTAATCTTTTATAGAGAAGTTGTATGGTTCTAGTACAGCTTGTATTTCAAATTCAGTAGAGTCCTCCGCATATGGAAATGCTATTCTCCAACCACGCTTGTCTATTTGAAGAGCATTCGGTAATGATTTGAGTTTGCTGAATACTTCTTTGATTATTGATTCTGCTTCAGGACTTCTTTCTATAGTCATGTATTCTTTAGCTACTGAGTATGGAACTGCTTCAGTAAGTTTGACATAGTCATATGCTTCAGTGAGTACGTTTAGTATACTTTTTAAGTATATGTATGTATTTGTATGTTTAATCTTTATCATATTCTTGGTATCTTTCTTTTTGTTCAGGAGTTGCTTCTATATATTCAAAAGAGTTTAATTGTTCCTTGTTATTTATTTTTTTTTCAATATACTTTTCTTTTTGTTCAGGAGTAGCATCTTTAAACATATCATAACTCAAAATCATATCATATTTTACTGAATAATTTCTAATTATCCAATTAATATATTTTTCTTTTTGTTCTTTAGTTGCTATATTATATTCATAATTTCGTAATATTTTACTATCCTTCATTCTTAAATTAATATACTTTTCTTTTTTTTCAGCACTTATGAAATCCAAATCAGTTTCGCTAAGTCCCAAATAGCGTTCTGATTTAATATTAAAATATTCCTCCCATGTTTCTTTAGATAATACCATAAGTTCATTTTGATGTAAATAATTACCACTCCTGATAATTAACTTAACATATTTTATTTGTTGTTCTGTAGTAGCTATTAAAAGTTCATAGTCTTGTAATCTTTTATTACTGTCTATTAAATATTCAATATACTTTTCTTTTATATTTTGTGACATATACTTAACATATGAATCACTAGCTCTATATCCGTTTTGTATATACCAATTAAAATGTTTTTCCTTTTGTTTTTCTGTTGCTATAGCAAATTCGTAGTCTTCTAAATTTGTACTATATATTATACTATCAATATACTTTTCTTTTAAATTTTGTGACATATACTCAAATGAATACTTATTGAGTCTTTTTCCGTTTTTTATAACTACATTATAATATTTTTCTCGTTGCTCTTCTGTTGCTAACTCAAGTTCATCGTTTTGTAAAAAATTTCCATCTTCTATTTTTATATCCATATGTTTTCCTCTTTGCTCAGGAGTAGCTTGTTTATATTCATAGTCTTCTAATTGTACCTTGTTATTTAATTTATAATCTATTATTTCTTTTTTTGAATCTTTAGGTGCTCCATTAAATAAAAAAGGATATATTCTCTCTTTATTTTTAATAAAAGTTTTTATAATATTTTTCTTTTGACTCTGTGATGCGTATGAATACTTAATGGGAATTATATAACCATACAACTCTAAATTATTTTTAATAAAATCATCTATACTCTTTCTTTTTATTTCTAATGGAAGTGATACGAATTCTGAATCTTCTAGTTCTTCACCATTTTCAAACTTTTTTAATGCTCTTGTTCTTATAGTTTCTTTCCCTTCTATGGTATCTCTTTCACTATCAGGATATAAACATCCTAATCTTTCATAGCTTCCCGACAACTTTTGTGTTTTTTCCATGTAGTCATCTACTTCATCCATAAATTTTTGAGGATTTGGTATAGAACCATAAGTTTTAAGTTCAGCATACAAT
>Ga0209299_1001734_pt1 | contig 11890 bp, 6 predicted proteins | sample S_140806_MF_Meta_FD_187326 | JGI IMG/M metagenome (GOLD analysis project Ga0209299, IMG submission 187326) | Freshwater microbial communities from Lake Simoncouche, Canada to study carbon cycling - S_140806_MF_MetaG (SPAdes) (version 2) | ecosystem: Environmental > Aquatic > Freshwater > Lake ...
ATACCGTTTGGAGTTTTTGTTGTAGAGCACATTACGTTTGAAGTGCTCGTTAGCGTGTTGATGCGGTAGATTTTCTTGCCAGTGAAATCAGTAGCGAAAAGGAAGTGTCCTCCATCGGTAGTTAATCCATTCAGAAACGTTGCGCCAACATTCAAATTAAATACCTGTGCGCCGGTTGCAAGGTCGAATCCTTTAATAGAATTTCCGTCGCAAGCGTAGAGTGTAGTTCCCAGTATTTCAATTCCATGTGGTCCAGACGACAATGTAGTTGTTCCTAATTGCGTGAGTGTTCCCGATCCTGGAGAATAGTAATGAATTTGTCCTGATCCGTTTTGTGCAACAAACCATCTATTCCCTGCAGCGTCATACTCTACACTTTCTGGAGAGTTGAATGTTTGTGCAAAGAGAGCTCCTGTAATTACAATACCGGCAAAAAGCGTAACGATTTTTTTCATGGATCGAGTTCAAGATTAATGAACAAAGTTAGTGAAAATCAGCCAAGTGGAAAAGAGCGCGACCCACTATTGGGACTACTTTAAAGAATCGGCATACGGACGCAGATCATATACCCCAACACGATCCAGTTGAAATAGTTTATGCCCCATAAACGCCTTAATTCCGCGAGTTTCATATTCCGGTTGCTCTACAATCATTACTTCTGCACCACGCTGAATTCGATAGGCGGTGGTTGTACTATCCGAAAACACATCTGCCATATTGGTAAAGCCTGGTCGATCAAGAATGATGAGCAAGGTGTTAAATGAAACATCATTGATTGCGATAACAGGCGTGTTGTGGCTGAATCCTCGACTATCTAGCTCTCTGGCGATATCGTAATAGATCTGACGTGATCTATGCTTGTCAGCCATGATCTGCATGAATTCAATTGTCGACTTGTTGGCGAATAACTCGCGATATGCTTTTTCGGTTGGAGGGCATCCATGGAAACGCAAATAGACATTTGTACCGCTTCCCATGATTGCATATAGTATAAACAGGGAGAATATTACACGAACAAATGGAGATTGTGCTTCTTGCGCAAAGTCCTGTGTAATGTACTTCGCTAACGCAGCATAGGTAAAGACGAAGAATATCAGCACGTCAATAAGATAATAGTCGTGTCCATCGAGACAGAAGAAAAACAGGATGCAAAATGAAGCAAGACCAATTAGTAATACAGGCATGCCGATCAGCCAGAATTTATTCACTTTACGGAATTGGGTGAATAGGAAAAGCATTATGCCAAGAAAGAAGAACCAAATATATGCAGGGTAAACCTGGTGCATTGTGAATTGTGTGAACGCATCCCAGATGTGTTTGCGTTCTTCAGACGATAGTGTCCAAGCAGGCACAGGTTCTGTGAAAGAGTATCTTCCCCAGTGAATGTTGCAATAGTATTCTACAAACCCGACATACCAAAGTCCTGATACAACCAATGGAAGCAGCAGTAGTCCCGCAGCGAGGAATCGCTTCTCAAAAATGCGCCCCTTGGATTTGAATGTTGCCAGACGAAAAAAGTCGAGGACAAAAATGAAAAGTAAAAACATGAAGCTGGTGAGTGCGGAAATTTTTAGCAATCCAGCCAATGCGAAAAGCGCTACAACCCAAATAAGATCTTTTGTTTTTCCGTAGTTGTAGTAACGGTAGAAAAAATACCACGCTATGATCACACAATTCAGCGCAGGAACATTTGTCAGAAAATTGATGCCATAGAATGCGTAAATAGGAGAGGCCATCAAAAGGAGCGGACCCATCACGGACCAGAACCAAGATTTAGTAAGACTGAGCAATGTTTTGTACAAGCACGTTAATGCAACAATGGAAAGCAGAGCGTTAAATAATCGGAATATCCAGAGTTGTGTGCCTGTAATTGACCATATTTTACCGATGATGTAATAGATGATCGGAAATTCTGCGACAGTTTTTCCTGTGGTACCATCATCACTAATTCGGCAGTGCATTTCAGGAGATAAAAAGTCATTTCCTCTCGCATAGTATTGGGAGATTGAAATGCAATCGCTTTGTCGCCAAACGTGCAATTCACTTTGCGGTTTGAAAATGATATTATCCCATCCGCAAATGATCATGGCAATTGCTAGTATCAGAAAAAAGGCTGCGTCACGAAAGAGCGGTTTGTCGAATCTGTTTTGCACTTGGTAAAGGTAACGAAGTGTCTAGAATACACTAGTAATTCGGAGATTGTTTACTTTCGGTACATGGACATCTCGAGTGTGCGCACGCGCAACAAATTAATCTTTGGGCTATCTGCTGTCGTACTGTGGATTATCGCATTGTTCCTTCCAGCTTATTCAGATGGAACGCCGGGTATTGCATGCTTTCTGTTTGGGTGGACAATGGCTTTTGATGGACATTCATTCGCATTGATAGCATGGCTGGGTAACTTGCCGTTTTGTATTGCACTTATCTTATTACTCGTTGCAAAAAGATGGAGTAGAATAGTTTCAGCAACACTACTTGGAGCTTTAGCTTTTCTACTTTCTTTTGGTGCGCTTACCATTACTGAAATAACCAATGGAGAAACGGGAGCGGTGAATGAAGCGCATGCAACAGCTGGCGCTTATCTGTGGATGCTTAGCCTGTTCTTGGTTTTTGCAGGAGCGTTGCTTACAATGAAGAATGGATTTGAGAATTAGAGGGCTTCTTTAATGAGATCTACATTCAGGATAACGTTAGTGTGGTGATCAGCAGAATTGGCTGGCTCAAGTTTTCCGGTAATACGCACCTTTCGGTTGAGCAGTTTCTTGATTTCTTCGCTGTGTCCTACGAGTTGAATGCGCTCTACGTTAAGTTCTTCTTTCCAATCATTCAGATCTTCTTTCGCTGTAGCGCGCACATTGAGTGGATTCTTGCTCCAAATAACATAATATGTGATCCGTGCATCGCTTTTAGCATCACCACCCGATGTGATACCATAGGTATTGTTCTCTTCCACTAAACCTTCCACGGTAGTTGTTACTGGCGAGTAGCTCACTTCGATGTTTTTGGCTTTGTTGAGATCAGTGATATCGTCACTCTCTGCGGTTATTTTCCAAATACCTTTCACCTGAGTAAATACCACAGATGCGGGGTAAGTAGCTGTTTTACCATTGGCAGTTACTTCTTTCATAATTTTTACCAGCCACGTTCCGTCAGGTTGTTTGATCAGTTCAACGTATTCTTCGATTCTTTGCTTGTAGTCTATGTTGCGGTTGAAATACTCTTGCTGTCTGCGGACAACTTCTTCATTGGTCAACTGATCTCCGTAGTAATCGACAGAGTCCGCATAAAACGATTTCATTATAGAGGCATTACGCAGGTTCAATGACTCATTCCAACTCTCCGTTAGTTCATGCCAGTCAGAATTCGCGTTCGACAATACTTTTGTGCTATCAGCAGATGCAGAGTCGTTAGAAACGTCCGTCGATTTATTGCCACAAGAAAAAAGAACGAATAGGGATGTTAGAGCGAGTAGATGTCTCATAAAATAATTCAAGGAATGCTGAATGGTCGAACTGTGGGTGTCGTGTTTGCGTGTGCAAGATACAAAACAGGGGTGGAGAATTGAAAGTTGAACGACAGTGTAGCGCAAATTTCTCTGCTTGAAAATGTGTCTTCCGCAAGCAAAACATCAATGATTAGCCATACGATATTCACGGAGATTATTTTCCATGAGCAAGCGAACGCGCTCTTTTAATACGGGAACATCGTCCATCGTCATTGCAGCTGTTTCAATGGGCTCATTCCACATTCCGTAGATGTAACCCGGGGCAAGAGCGATCGGATGGAGAGGAGAAAGTAGTCGACCACTGTTCAGTATGGTGAACGGTGCGATTGGTGTTTTTGTGGCGATTGCCAAGCGAAATGCGCCATCCTTGAATTCTAGTAATGCTGGTTCTTCATGGCGATTTCGTGTTCCTTCTGGGCAAAGAAAAACAGAAATTCCCTCTTCAAGAGATGCGCGCATGACTTCAATACTTCTGTTTCTATCAGCACGATCAGCACGATTAACCGTGAGGTATAAATTGCGAATAATATATCCCACCAAGGGAACTTTAGTTAGCTCAGCTTTGGCCAGAAAGCGAAATGTATTTTTGCATGCCATTGCATAAACGGGTATATCTAATTGCGATTGATGGTTCGCAACAAAGACATAGGTTTTATTGGGATCGATCAATGATTTGTTACGGACACGAGCAGGGAACAGAAACAAAACAGAAAGTACGCGCGCCCAGAGCTGCGATAATTGATGCGCTGTGTGCGGAGCTCTTTTTTGGGGAACGAAGGAGAAGATTATGACATAGAGAATGGTCGTCACAATCAGGGTAACAGGGAATACGAGGAGTGCGTAAATTCCAAATAGGTTCCTAAAGAAGCGAAGCATTGTGCAAATTTATCAGGATTACAGAATACTTCACCGCTTTAACGAATTCGTAAGAAAATTAGAGATGGGAAAAATCGAGCCCCTGCTTGTTGCGAGCTTGATAATTTTCATAAAGCAAATGAATGAGTCCGTCCGACATTCCAATTTGCGGAACGAACAGTCGATCAATACCAGCCGTCTTCATTACCATGAGGAACACTTTCGCGGCAGGAACAATTACATCCGCCCGATCGGGATTTAAGCCGATAACTTCGATACGATCTTGTAGAGAATAAGAAGATAGAAATTCGTGAAGTTCTTTTAGTTTGGCGAAAGACATCGGGCGGTTTTGTTTCTTTCTCGACATCTTGAAAATCTTGTTGATGTTTCCACCGCTTCCAATTGCTACGAGCGGTTGCAAACCATTTGACTTTCGTGCCACCCAATCTTTCATATCGTTCCATTGGTCTTTAGATACGAGACCATTGAGTAAGCGTATCGTTCCAATGTTAAACGAACGGGAAGAGATGATTTTTCCCTTAGAGAAAATGGTCAATTCGGTACTTCCACCTCCAACATCGATGTAGAGATAGTTGTTTTCCGAATCTAAATGTTCGGCTACGTGGTTGGAGTAAATGATCTGCGCTTCTACTTTCCCGTCAATTACTTCAATCGTAATGCCCGTCTCTCGTTTCACTATTTCAATAACCTCTTTAGAATTAGACGCTTCGCGCATGGCAGAAGTTGCACAGGCTTTGTAATCAATTACTTCATAGAAGTCGATGAGTTGACGAAACGCCTTCATCGCTAAAACCAGCTTGGCTATTTTCTCCGCGGATATTCTTTTGTTCACGAAGGCGTCGTCGCCAAGTCGCAAAGGCACACGCACCAAGTCAGCTTTTTTGAAGTTGGCCTCTCCTTTACCCTCATATACGTTGGCGAGCAGAAGTCGTACTGCGTTTGAACCTATATCTATTGCTGCGAATCTCAAATTCTCCTCGTATCAAACGATTTCTAAACATTGGCACTGAGAGAAAGAAAGGCGATTGCGTTCTTTTTTCTCCGATAGCTTCAATTGGGCTATCTAACAAGCCGAAGATAGAAAATACTTCATTAAGACTCTTCTCTAAAATATGAACAGTGGTTCATATGCCAGAGTTGTCATTGCAGAGGGCTGTTGCATTGAGTTTTTTCCTTCTACGGAATGCGCAAGCCAAATCACTTTAAAAAGAGTCCGACTGCGCACCCGCGGCGGGGAATAGCTTGTGTTGTATAACTGCTCTTTGCCTTGAAGTCAGAGCGTTAATTCATGTTTTTATGAGGGAATTTTAGTTGAAGCGATTCGAACACTATGTCAAGTGTTTTTTCAACTTTATTGAAGCGACTTTCCATGTCTTTCACATCTACATTGGTCTTAGCGCTTAATTCTAGTGCATGAATATCTTCACTTAGCGAGTTGATTCCAACATTGAGCAAGTTTGGCTTGATCTTGTGAGCAATTCTAGAAACCTCTTCAAAATTGCGAGCCTGTAATCTAAGTCCCATTGTTTTCACAGAAGCGCGCGTTTGGTCGAGGAACATTTGAATGATGGTATACAACATTTCTGCATCACCGCGACTAATATCCATCAAGCGCTTTAGATCGTAAAGTGATTCCGGATTTACATTCTCGCTGCTGTTAGGTGTGAACAGGTTAGTGTTCGACTGCTTTCGGAAATTGTAGATTGTTCTGATCAAAATTGCTTCTTCGAATGGTTTTGTAACATAGGCATCCATTCCAGCTGCTTTACACTCTTCCAACTCAGTTTTGAAGGCATTCGCAGTAAGAGCAATAATTGGAGTGTTAATTTTCAATTGATTGCGGATCATTTTTGTGGCTTCAATACCATTCATCTCTGGCATTTGAATATCCATTAGAATCACGTCGTACGTGTTCGTGCGGAGTAACTCAATTGCCTCTTTCCCATCAACTGCCTCGATAATGATGCAACCAGAGTGCTTAAGCGTATTCTGAGCAACGAGACGGTTCATTTCGTTGTCTTCTACTAAAAGAATTCTCATATCGGTTAGCTCTTCAGTAGACATTGTTTCGGTTTGATTGGAGAATTTAGTTTTGTTTCCTTTAGGGAAAGTAAGAATTACAGAAAATTCGCTTCCCTTGTTCTTTACACTGCTCACAGTGATTTCTCCATTCATCAACTGTACTAATTGATAAGTGATGGCCATTCCTAATCCAGTTCCTCCGAATTTTCTCGAAGTTGATTTGTCTTCCTGAGAGAATTTCGAGAAGATACGATCGAGGTAGCTAGGTTCCATACCCACTCCGGTGTCGCGCACTCGCAATTCAAGTTTTTGGCTTGCCGGCTCGTCAAGAATCACACGGCAACCCAACTCTACAAATCCATGGCTGGTAAACTTGATCGCGTTTCCTAAGAGATTGATTAGTATCTGCTCAATGCGCAGCTCATCACCAACTACCGGATCAAACACATTGGATTCAATGTTCAACTTCAGTTCAATGCCTTTTTCAATTGCACGCGGCTTAAGCATTGTAATGGTCTTGCTCAAAGATTCTGACAAAGAGAAATTAGTTTGTTCAATACTTAACTCTCCAGCTTCAATCTTAGAAATGTCTAGGATATTGTTTATGACAGACAATAAGTGTTTAGACGCATTCTCACTGTTTTCTACGTATGACTTTTGTTTTGAATTCAGATTTTCTTTTGAAAGCTCGCGAATCATTCCAGTAATTGCGTTCAACGGAGTTCTGATCTCATGACTCATGTTCGCAATAAAGGCCTCCTTTGCTTTAGAACCTTGTTCCGCGCGTGTCTTCGCGTTTTCCAGGTCTTCTTCCAATTGTTTCTGTGCGGTGATGTCTAGGTGAATTCCAATTGTTCCGATCAACAATCCAGTTTCATTATATAATGGTGCACCACTAATCAACCACCATTTCTTCTCCCCTTTTTTGTCGACAACCTGAAGTTCGTAGCTGTCTGCAACGCCCTCTCTTCTCAAACTGTTCTTGTACTTAATCAGACTCTGACTCTCAGACGATGTGAAAAGTGGTGCAGCTTTTTTACCAATCAATTCGAACATATCGTAGCCGCACATTTGTGTAAAGCTCTGATTCGCGAAACGGATGTTGTCATCAAGGTCTACTTCCAACAAACCAAGATTCATGTTCGCAATGATGTTGCGGTACTTCTGCTCTTGCGACTTCAGAAGCTGTTCAATTTTCTTGCGTGTCGAAATGTTTCTAGAGTTCGCAATAACATATCCAACCTCGTTGATCTTTACATAGCGCAGTGTCAGTTCTACTGGGAATGTCTCTCCGGTCTGTTGGTTTACGTTTTCACTTTCCAGCGTAACGAAGTCGTTTGTTTTCAGCTTTTCGAGTTTCTGTTCCCAACGCGACTTGTCTTTGAAGATTGGATCCAAATCAGAAATCGTGTAGTTTTCCAACTTTGCCACATCGATACCGTAGCGTTTTGCAGCTTCATTATTGATGTACATTAATTGACCATCTTCTTTTGAAACTTCAATGGCATCGTAGGTGTGATTGATCAAAGTCTGGAAAAGTTCGAGACGTTGATTCGTACGGATGATTTCAAGTTCTGCCTTTTTCTGGTTGGTGATATCAATAGCAAGGGCGATTAACTCAAAACTGCCTGACTCTGTGACCGAGAATTGAACACTTTGACCAATCCAGATTTCTTTCCCTTGCTTCGTGAAGATTGGGAATTCAAAGTAGGTAGAAGGAGTTCTCTCAGAGATCTGCTTGTGATAAAATTCAGCTGTTCTTGAGCGGTAATCTTCTCTGATCAACTCATTGAAACGAAGACCAAGCAACTCTGATCTTGAGTAACCTGTGATGCGTTCTGCAACTTGGTTAACGTATGTAAAAAATCCAGTTCCATCTGTTTTGAAAATGATGTCGCTTGATTTCTCAACGATATCGCGGTAGCGCGCTTCACTCTTATCGAGTGCAAGTTTAGTTTCGATTTGCTCGGTAATGTTACGTGCAACGAACAAGTAGCCATCTTGGCCGCTGTTTGCATCTTGAATGCGAGAAACAGACAACACAACATATTCTTTCTTGTTCCCTTTTCCGATGTAGGTCCACTCGTTGGTATCTACATGACCATTCTTGACTTTAGTGACAAGCGCTTCGAAATTAGGTTTTACCACACTTCCCAATTCTGAAGTCAATTGTTTTGCACGTTGCTGCAATTCTGTTGCATCGAAGAATGAGGTGATGTTTTCACGGTCCGTTACTTCTGTCGCGTCGAACGCCAACATTTCTTCTGCTCCGCGGTTGAATGACTTGATAAGTCCATCATTGTTTACATACACCAACGCAAGATTAGTTCCGTTCAGGATATTTTCGCGAAGTGTATTCAGATTCATGAGCGATCGTTCGGTCTCTTTACGCTCAGTGATATTGGTGTATTCCCAAAGATGGCCTTTGTATTCTCCTTCAATGTATACAGGGATATAGTCTAATGAAAGTGTATTTCCATTGACCATTTCAAATTCTATTCCGGTCGCTTTAGTTCTATGAACCAAAATGTCATTGATTGTTGCAACGAACGCTTCAGGATTTGAGAAGTTGTGTTTATTCTGTTCAGCAGATTCAGCGCAGTCTGCACCAACGAGTTGATCTGGTGTTGCAGGAATAGAGAACTGATCGCAGAACAGTTGATTAGCAAATAAGATTTTACGGTCTTCATTCTCAATGAGAATACCAGAGTGGAGGTTGGTAAGCAATGTGCTCAGCAACTGATTCGTTCTAGAGAGTTTTTCTTCGCTTGCTTTTCTCTTATCAATCTCGGAATTGATGTAGCCAATAATTGAAACAAGAGCCTCATCATCATTCTCAACTTGGAAATTCTGGTCAGCGTTGAGGGTGTGAAGGCTTTCCTTCAGTTTGTCGATGGACGACCTTTTGAGTTTAAACTCATTCAAAAGGTTTTGGTTTACTTCTCTATATCCCTGTTCGCTAATTGAGAATGCGTGATGAAGAATGTCCTTGTCCTGCTCAAGGGCTGCATAAGAATCATTTACGGCTTGCAACAAAGACTGAAAAGCAGGATGATTTCTGATTTCTGCGTCAAGGTGTTTGTTGATTTGCTTTTGAAGAAGTTTATTCATCACAAACGTTTCTTCTTCAAACGTGGTGATGGTCATTGTTTGGTTGTGCAATTCGCAACAGTTATTGCCGCTTACGCAAGGAGCAATTTCACCGTATGAATAGAAACCAGTTGTTACTACATTTTTCCCAAGTGCTTCTTTTACGGCTTCCAACTCCTCATCAACTCGGTTATTCAAAATCAATTTTCTTCCTACGCAGCTGATCAGAATGGAAAGTTTTGAATTGTCTTCTTTCAAATCTTTGACACTGTCTTGTGCTGCAAAACTTGCCGCTTCAATCAAGTTGTCGAAGTTCGCCTTCATGAAACGAACGCGCGATCCTTCAGGAACATCTCCTGCGAAGATCATGCTGTTGTTGGACTGATCGATGGAAAGTATTGTTCTTACAACAGGATCTTTACCATTTGGAAGCGTAACTGAAAGAGGGAAAAGGAGAGCTGCTCCTGGCAAATCTTTTGCAAACTTGCCGAGGTACATTTTGTAAAGATCAAGGGCGCTCTTGCCGTCAATTTCATATAAAACGTTCGAATGCGATTTTGTAATTGTTTGCTCTAGGCCGAATGTGTCCCAACCACCCATGCTTCCCTGGCTAACATGAATATGTGGACCGTAGAAACCAATTGCAATGATGTTTCCACCAGCAGGTAAAGAGTTCAATCCAACAACAGTAGAAACGAAGTGCGGTCCGTCTCCGGCCAATCCTCCAGTTACACAAACATCTTTAGAGCGTACACTTTCCATTCCGCGCACTAATTCGCTCCCGTTTACTAAGCTTCCATCTGACAAAATAAAGATGTGCTTGAGATCATTCCCAGCTAATTCATTTACCAGAGTACATCCCGCATCGAAACTGTTATTGTAATTGCTAATGTTGATCTGCGTAGTCTTAATCGGTGTATTCTCAAACTGTATCGCAGTGATTGAAATAGTATCGTCGTAGATTTTTGCGTCGAAAATCTCACCCGCTGTAGAGCAAAGTGCGATTTGTGCTCCCGGAAAACGAGCAGTAATACGGCTAAACACTTCTGGATTGGCTAGAAGTTCTTTTTTACCAAAGCCTAGGATCAGTGAATAGCGAATTTCCTTTTCAGAATGATTATCATTCTGCGTATCAAAAATTCCGTTTTTGCATAAATATGTATTTACGCGCATAATGGAGTTATTTAATGGTATATGCTGTATTATTCTTTAACAAGTAGGTCATCAACGATTGTTTCTCACATTTATCAAGATTCAAACCGCAACTCTTTCCAAACAGACGGGGGAGACTGCATGTGTTTAGTGCCGTGGATTTGAATTCTATTTTATGCGTATTGATCATCGACTTGTTATTTAACGATGCTAAGATTGGGATCATGCATCGATTCCTATAGGCTGAAACATGCGTTTTAATTCACATGTAAGGTTTTCGAGGAAAATGTAGCGCCTTTATGACCTTCTAAAGGCCTTTTTCGAGCAATTCCAAGCCACGAGCGCCTGAATCTGGCTACTTGGCAGCTATTTATAACATCTCGTAGGGGGGTGTAGAAGATGTATTTTGGGCCTAGGATGGGCACCAAAGGGAAGTAGGAAATGCTAAAAATGGGGCTCAGATTATCCTGAAGACCTTGAGGTTTTTCTTTTTGTTTGCGCACCGGCTAGGAACTTCCTGATTTCCTGCTGGGCGTTTTGCGGTCGGGCGCTTCGGGTAACAACGTATTCATTCTCTTGCTTACCTCCAATGCGACGAGCTTTTGTGTTGTCTTTAAGTTGTAAATCGAGAATGCTTTTCATCTCGGCTTGAATGTCCTTGTCGTAAACCGGAACCGCCACTTCTGATCGGAAATCCAAATTTCTCGTCATCCAGTCGGCCGAAGATATGAAGTACTTCTCATCTCCTCCGTTACAAAATATGAACACTCGTGTATGTTCTAGATAGCGCCCAACGATGCTTATTCCCTTGATATTGGAACTGAATCCGGCAACCCCAGGAATGAGTGCACATATTCCGCGAACAATAAGTTGAATATTTACCCCCGCCTCACTCGCCTGATAGAGCTTCGTGATCATGTCGCGATCTACAAGGTTGTTCAGTTTAAGTAACATCCAGGCAGGCTTGCCTTTCTTGGCATTTTGAATTTCTTTGTCGATCAGCCCAAAAAATCGTTTACGCATAGTGAAAGGAGAAACCAGCAACTCTTTGTATTCACCATGACGAAGATTGTCGTGATAGAAACCAAACACATTCGCCACTTCGCTTGTAATTCTTGGATCGGCGGAAAGTAAGGCTTTGTCGGTATAAATGCGCGCAGTTGACTCATTCATGTTGCCGGTACCCACGTGCGCGTAGTTGACAGTTTTCCCGTTTTCTTTTCTCGTGATTAGGAAGAGTTTAGA
>Ga0209299_1001738_pt1 | contig 11882 bp, 10 predicted proteins | sample S_140806_MF_Meta_FD_187326 | JGI IMG/M metagenome (GOLD analysis project Ga0209299, IMG submission 187326) | Freshwater microbial communities from Lake Simoncouche, Canada to study carbon cycling - S_140806_MF_MetaG (SPAdes) (version 2) | ecosystem: Environmental > Aquatic > Freshwater > Lake ...
AGGGTGAGCAATTCGGGATCGCCGGGGCCTGCGCCCACTAAGTAGACGGTGCCGGGGGAGGAACGGCCTGGCAATGCTGAGTCGGGAGCTTCCAAATCGCTGGGCGACGGGAGGGTCATGGCAGGGCCTCCAGCTGCTCCAGCAACACCTGGCGCAGGGCCGGACGGCTGAGCAGGGGGGCCGCGGCCGCACCGAAGCGGGGGGTGAGCGCCTCGGTGAGCCGGTTGGCCGCCAAAGCCAGCGGCAGAACAGCACCTTGATGCCCCAGGAGGCTGGCCTGGAATCGATCCGAACTGAACGCAGCCTCCTGGGGTATGGCGCCCGTGATCGCGGCGAGCAGGTGGAGATAACGACGCCCCAAGGGAGAAGCAATGGGATGGTGCAGCAGCAGAGGTGGGCTCGCTGGCGGCAAAGGCTGATCGGCTACCTGACGGCTCAACTCACTTGCCAGGGCACGCTGCCAGACGGGCCAGCTGCCTAGAAACGGCCACATCCGCAGACCGCTGCTGGGTCGAAGTTCGCGGCGCAGACGGGGAAGGTCGTGGCGCACGTGATCACCCGGCAACAGCAACAGCGGCACCAGCCTTAGGGGGCGCTCCAGGGTTGGGAGATCTGCGGGCTGCGGATCGGTCAGGGCTCTCAAGAGCACCGGAGCACCGCGCCGATCCCGCAGCTCGGCGGCCAGGCTGCGGAGCTCAGCCGGAATCTCCCCCTGGGCTCGCCCGTGCACCAGCAACAGCATTGGACCGATCGGCAGACTCCGCGGAAGACCTCCGAGCCGCGCGGTCACGGCCGGCTCCAGGGTCCGGGAACGCACCGCCAGCAGACTGGAGCAGCCATCGGAAAATCCGCTCAGACTACGCACCGCGGCGGCGGCCTGTCCGGCAGGGCAACCAGTTCTCAACGTGCAGGCCCGGACCCTGGGGTGGAGGCGGTCCAATTGCAACCATGGGGTTTCACCACTTCAAGAGGGCCAGACTTCATAACCTGCGGTTAGTAAGTTGAATTGGGCAGCAGATGCATCATGAATGTTGATGTCGACTATCTTGAGATTGCTATGACGTCGAATCTGCCCGACCTGCGATGGCCGACTGACTTCGCATGGACTGCTCTTCTCTTCAGGTCCACTTCGATTTCGCCATGAAAATAGACTTGACCTGCAGAAGTTCACCACATTTATGATCAACAATGGTCTGCCGCATCAATGACGCTTGAGCGCTGCAGGCGTCATGCTCCATTCTTGCAGCGCATGGGAGGCGGTGATGTCCGTCACTTTATGTCAAAATGTGAGATGGAAAAGGTTGAATCTAGTTCATTTATTTGTTTGATTTTCACTGCAGCAAATCCAATGCGCACCATAAATCCCAAATCCATCGAAAGGAAATGCATTGTCTGCGGGATCGGGAAGCCGCTTAATAGCGATTGCTTTCAGGTTGTTCGAACATTCGCAAAAGGCTATTCATTCTACTGCAATGCATGCGATACGGAGTCAAAAAAACTGAAAAAACATGCTAGGCCTAAGCAAACCCCTGGTCTAGTCAATGACGCGATTAGCCTTGATCACATAAAAGAATCGCCAGCTTGAATCAACCGTTCTCTCCTTTTAATTGATCGAACATGAAGGCGAAGATGAACAACTCGGCTCAGGCTTCTTTCCGCCCCGGCACCGGGCCATTGGTACGAAAAGCCAGACATGAGAGAAGCTCTTCGCGATGACGTGGGCTCTCCGGTTGGCGGGGATGGAACCTTGCCACGATGGCACCCAGGGTGCGCACCGTTGCCGTGATGTTGGGTCCCTTGTTGAGCATCACGGCTTCGGCCCTTGCGCCCATGGCTGCATCCGTGATCTCCGCTCGGGTCGGCATGCCGTGCCTCGCCATTTCATCGAGCACCTGGGTGGCCCAGATGCAGGGAATGTGGGCCGCCGCGCAGATCCTCAGGATTTCCTCCTGGATCTCCGCCAGTTCCTCCCAGCCGCATTCGATCGCCAGGTCCCCTCGCGCAATCATCACGCCCAGGGGCCTGGGATCGCGCATCGCCGTCAGCAGCAGCCTGGGAAGGTTGAGAAACGCTCTTCGGGTTTCGATCTTCAGCACAACGGCGAGATCCTCCCGTCCATGGCTTTCCAGTTCTCGCTGTAGCACTTCGATATCGGCCTCACGGGAGACGAAGGAATAGCTCACAATGTCGGCATGGGCTGCCGCGAAGGCCAGATCGGTGAGATCCCGGCTCGTGAGGGCGGGAATCGTCAGCCTGCTGTCGGGGAAATTGATCCCCTTGTCGGCGCGTAGCCGGCTGCCCTTCGGCCGCGCTTGGGTGATTTCAAGCTCCACGGCCCCGGGGCAGACCTCGCGAATCAGCCCGGCGATCCTGCCCTCATCAAACAACACACGCTCTCCCACCTGCAAATCAACAAGCGCCTCGGGCACGGTGCAGTTGATACCCCCCCTAATCCCCAACACTTTTTGGTCCGCTCCGCTGGAGGTCAGCCACAGCCTGTCGCCTCGCCGCAGCAGCACGTCCCCTTCCTGGTCTGGAAGATTGCCAACAACGATCCTGCCGGGACCGCCTTCCTGGATGAACTCCAGTCCAGAGGTGAAATGGCAGCGTTGATTGCAGCTGAGCAGGAGACCCCGCTGGAGGCGATCCACCACGGTGAGTTCCCGCCAGCGGCCTGAAGAGTCCCTGGCCCGCAGACGATCCCCGATCGTTAGTGATTCCCAGCCCTCGTTGCGGATCGGCAGTCGATCCACTGGCGCCCCTTCCGGTTGGCGAACGGGGTGAACGACAGCCCCTTCGGTTGGCACAGCCAGAATCCTGGCGCTCTGCAGCAACTTTCCATAACGGTTGCGTTGGGGCCTGACGTCCACCACCCCGGGCAGGGAAGGCAGGGCGCCGATGCGGATTTTGGGTCCAGCCAGATCCATCGCGATGCGCACATCCCTTCCGGCGGCGGCGGCGGCGGAACGCACGAGGGCCACGAGGTCTTTCCACACTTCAGGGCCGTCGTGGCCGCAGTTGATGCGGGCGATGTCCATGCCTGCCCCGACCAGTTCGGTGATCAGACCCGCCTGCTCGGTGGCGAGGGCAGGCAGGGTGACCATGATCGCCGCTGTCCTTATGCCCAATTCCTCTCCAAGCTGCCCGCCGAACAGTCGCTCACCATGAGCCTGCATGAGGGCCTGGCCTCCAAGGCTGGAAGGAGCCGCAGAAGGGCTCGGCGGTTCCGCTGGCAGGCCTTCGAGCTTCTGGAGTACGCCGATCACGGTCGAAAGGCTGGCATGCAGATGGCCATCGCAGCCCCCCAGGGAACAAAGGCCGGCTTCTCGCATCGCCAGCTGCAGGCCGGGATGGTTGTTGCGGTGGAAGGTGATGAAGTGCAGCAGATTGATAGCACTGGCCTGGAAGCGCGGAGCGATGGCCGCGAGCGTGGCCTGCTCCACGATCTCGATGCGATCCATGGCATCGCGCAACGTTTTGAGCTCGTCCAACAGCCGTCGATTGCGTGATGCGGGATCCGTGGTTGGGGCAACGACTGTCAAGGCCGGGTCTCCATTAGATCAAAGGCCGAATCTTTTGCTTGTGGGGGCAAGCGGCGTATCCGCTAGCAAGGCCGCGACTCAACTATGCCTGTCTAGCCAGGAAACTGTAGAGGGCGTTTCGAGCGTGAAGGGTCATCGTCGGCCAGGGCAAATCAATCCGTGCACAAATCTCAGTAGACAGGATCATTGACGCAGCATCTTTGACCTCAACAGCGACCTGAATCTCGCCTAAACCTGTTCCGCGCCCGCCAGGAGAGCCGTTGGATTAACGCCTGCGTCGAGCCCTCCGCCCTGCTGTCGCTGCGCGACTGGTCCTCAGGAAGCCACCGACCTCAACGGGCCGTTCGTTGCAGTCTGGTCTGCTTCCGCCTGTTCGGCGACGAAGTCGCGGTTCAGCAGCGCGCACACCACAAGGATCTGCTCGGCACGCGCTGTGGTGAACTGCAGCTGCTGTGCCAAGACAACCAAGAACAGTTGCTCTTCAGGAGCCACGATCCGATCGCGGTGGATCAGCTGGCAGGCCAGGGCGAAGGCCATCTCCTGCTGCTCCGAGCTGAGCAGCGGGGCCGCGCTGGCGATCCGCCCCGCCACGAGGGAAGGTCTTGACGGCGGAGGTCTGCAGCATCCCGCTGCGCAGCTGCTGCCGTCGCCTGGCCGACCCTTAAAGGTGCCGCATGATGCGCCGCGCCTGGAGGTGAGCGACCAGAGTGGAACTCTATGGTCTTTCGACACGTCTGCGAGTTTCGCGCCTGGCGTTCTCTCCCATCTGGGCTGTGGGAGGGATGAATCGACGCGCGCTACTGATCCAGTTGCTCGGTCTGGGGGCTGTCTCCATGGCATCCCAGGTGCGGGCGGGGGATTCACGTCCCGCTTTGTCTCAGGCTGGGGCCGGCGGACCCCTGCCAGCCCCTGGCTCCCAGACAGCGGCAACTGGGCCCGGCCGAGTGCTCCCCTTTCGGCCCCTGCGCGGCCCCATCCCGTTGCCCGGCGATGGCCTCAGCGCTGCGGAGCAGCAGCGGGCCTACACCCGCGTTGCCCTGCAGGATCAACTGCTGCTGCCGGAGGGCTACCGCAGTGAGGTGCTGCTGCAGTGGGGGGATCCGCTGGGGAGCGGGCGCTTCGGGTTCAACAACGACTACCTCGCCTTCACGGCCCTGGACGGTCAGCGGGCGCTACTCACGGTGAACTTCGAATACATCAGCCCAAGGCCCTGGGTCGCCGCCTACGGGGAGGTGATGGGCCGCGAACTGCCCTTCAAGGAGCTGCAGAAGTTGCTGGCGGAGCGGGGCGGCAGCGTTGACGCCTTGAGCCTCGCAGCGGGCGATCCCCTGCGCCGACCCCTGCTGGAGGTGGCCACCGCCGCGATGCAGGATGTGGGCCTTGGGGTGGTGGAGATCGAGCGCAGCGCCGATCAGCGCTGGCGCCGCCGCAGCGGCCGCTCTGAACCGCGCTACGACCGGCGCATCAGCGGCCTCACCGGGCTGGAGCGCCCAGAGGCCAGGCTGCAGTGCAGCGGACCGGCGGCGGCGGTGTTCCGCAAGCGCCAGCGGCTCGGCTACGACGACGGACTCGGCGATCGGGTGATCGGCAGCTTCGCGAATTGCGCCGGCGGCCAGACGCCTTGGGGCACGGTGCTCTCCGCCGAGGAGAACATCCAGACCCATGTGGTGGAGGCGGTCTACGCCGATGGCAGTTCGCCCTCGCCGGCGGAGCGCCCCTTCCGCTTCGATGGGCAGCGGCTCGAGGGCCTCGGCAATCCCTTTGGCCTGGCGGGCAACAAGTACGGCTGGATGGTGGAGATCGATCCCCGCCGGCCAGAGCGCCCTTTGGTGAAACACACGGCCTTGGGCCGTTTCCGCCATGAGGCCGTGGCCGTGCGCGCCCGCGCTGGCGAACCACTGGTGGTGTATTCCGGCTGTGACCGCCACGGCGGCCATCTCTATCGGTATGTGAGTGCCGCGACCGTGCGGGATCCCCGCGATCCGGCTAATTCACGCCTGCTGGAGCGTGGCCGGCTCGAGGTGGCCCGGTTCGATGCGAAGGGCGCTGGTGAATGGATCCCGCTGCAGCCGCAGACGCCGCTCAACCCCCTGCCCCCGTCCCACTTCTCCCGGTTCGATCTGCCGCCGGTGCTGCCGCTGCCCCACAGCGACCGCAGCAAGGCCGGCGCCGAGCTGCTGGAGAGCGATGCCCAGCTGAAGGCCTACCGCCAGCGCTTCGGCACCCTGGCCGATCTCTACCCGGGTCGGGGGGAGGAACAGCTTGGGGCGATCCTGATCGATGCCCACCTGGCCGCCAACGCGGCCGGGGCCACCCCCACGGCCAGGCCGGAAGACACCGAACTGGATCCGCGCACGGGGGATCTGCTGATCACCTTCACCGCCGGCGGATCGGACGGGGAGGGGCAGGCCGATCCCGCCATCTTCCGGGGGCCGGGCGGCGAGAGCAGCTGGCCCTACGGCTGGCTGATGCGCCTGGAGGATTCCCCCGCCGGAGCGGAGAAACCGGGCGGAGCGTTTCGCTGGCGCATGGCGGCCACCGGTGGCACGCCCTGGCAGGGGGGCATGGGCTTCGCCAACCCCGACAACCTGGCGATCGACCGCGCCGGCAACGTCTGGATGGTGACCGATCGGGCCGCGGTGAACGGCAGCGCCGATGTGTTCGGCAACAACGCCTGCTGGATCTTTCCCGCCAAGGGATCGGCAGGCGGCGAACCGCTGCTCTTTGCCACCGGCCCGATGGAATGCGAGCTCACCGGGCCCTGCTTCGACACCAGCGAATCCACCATGTTTCTCGCGGTGCAGCATCCCGGTGAGGACAACGCCATCCACCGCAGCGGCGACGAGGAGGTGCAGGCCTACACCTTGCGGGACCGGGACGGCGGCAGCTTCGAGCAGCTTCGGCAGGTGCCGCTCGGCTCCAACTGGCCCTCCGCGGCAGCGGGCACCGCTCCCCGGCCCGGTGTGGTTGCGATCTGGCGCCTTGATGGAAAGCCGCTGCTAGCGGAATCAGGAGGCGGTCCGCCAACCTGAAGGCGGCCTACTCAGCCTGGCCTGGTGCCTGGCGGCGTGCCTGGAAGCGACCTACCGAGCTCATCTCAGAACATCTCGGGTCGTGGACGGCGCCAGCTGGGGTTCATCCCCTCGTTCTGAAGCAAGCGGGCCCGCTTCTCCAACCAAAGCCGATCAAGCCGCCAGAGGCGATAAGGTCCCGCCTGGGCCAGTTGCTGCCCTTCGATGTTCCTCCAGTGTCGTTTGCTCGCTGTGACGGAATCGATCACCAGCAGCAGCGTGGGCTGTCGATCGGCCGAGGAGGGCCGCAGGCCCGGCCTGGACTCGGTGCGAAGCCGATCCGCCAGGTTGACCAGGGCATGGGGCGAACGCCCCTCAAACAGCACCGTGGATTGGCTATAGAAATGCAGGGAGGGTTTGATCAGGCCCACCATCGCCAGGGGCTCCGAAGCAGAACGCTCTGCCCTGGCGACGGCCGCCAGCTGGCGGATCGGAGCACCCCGCAGCTGATCGCCGATCTGCCAAACGGGTAGCAACACCAGGGGCACAAGCAGGAGCAGGGCGGCCTGGCTCTGAAGCAGACGGGCCGTTGGCCGGTTGCTGGCCAAGCCGCTCAGCAGCAGTGCGGCCGCCAGGGTTATGGCCGCTCCCAGGTTCAGCCAAGGGCGGTGCCCCACGGCTGCCGCAAGACCCGGCAGGGTGGGGTCGTTGATCAGGGGCAACCACTGAGGCGCAAGCGCCAGAGCGGCACTGACCAACACGAGCAAGGCCGCTGAAGCGGCCATGGCCCACCTCAGCCCGCCTTGGGACTGGGGCTCTTGGCCTACACCGAAGCCAGGCTGCCTGGCGATGGAGGGGGCCAGGGCGACCAGCAGGGCTGCAGCCGGCGTGGCCACCAGCCAGTAGCTGGGCAGCTTGGTGGCCGAAAGGGAAAAGAAGAGCAGCACGGCCAAGAACCAGGCGCTAGCAAAGCGACCAAGGGAAAGGGGCCCAGCCAGGGGAGTGCGGGCCTCAACCAGAACGCGCCGCAGACTCAACAAGAGCAGGGGCGTGAAGGGAAGACTGGCCAGCACCAAAACGACAAAAAAATACCAAGGGCCTTGATGGTGGTTATTTACCACCCGGGAGAAACGCTGCAGATTGTGGTAGCCAAAAAAACTATCCCAATAGGGCTTCCCCTCCCGCAGCAAAGCAAGGGCAAACCAGGGGGCGGCAAGCACCAAGGTGAGCGTGAGACCCATCAGCGGGCGCAGCCGCCGCCGCAACCGATCAGCGTCTGCGCCAAGCAGCCAAAACAGACCGAACGTGAGGAAGAAAAGAACAATCGCCACTGGTCCCTTGGCGAGCACAGCCAGCGCCAACGCACTCCAGCAGGGCCACCAGGGCCCCCGCTGAGCCGCGAAGGTCCGCCACGCCAACAGCAGGCTGATGGCGAGGGTGGCGGTGAAGAGGGCGTCGCTCACCTCGGTGCGACCCCACACCAGCATGAGCGGACCCAGGGCAAAAGCCAGGGCCGCATTGATGGCGGTGGCAGCCCGGCCCAATCCCTGCGCGGGGATGCCGGCTTGGCCGGAGAAGGGCCAGCGCAGCAGGGTGTCGCCTAGGGCCACCATCGTGGCCGTGCTGGCCAGGGCGGAGGGCAGCCTGGCAGCCCAGCTGCCGAGGGGATCCCACTGGTCGGAACCGGGAAGGGCGTAGAGGCCCCCCATCAGCCAGTAGATCAGCGGAGGCTTGTCGTAGCGGGGGAGGCCGTTGACCTGGGGGATCAGCCAGTCGCCGCTTTCGGCCATCTGGCGAGCGGAGGCGGCGAACAGCGCCGGCGTCTCATCCACCAAACCGGTCTGGCCCAAGCCCAAAAGAAACACTCCGGCGCCAATGAGGCTGATCAGGATGAGAAGCAGCGTGTGACGAGACCTGATACGAGACCTAACGGATCGACCGGTTGGCAGGAGGGAATGCAGCGATCGCGCCGATAACCTTCTGGCGGAGGAGAACGATCCGAACACTGGCGGGTGATGAGGCTCGGGGCCACTCCAAGGCGAGGAACTTCGGGGAGCTGGTGCGGTGGAACACCACACCGGGTGATGGCCAAACACCGCGCGGCGTGATTGTGGACGCTTGTCGATAAATCAACTTTAACCAGCTGGTGAAAGATTGCCTACAAGAGTGCAGTGCAGCCATGCGGTTTCTTCCTTGTGAAGACCAAGCCATCGTCGATCAGGCTCTTGAGCTGGGACTTCAGGAGGCCGTTCCACCGCCGGCCTACTTATCGCCCCATCTCTGCACTGCTCTGAGCTTCCTCTTGGCAGTTCCCTCCTTGGGGTTTTCCTTGGTTCTGGTTCCTATCCTCTGGGTTGCTCAGTACGAGCGAACCAAACACCGGATCTTGTGCTTGCAGAAAGAGCTTGATGCGCAACGAACTTTATCCCTATCGCCAACCCCCTGATTCGGTGTTCAAGCTGATGGCCAATCACCCAGTGCGCGCCACCAAGGTCTGCCCGGTCTGTGGGCGTCCGTTTCAATGGCGCAAGAAATGGAAGGACGTCTGGGAGGACGTGCGCTACTGCTCGGAGCGGTGCCGCCGCCGCCGTTCCAGCGTTGTCGATCTCCTTGGGGTGGAGTGAGCCAAGGCTCTCGCTAAGCCTCCAACACTGCCAGCATGGGAGCACCGACCTAGACCCTTGCTGCTTCTCACTCCCCTCTGCCCCCTCACCGCAGCCCGCCTGCTGGGGCTGAAGGCCACGGTTCTGTTGTTGATCACCCTGCTGATCAAAGCCAGGATCCAGATCAAGCTCGCCTCGGAGCTGGGCCTGTTTCTGCTGGCACTCCAGACGTTGGTGTTTCTGGGCGCCGCCGGAGCCCTTGGCCTGGCGGGGCTTGGGGTCCTGTTCACCAAGCCCTATGGCGCTGGGGAGCCCGCGACCCAGTTTTGATCGGTGCCGCGGAGCCCTGCGAAGCAGTTGCTGGCGCGACGTCGTCTCCCCTGCCGGCTAGAGAATCAGCGTAGCTTACTCTCCTCCCCTGGGATCGCCGACATTCTTACTGAAGATTCGCCCCTGCGAACCGGCGGACTGGCCACAGGTATGGGCGCTGCTGGAGCCGGTCTTCCGCGCCGGGGAGACCTTCCCTCACGACCCGGCGATCACAGAAGAGGAAGCACTGGCGGCGTGGGTGAAACAGAGCCAGGCTGTGATGGTGGCCTCGGATGCGGTTGGGTCCCTGGTGGGCACGTACTACCTCAGGCCCAACTCCCTGACCCTCGGCGCCCATGTCGCCAACGCCAGCTATGTGGTGGCCGATCACTGTCGCCGCCAGGGGATCGGCAGCCGCCTCTGCCAGCACTCCCTGCAGGCGGCAAGGCGGCTGGGCTTCCGGTTAATGCAGTTCAACCTGGTGGTGAGCACCAACACCGCCGGGATTCGCTGCTGACAGCGCAATGGTTTTCAGGTCGTCGGCACCCTCCCGGGGGCCTTCCACCACCGGCAGCTGGGCGATGTCGATGCTCTGGTGATGATGCAAAGCCTGATGGAGGAACCGGTTTGATGAAGGTGGTGCCGCTGCGGTTGCGGCCGGGTGACGACCTGCGCTTGACCTTGGAGGCCTGGATGGCTCAGCAGGCTCGCTGGTGCGCACCACCGCCGAGCTGGTGCTGGCTCAGCCGCCTGTTGTGGTTGTCACCTGTTCAGTGGCGATGGCGGTGATGGGCGTCGCTCACATGCGGGTGGGCATGCGCCAGCTCCCGGTGGCGGTGCTCATGGGCATGCCAGAAGGGGCGATCAGCGGGTTGGCCCTCCAGATCTTCCGGGGCGTGCTCATGCTCGTGATGGGGATCTCCACTACTGGGATCGTGGCGGTGGCGATGGGCATGGTGCATGGGTTCGTGGCGATGCCTGTGGCTGTGCTGCTCGCGCAGCAGCAGCACCACCCCAGCGCCCATCAGCCCCGCCGCCAGCAGCAGGGGCGTTGAGAGGGAGTCGCGCAGAACGACGACCGAAAACAGCGCGCCCACGAACGGCGCGGTGGAGAACAGCACGGCCTCGCGGGCGGCTCCAAGATCGCGCAGGGCCAGCAGATCGAGCCAGATCGAAATGCCGTAGCCCAGGGCGCCGATGCCCAGCAGTGCCAGGGTGACCGTCACGGGCGGAAAGGGATGTCCCAGCAGGAGCGCAAGGGCAAGCATCGGCAGAGACGCCCCGGCCGCCTTGGCGGTGGCGATCTGGATCGGATCGCGCAGGCTCAGGCGCTGGCTGAGGTTGTTGTCGATGCCCCAGGCGAGGGTGGCCAGGGCGATCAGGGCGCCGCCGAGGGCATTGGCGCCGCTGAGTGATCCCTGCGAAAGCACCACCGCTCCAGCGATGGTCAACAGGGCTGAGACCAGCCCGCGCCTGCCTAGATGCTCACGCCCCAGCAGCACGGCGATCGCCAGGGTGAACACCGCCTCGAGGTTGAGCAGCAGCGAACTGGTGGCAGCCGGCAAGCGGGCCAGACCCAGCACGAGCGCGACTGGAGCCACCATCCCACCAAGCAAGGTGAGGGCACCCAACGCCGGCCAGTCCTCACGGCGGATCGGGGTTTCCGCCCGATTCCCGCGAACCAGCCGCACCGTCAGCAGGGCCAGGGTGGCGCCGGCGTAGAGCAGGCCCGCGATGCTCAGGGCTGAGCCCGAGCCGGTGAGGGTGCTGATCAGCGGCGCACTGCAGCCGAACAGCACCGCTGCACCGAGGCCGGCGAACTGCCCTTGGCGTGTTGTTTTCATGCGTCAGCGGTGGCCCTGGGCAGCAACCAGCGGCCGAAACGGGCGTAGAGCGCAGGGAGAACCACCAGGGTCAGCAGGGTGGAGGTGATCAGGCCACCCAGCACCACAATGGCCAGAGGTTGCAGGATTTCGTTTCCTGCTCCGAAGGCCAGGGCCAGCGGCAGCGTGCCGAGGGCCGAGGTGAGGGCCGTCATCAGGATCGCATTGAGGCGCTGCAGACTGCCGGCGCGGATCACCTCCTTGAGGTCCATGCCTTCCGCATGGCGGCGGTTGTAGTTGTCCACCAGCAATAGGCCATTGCGGACCGCCACCCCGAACAGGGTGATGAAGCCGATCAAGGAGGCCACCGAAAGAACGCCGCCGGTGAGCAGGATGGCCACCAGACCCCCGACAAGGGCCAGCGGCAGGTTGATCAGGATCGCGAGCGTGGCCGGTAGTGATTTCACGGCCACGAACATCAACACGGCGATCACCACCATGGCCAACAGGCTGTAGAGGAGCAGGTTGGCGGTGGCCCGCTCCTCCGATTCAAACTGGCCGCCGTAGCGGATCAGATAGCCGCTCGGCAGTGTG
>Ga0209299_1001744_pt1 | contig 11867 bp, 12 predicted proteins | sample S_140806_MF_Meta_FD_187326 | JGI IMG/M metagenome (GOLD analysis project Ga0209299, IMG submission 187326) | Freshwater microbial communities from Lake Simoncouche, Canada to study carbon cycling - S_140806_MF_MetaG (SPAdes) (version 2) | ecosystem: Environmental > Aquatic > Freshwater > Lake ...
GATTGTAACCCCTGTCGACCCTGCTCCACCAGCTAAACCAGGAACACCTGGCTGTGCTGGCTGTCCGGTGGCCGCTTTTGCTCCACCACCCCCGCTGCTCTCTTCACGTTTTTCCAGAATCGTAGTGATCAATTCTACCACCCGATCCGCATTCGCCTGAGACAAGGTAATAAACTCCGACTTCTTTTCAGGTGCTGGAATGTCAATCAGGTTCCGAACATCAATCAGACGCCGAATCAAAGTCGAATTCTCCGTAATCAGAACCTGGTTTGCGACCGGCACCGGAACTAAACTGCCATACGGATGGAGGGTGATAAACTGCTCAAAAATCGGAACTGCATCCGCCGCCGCCAAATGAGTCAAAGGCATCACATAGGATGCAACTACTTCTCCCTCAGGTAATTCATTCTCATTCGTAAAAAGAAACACCCCTTCACTTCTCGGATTCTTGCCTGCCCCTGTATTAATCACTTTGACCGAGTTCTTATCCACCGCAATGAAGGCATAGCCATTCAAGAGCAGTGTCGACTCCAAAAGTCGAATCGCCTCCGCTTTGCTTACTGGCTGATTCAGTGTCAGGCTTAAATTCGCCCCCCCCGCCAATAGACTGGCATCCTTGATCAGAGTGACTCCCTTCAACTTTTCGTAAACCAGCAGAAAATCGGAAACAGGATTGTTGGGAAACTGAATCGTATCAGGCGAAATCATTTCCGATGCATCAGTCTCAGCGCTCTTTGGTAAGGCCATTCGTTCGGGGCTAAAGACTTTCTGTTCATCTTGGGCTTGAAGGGCAGTGACCAGAAAAAACCCAGCCACGAAAGTCAGCTGAGTGAAGATCCCTCTCACTTTTTCCCGCCTTGCGGAATCGGTATAACCCGCCTTCGTATAATCGGAGCCGGACTACCGCCCTTTCCTGAGGCATTCATCTGCCCTTGGCCAGGTTGACTAGGCATTCCCGGGATCGGGGGCTGGCCTTGAGTCGCAACAGGAATTGGGGCAGGAGCCGCTCCTCCTCCCGTTGACTCATACTTCAAAGTCGCCATCTCTGTTCCCTTTTTAATTTTCGCTTCCATTTTCGTTAGGTCGCCCAAGGGAGCCTTCTTGAGCTCCAGCAAAATCATGCCCTGCGCAGCTGGGGAAGGCTTCGTTCCCACTAAAATACGATCCGGCTTCGTTTTATTTGCCACCATCACATAATCCTCTCCGTCCATTCGCACATATCCCCCCAAAACCAAATCTTTAGCAAAATCCGCCTGTGCAGTCGCAGAAGCCAACGTGAAAGGTGACTTCTTTCCCAAAGCCTCGAAACGCGATAAATCCAACGCCTTGGGCAGACCATTGCTCGTCGTAGTCTGACTCAGCACAGTTGTATTTTCTGTAGGCAATTCACTCGTCATCTCCCCCCAGACTATCCCCTTCCCCCCTAAAACGAGGAATACTCCCACCCATATTGTGAAGAACTTGTTCACTCCTTGGTTGTCCTGAAAAATTGCCCCACCTCAGCCTCCCCCACCATTTTAGGGGGCTCAGGGCTGAGTTTTAGATTCAAGGAAGTTAACGCCACACCCCCCTCGGGTTGATACAACTGCCCCGCCCACTGAACAAATTGTCCCAAGCTCCCCGTCAGCCTCATCCGATTGCTCACCACGGTGCAGGCCACTCCCGGCCGAGGGGCTTGCAGGTTCTGCTCCTCAATCTTCAGCCCAGCCGATGTAGCAGCACTTTGCGACTTTTTCTGCAGTGCCGGAGCAGGATTGTCCGTGGGTACCGTCTTTAAATTCTTCTCTAACCATGCTGCCTTCTCCTCCCACTCAGCCTTCTGCTCCATCCACCCCTGCGCCTCCTCCAGCGCTAGCGCCTTCTCCGACAAAGCTCTTCGGTTTGACTGATCCCAGCTCAGAAGAAACTTAATCCCCAAAAGATGAACTCCTGTCACAACTGCTGCACCCAGCAGTAAAGTTAACTTTTTCTCATGGCGCGTCAGCGTTCGCATTAGGCTCTCCTTCCTCAGTCGGTTGGCTTCCAATCGGAATTCCCTCCGCCTGAAATCGGGCATTCCCATTGGGTAAAAGGGAGGGTTGCGGATGCTTCCACTGGTAAGCCGCCAGCATCGGCTCCTTCTTCAGCCACTCAAAATACTTTTCCGTTTGCTCTAAATCTTTCCCCTCCCCCTGCAACAAAAGCCTCTTCGTATTGTAGTCAAACGATGTTAATCGCACCCCTTCAATCTCCCCTGGATCTTTTTCAATCAAGGGTCGTGAAGCCTGCCACAGTAACTCCAATGCATTCATTTTTGGATTCACCAAAGCTCCCGCCTCTCTCCAGCTAAGAGCCGCTTGCCGAATCTTTTCCGCCTCTCCCCCAATCCCTGCTAACTCTCTCTCGACTCGATACCGCTTCACGATCGGGACAGACACATAGAGCAACCCCAAAGCAAAAAGCACCGCGTAGGCCACCAACCCGAGCCGAATCATCTTTTTCTTCTCTCCCTGCTGGGCTCGGACCAATCTTCGATCCGTTAAAACCGTAGGTTGCAAATCCCAAGGACCAGCGGGCAAGCGCGGAGCTGCTCGGCTCTCAATCCTGACGGGGCAAGGCAACTGTTTGAGAAACTCCTGTGCCCCCGCACTGTTCTCCCCCTCACTTCGCAACACGAACAAACTTAAAGAACCCAAAGTCCCTTCCGCATCCATCTGTGCCAGCAGAGAGGCCACCTCAGTCACCACCCCTGCCTGCAGATCCTTGGCCAATAAAGGCTGGGTATGAAGCCACTTCCCGCTCGAGTAGAAATCAACGACCCATCTCCCCAGCTCTAATCGTAAAACAGCAGAAGCCCCGCCCCCAGGCGCGGGTAAAACCCTCCCAGCAATTTCGTACCGACCCGCACTCTCCAACAACCAATCCTCCTCCAGAGTCCCTGCCAAAACGGCGACTGCCTCCAGTTGCCTCGACCCAGGCTCCCCATCCCCGACCGCAGGAACCGGCTCCGTCCGAATCGGGTCCATCGCCCAAACCGCCGTATCGGGATTTTGACCCAGAAGGTTCTTCGACTCTAAGGCAATCTTTGCCAACTCCCTTGCCCCAATTCCCTCCTCGACTGGAATCCAAAGCGGTATCGAAAAAAAGGAGCGCGACGGAAGACACACCACTGCCCCAGATCCCACCTCCAGTTTTTGGGGACTCTCCACAGGTCCCACACACTGAACCCCGTCCTCTGTCGTGCTCCACGCCTCCCACCCCTCAGGACCGGGAAAAAGAAAAACAGGCCCAGTAGAAACCTTTCCCTTCCCTTTTTTTACTTTGGACACCTTACCCTTCATGGAGCTTCCTCCTCACTCCAGCGCGCCCTGACCTGCGGGGGGTTGGATTTGCGGGAGATTAAAGCCACAACTTTTCTTGTAGCTTCCCCCACCGTACCCGTCGAGGTCACCCGCCAAAGATCCTCCTCCTCGGACGTCACTTTTTCCTCCCAACCCGCATACGTGGGGATCATGGAACTGGTATTAATATTGTCGTCGGGAGTTCCTAACACCCCATCTTGTCCAGGCCGTGCTAATATAAAATTCTGAGCGCCACCCTGCCCCAAACCTAGAAGTGCCTCGATCACATCCTGCTCCGCCGAACGAAGGGAAAGTTTACCCACACCAAAAACAGTGAATTTTGTTAAGGCATCCACCCCCTTACCACCCTCTCTCGCCTCCTTTTCCATTTCCGCCCAACCCGCCACCTTTTTTAACTCATCCACTTTCTCAAAAGGTCCGTTTCTCACATTTTTTTCCGTTCCGCTATTGGACCCTGTACTTAACTCATCCACATCCACCCAATCGATCAGCGCATCGATGAGAGAAGAGGAGGTCGTCAAGTTCACCTCCCAACCTGAAAACAAGTTCTGCAGAACCGCCCTTGCAAATCCCTTATCTCCTAAAAGAAGTGCGTTAATGTTTAGTTTTCCAGCCTCCCCTTTCATATCTTGCGTATCGATCGTGAAATGAACCGGCACCTTGCTCGTTCCCGTTTTCCAGCCTTCGCTAATGCGACTACTTAACTGTTCGGACGCAATCTTCATATCCCCCGGTAAAAGCCCTGGATGCAGAGCCATCTGAATTCCTGACTCCGCCACTAATGTTGCCCTCGCATTTTGTAAGGCGGCCAAATCCTGATCCAGCTGCCTTTGCATAATCGCAGTTAACCCCAACATCGCTGTTGCAATCAGGCTTACGGCCCAAAGTACGATAATGAGTGCAACCCCAGACGAAGATTGAATTCGATTCGGCCTTTTCATGGGGTTGAATTCGTTGCGCTGTTCGTATTGGTTCCCGAAAGCGCCAAACTTCTCGTCACCGGGTCCAAAGGTGGTTGCCCCGTAGGACTGATCCCGGTTGGTATCCAAAAGGTTCCAATATTCGTAACCGTCGCTTTCCCTGCCCGCCTAGCCAAAACCAACTTTAGGTACGCCGGCTTCACAGGTTCATTCCAACCCGGACGGTTCATCTGCTCCTGATTCCTCGGATCCCCAGCCTGCCAAACCAGATTCTGGATATCCCCCATCAGTCGAAACTCATTCACCTCCGGCTTTTCCTGCTTAGTTGTATTCGTTTTTATCAAGGACTCCACCATCCATAACTCCATGCCATCCCCTGTCTTCTCTTTTCTTAGCTCAAACCCCAAAACCCGCACCCCATCGAACCGCTCTGGAAAGATCGCCACAGGTGCATTGGTGATCACCAACTCATAGCCTTTTTTTCCACCCCGGTTTTCTAATCCAAGTTGCGAATTCACGGGTAAGTCCAAACACAGTTGACGAACCAGTGCAAAAAGACCACTCACCTCCCGACTTCTCAGACTTGCATCCGCCGACGCATTCGCCCCCATCACAGAAAATTGCACCAGCTGAAAGATTACCCCAAAGATCAGAATCAGTATCGTGAGCCCGAGTGTTACCTCGATTAAGGTGAAGCTGGCAGTCTCACGGGATTTGCGTTTCATCGCTGGGGCCAAATCAGGAAGGAGATTCTTTCCAAGGGAACCTCTTTTTTTGTCTCCGCTTGGATTTCCACCATCCACCACCCTCCCATCGGCCGTGGTGCTATACTATTATTTGTCCCAGGCAGCAAAATGGGTGGATCGATCGGATTCATCGCCGCCTTTAGAAAGAGCACCCCATCATCCTCCACAGGCCGAAACTCTTTTCCAGTCGGCTGCAGATTATTGCTGGTGGAAAGAATCTTGGCTGCACACGACTCCACCGCCTGCCTTCTCATCCCTGTCCGAAGCAGCTCTACATTGATTCCAATCACCTCATTCAGCGCCACAGCAAAGCCCACTGCGGCAAATGCAAATACTGCTACCGACAACATTACCTCAATCAGGGTAAAGGATGCAGCTCCTCTCCTCACTTCTTCACCCTCGGCTCGGTAACACTTTCTCCCGTCAATGCACTAAAGGAGAACTGCTCCTCATTTTCATTATGTTTGAGGAGAACTCGAATCGGCTCTACCACACCACCCCCCGTAAACAACCACTCATAATCCTCAGGAGTTTTCCATCCGCTCCTGCCCTTGGAACGGTCAAGGGGCGTAACGATCAGCATCTCCACTCCATCAGAAAATGCACTCCCACCCACGCCCCCGCCGCCTAGTACCACTCTCTGCGCCCTGCCCGTACTCAAAGCCTTCTCGCGTGCCTGCCCCGCCTTATCCTCCAAAAGTTTTCTAGCCGTCTCCAAATCCCGGTCCCCCCCCGTCGAGGAAAGAAAAACCGCCGCTCCCCCCATGAAAACCAGCCCAATTCCTACCGCTAACATAATTTCAAGCAGGGTAAATCCTCTCCCTCCCCGCCAAATTGGCCGCCGCATCATCCGGCCTACCTACTCAACTTACTTCGAACTGATATCGTCGGCAGAACCAGGATTCCGGTCGGGACCCTTCGAAAAAACGCGAAACCCTTTCGCCGATGCCGAATCAACCTTGTACTGATAATCTTGTCCCCACGGATCTTTCGGCAACTCCTCAAAACCCTTTCCCGTCCCCACCAACGCCTTCAAACCGGCAGATTCGGAGAGCGGAACACCACCGTTTTTCATTTCATACATTCGGACCTGAGTAATGATCGCCTGAAGGTCCCCCCGGGCTCTCTGCTCCTTCGCGAACTCCAAATTGCCCGTCAGCATATAGATAGCCGACCCCATCAGTACGGTGATGATTCCCACCACCAACATAATTTCGATTAAGGTAAATCCAGCGCTGTGAGCTAGATGACGCACTTTGAATAATTTCGGTTTCATTCTGTCCTCAATCCTACGACTCCGCTGGAAGAAGACAATCCTGTCCGCAACTGCACTTGTGCCCTTTTTTCTATCATCGGCTCAAACTTGGGCATCGTTACCTGCGTTACCACCGGTTGCGGCGATGGTGCTGCAGGACGTGAAGTCAGCTCCTGACTCACCTCACCAAAAACCACCTGCAAACGAATATTTCGCACGGTCATACTGCCCTCCCCGACCATTTTCCAATCCACCTGATTCTCGCCTTTTCGTAGTAAACCCACTGGTACATAAGCCACCACTTTTCGCCAACCTCCATAATGCAAACTTTGACCCAACGCCCCTTGCCGAAATCCAGGATCCTCCAGCCCCGGTATCTCGACCGCCACACCCATCAGAGCCTGCCCGTTCACCCCCAACCAAGGCTCCTCCCCAGGGGCTAAACCTGCCACTTGTGCCTCAATCCTGCCATAGGCCGGCACACCAGCAATCGGTGCGACAAACTGCACCGGACTCTGCACGTCAATTTTGATCGGGCCCTCATCCAAAACTGCATCCATCACCCGCCCCTTCTCCTCATCTGAAGGCCGATGCCGCCCCCCGCCATAAGTCTCATCCCCAGGCAAAACCTTGCCCGATGGCGTCAGGTAAAGACCCGACGGCCCAGCCCAACCTGCCGCTAAAACCAGTGGTTCCACCCAAGCTAACTCGACTTTCTCAACGACCGACTCCTCCCCCGTCGACTCCACCGTCAATTGACCTGCCCCACCCAAACTGCTCCGCTCAATCAGCAAAGTTCGCTGATGCAACGGCGCTGCCTTCTCAAATAAATTTCCACATAAGGTCACCGCTCTCCCTGGGGCCTGCCAAATCACCCTGGCAAACCCATCCTTGGGCTCCCGAAACACTACCGTCACAGCCAATTTCGAATCCCCAGCAGGTGGCCGAATCAGCACACGCCACACCGAAATCTGCAGGCCACGCTGAGTTGTCACTGGGCCAGCCCAAGTCGGCAATGGATCCCCCGCTCTTTTCACATCCCAAATAGCTGGTGGAATCGCATGCCCCGGCGGTGCTTCGGCCGTGCCCAAGGAGCAACCCCAGAGCAAAACAAAAAGCCACCCCATCCGAGAGAGTCGATTGCTCCACTTTTTCACTGGGAACACTCTGACACGAATCCCCCCCTTTTCTCCGCCCACCCGCCCGCTTGCTCACCCCACCCGTCAACAACCCTCGAAACAGCCCGAATAACTTATTACAGACTTTTTCGCATTCCTGACATCGCGCCGAAGATACTCGTGATGATCGAGTACACCACCACACCCACCACCAAAGCGATCACCACAATAATCACCGGTTGGATCAGTGCGGTAATTCTCTGAATCTTGCGATCCATGTCCTTTTCAAAACGTGCCCCCGCCTTATCCAATGCCTTAGCCAAATCCCCCGTCTGCTCCCCTACCGCAACCAGATCTAAAAACATGTCAGAAAAGCCACCCACTTGACGTAATGCCCGACTCAAAGAGTATCCCTCCGAAATCTGAACCGATGCTTTCTCCAATCGCAAACGATAGTATGAGTTCGGAGTCGCTTGAGTCACCAATTGCATCGCTTGCAAAAGAGTCACCCCATTGGTCAAAAGATTCGCTAAAGTCTGGCTAAATTGCGCATAGAAAGCCGCCTCCAACACCGCTCCCGCCACAGGAATTTTCATTCGCGCCTGATCCCACCAAATCCTTCCCAAGGGTTTCTGTATCCACTGCCAGAAACCCAATCCTCCTAGTGCCAAGCCCGCCGCCAACAACCACCCATAATGAACTAGAAAGTAACTCGTCCCCAATAAGAGTCTCGTCACCAACGGCGTAGTTTCAGGCGATTTACTAAACAGACTTTCCAACTGCGGAACCAAGACAACGACAAAAAGAACCATCAGCAAAATTCCCGCTCCACTGACAAACATCGGATAAATCAGTGCCTGAATTACCCGCCCCTTCAAATCACTTAACTTTTTCAGATACAAGACCTGCCTTTTTAAAATCGACCCTAAAGCCCCACTCACTTCACCCGCCGCCACCAAGTTGCAGTACAAATCAGAAAAACTCGCAGAGGCCGCTTTCAAAGCGCGCGAAAGACTCGTCCCTTCCCGCACTTGATTTCGCAAACTCTGCGCCACCGCTTTTAAGGCAGACGCCTCCGACCTCTGCTCCATCATTTTTAGTGCCCCCTCCAACTGGAGCCCTGCATCCAGTAGATCCCCCAACTCCTCCGTAAACGAGATGATCTGCGCTTCATTCATCGGCTGCTCTACCGCGTAACCCCCCGCACCTCCACTGGCCGCCGCCAGCACCGCCCCCTCCTCATATAATTTTAACGGCCTTAAACGTAGCTTATTGAGTTGGGCTAACGCCTCCTGCCGGCTTTTTGCCTCCAGCTTCCCTGCCGTTCGACCCCCACCCGCCACCAACGCCTCGTAGGCAAAACTCGCCACTTAACTCTCCTTACTTTTCGATGCATCCACCACCGTCACACGCAGCACCTCTTCAATCGTCGTGGTGCCCTCGGCCACCTTTTCCCATCCGTCATCTCGCAAGTTTCGCATTCCTTGGGTTTTAGCTGCTTCTTTCAAGGCGGCGTTGGTTGCCTTGGCCGTAATCATTTCTTGAAGCAGAGGCGTGACTAAGCAGATCTCAAAGATCGCCCGCCGCCCTTGATACCCCGTCTGCCGACACCGATCACAACCCACCGCGCGATGTGCCGTCACCGCCTTGTCCAAAGGAATCCCGATATCTTTCAAATACTGCTCCGAATACGTTGCCGGCTCACAACACCAGGGACAAAGCACCCGAACGAGCCTCTGCGCGATAAAAGCTCGCACCGAAGAACCGACCAAAAACGGCTCGATCCCCATATCCACCAGTCGCGTGATTCCTCCGATCGCATCATTCGTATGCAACGTGGAAAATACCAAGTGCCCCGTCAACGCAGCCCGAATCGCGATCTCGGTTGTTTCCACATCTCGCATCTCTCCCACCATCACCACGTTCGGATCACCCCGCAAAATACTTCGTAACCCCGCCGCAAAGGTGAGGTTGATCTCTGGCTTCACCGCAATCTGCACTACCCCAGGAATCTTGTTTTCCACAGGATCTTCAATCGTCACGATTCGGCGATCCTTCGTATTGAGTGACGCCAAGAAAGTGTACAGCGTCGTCGACTTTCCCGACCCGGTCGGCCCTGTGATCAAAACAATTCCGTTCGGCAAAGCCAAAAGGTTTCTCACGCTCGCCTCATGAATCGGACTCAATCCCATCTGCGCAAAATCAAAACGCTGTTGGCCCAACAATCGCAGACTGATCGACTCCCCTGTCACCGAGGGGATTGTCGCAATACGTACATCGATTGGACGCCCTTCAAACTCCAAATTGATTCGCCCGTCTTGAGGAAGACGTCTCTCCGCAATATCCAAGTGAGCCATAATTTTGATTCGGGAAATTAAGGAAGCCTGGAACAACTTAATTCGCGGCGGTACAGGGATATTTCGCAACACACCGTCAATTCGGTACCGCACCTGCAAATCATCCTCCAAAGGCTCAATATGAATATCCGTTGCTCTCTCTTGCAATGCCTCCCGAATAATCTGATTCACAAATTTGATGACTGACGCCTCGGAGTCGTTCTCGTCCAAGATTGTTGTTTCCTGCTCCAGATCGTTGGCTGCCGCAAACTCACCCCCCGCCTCTAAGATTTCGTCGAACGTTTCCGCTCCGACCCCATACCCACCCCGTAGCCCATCCAGCACTGCTCGCCTAGGCGCCAATACCCACTGGGTATCCCCCCCCCAAAAACCAGCCAACGCCTGCCGTGCCACATGATCGAACGGATCAAAACAGAGTACGGGCAAAGGGGCCCCCTCGACAGGAGTCACCGGTAAAAGACGATGCCGCAAAGCGATCCTCGCAGGAAACTTTTCCCTTAAGGGGGCGGGAATCGGAGGAATCTCACCCTCCCAAACCGGCAATCCAAGCGACTCTCCTAGCTTATGAGCAAAAACTTTTTCATCCACCTGACCCGTCTCCAAGAGCGCATTCACCATAGACCTCTGCTCGGTCGAGGCATCCACCACCGCCTTCTCACACACGGGTAAATCCTTTGCGCCTGATTGCTGAGCCAACTCCACCAAGGATTGGACTAGGCTCATGGGGTCAACACCTTCGCTAACCGATCCGGATTTAATCCCGCCAACTCCTTCGTCACAAAGTGACCATCTTCCCGAATCAGCTTCCCATCAAAAAAGATCTTCCCTCCCCCATGGGCTCGATCTTGCAGGTTCACTAAATCCCAATGAATCTGGGAACGATTCCCGTTATCGGCCTCCTCATACGCTTGCCCAGGCGTAAAATGAAATGACCCAGCGATCTTTTCATCAAAAAGAATATCCCGAATCGGATTTCGAATATAGGGATTGAGTCCAAGTGAGAATTCACCCACGTACCTTGCCCCCTCATCGCTTGAGAAAATCTTTTCTAACTCACTACTCTTTTCCGTAGCCGTGGCCCGAATGATCTTTCCCTTCGCAAAACGCAAACAGACCCGATCAAAGGGAATCCCGCGATACACCGCAGGGGCATTAAAGGTCACCTCCCCCTCCACACTGGTTTTCACAGGTGCGGTAAACACCTCCCCGTCCGGAATATTGCGCTCTCCCACACAAGGGATTACTCCGATCTTTCGTATCGAAAACCGCAGATCGGTTCCCGGCCCCAAGATCTGCACCCTGTCTGTCCTCTTCATGAGAGATACCAAAGGCTTTACCGCATGGGACATCTTTCGGTAGTCCAAATTACAAACCTTGAAAAAAAGATCTGTGAAAGCCTCCGTGCTCATGCCCGCCGCCTGCGCCATCGCTGGGGTCGGCCAGCGCAAAACCACCCAGCGTGTTTTGTTGATTCGGTAGTCCGAGATCGGCCTTAAGATTTTTCCCGCCAGTTTCTGTTTCTCGGCTGGCACATCGCTCGACTCAAATCCGTTCTGGGCACCCCTTAGGGCAATAAATGCCTGCATCGTCTTCATCCACGCCAGCTCATGCTTCAAGGAGAGTTTCAAACTCCTCTCCGTCACCCCGCGACTCATCTCCCGTGAGATCCTGCCACTTGAAACCCGCACATACGGCTCCGCCCCCTTGGCCCGAACCGCCCGAATTAGCGCCACCACGAAATCCTCGGGAATTTCAGCCGCCTCAATCCATACCCGATCCCCTCGACGCAGTGCAGTCGAATACCCGGTCAAAATTTCTGTCAGCCGATGATATCTGGGATCACTCATCAGGCTCTTTCCCCCGAACAGTTCAACGCGTAGGATAATGGCATATGAAAGGTCATAGGGTTAAGTTTCAACCAGTTACCCTTTTTGGCAAGCTGGTCGGAGCATCTCTTTTTCTAACCTGTCCTTTAACTTGGGCCGAACCCGCCACCACCTCCCTCTCCGGTACTGCCACTATTCAGCTGAAAAATAGCGACTCTCCCCAAAATCTGTCAGGGATGGACCTCGCAATCGCTCCCGCCTCTCTGATCCCCGAAATCCGGCGCTTGCGTATGGAGACCTGGCG
>Ga0209299_1001747_pt1 | contig 11858 bp, 10 predicted proteins | sample S_140806_MF_Meta_FD_187326 | JGI IMG/M metagenome (GOLD analysis project Ga0209299, IMG submission 187326) | Freshwater microbial communities from Lake Simoncouche, Canada to study carbon cycling - S_140806_MF_MetaG (SPAdes) (version 2) | ecosystem: Environmental > Aquatic > Freshwater > Lake ...
ATACCTTGATACCGAAAGCTTGCTGTCAAAGCTACCATACAAAAAGATGCTGAGTGATATGTTTGGAGGAAGCTTGCGGGGCAATTTGCAAACATCTGTTATTCCATATGTTACCAGAGCTTATGAAGAAGCATTCATGCACGAGCCTACAAGTTCAACTGAACGCGAATGTGCACGGGGTAAGCAATGTGAGTGTATGTTCATTGACAGACTGCAGCCATTTGTGGGAGTGGAATTCTTATTACCAGGAGAACAAGCCCCCTTGACCCCCCATCTCTGCGTCTTATGCTGTAGATCAGTTACTCAGCAATTGTACTATGACGTTATATTTGACAAATGTGAGTTTCCCGGCACGATTCAACGTTTTGGAAATATTCACAGTGAGCCGGGAGAATATTCGCTGGATGCAATGTTGATAGCTTCTCCAACAGCGCCTGTGCATATTATGCCGCTACCCATTGTTTCTCATCAGCGAAACAGGTATACAGTGTATGTTTCATCTGGAATTAAGAGACTCAAACAAAGCAGGGTGCATTTTCACAGCACCCCTTCTTGCAGTGCAGACAGTGGTCGGTGATGCCGCTGTTTGCGCACTGGAGACATACTCCTGTTTTCAGTGGCGTCAAGAGGGGGTGTGGAGGAGGAGCACAAAAACAAAAAAAAGAAAATGGTGTAGTACTACTAGATAATGATGGTGACCCTGTACATAATGCTGAGCCCACCGCCATATTTTGTCATCATGACCTTTCAATAGAAAACAAATTAATGCAAATGCACGCGCTTCAGCGAGCTGGCGACAAAACCATACAGTGTGAGATTGACAGGTATCTTATCGCATGCATTTCGTCGTCGCAAGCGCATTTGGTATTGCCAAGAAATTGCATAGCTCATTATGACAATCTTCCTGACATAAGTGCATATGCGCTGGGTATTTTAGACCCTACTATGGATTCAGAGGTGGGGCTTCAACAAGTATTACTTTTACTGAGGCAATGTATTCCTTTGAGGCGGCGAACTAAACGAGCCCAGAGAGAGGTTCAGTGGCGTGAAGAAAGCTGCTTTGCAATGCAGACGCTGGTGAGGTGCATGCAGGGGACTTTGCTTGGTTTATATCCAAACAGCTTAAAGGTAATTGCTTTTGGGGCCAGGATAGGTGTATGGAGGCTTTTGAGATCTATGCTGGTGTTGACGTTTGAGAAACTGCACCGATGCATGCAAAAAATTCCTTACATCATCAAACTGTGCTGCATGGAGCACCTGTGCAATACCATCTACGATTATCATCCTGGAATATGTCATACCCTGAATCAATCAGGACAAAAAGTTGAGCATTTTTGCAATTCGGTCTCAACCATATGCGATATATTTCGTGGGGAGCTGAATACTATGTACTGTGCGGCGGAAACAGTGGTAGTTAATGGTAAACGACGAGATTCTGCAGACGTTGTGGTTGGAATTTTGACCCCTCTTGAGAAAATAGCACACTCGTACTTTGAAAGATGCACAAGGGCGTATCGTGGAATCATTATAGGAAACATACAGCAAATCAAAAGTGTTGATCACGCAAAGAGGCTGATGATCTCTGCTGTTATTCCGTACATTGGATTTATTCTTGAAAACATACATACTGCTTGCAATCAGAGTGTATTTGATATGGTTCACGCTGGGAAATTGCCCCGTCATCTTATTGAGTTAGCCTGGTATATCACGCAAACAGTTCAGGTGCATTCTTTACCTCAATGCATAGCCAAAAAACAGCTCATCGCTCTTGGAAATAGATATTCAGGAGATACAACTTGCATAGCAAAATGTAGGGTCATGTATATCTGCGTTCAGTGTGCCATAAAAAAAGGAAGTGCATATGGGATGCGCCTCAGGCATGATTGTAGAACAAACGCCTTGCTATGTATTCACTGTGGCCCTGGAACAGTTCTCACTATTGATATGCTGGGTAGGATGTTGGTAGTTGCAAGTGAAAGAGTTATTCTCAGTTCATGTTGTGGCTCGTTTGTATACTATTCTGGTTCTGGATTTGAGTATAGCACCGAGTGTGGCGTTCAGTGTTGCCAAAATCTCCAATTTCACAAGAAAAAAGAGAAACCTTCGCAAGCTACAGTGTCAACCGCTAAAGGTTTAAAACGAAAACTAGATTTACCATCAACTATAGCTGATGGCAGTAGTAGCTCAGGGGGTGTCAAAGAAAAGAAAAATATTGGAGTATATGCCAAGAATCCTCGCAGCCATACCACTCTTGCAGCTGTTGGTAACGGAAAAATAGGTAAACTAAACCCAAACTGGAAAATTTGTATCATCTGCAAGCAAAAAAATATACAGCAGTCCCTTCCGCTTTTGGATATTCATCATAGGGCGATCATACAGCATCCGCTATGCGCTAAACACGTTATTCCTCACCACGTTTGCAAAAGTCTTTGGGATCTCGATGGAATTTACAGATTTTTCAATCAACGTAATTCTTTGTCGCTATCATCGTGCGATAACGGCGGAAATTCTGGCGGTGTGAATGTGAAGACGAAATTTAAGAAAAAAAAATAATGGCAATGGTAAAAATTAAATTCATTCTTAAGTTTGAAGGCACGTGTGGAATTATTATTTCCGTTGTCGTTGTTGTTGCTATTATTGTCTTTGTTGTTGTTGTTGTGGTGGTATGAGAGTGACAACAGGGGTACTTGTAGAAGTTTTGTTGCTGCCAAAGTGCTTGAGATGACCGACCATTTTAGTTATCGACTTCTGAGAAGAGTATGACTTTGTTTTTCGCCTTTTGATTGATTTTGAGTTTACCCCGTGAAAATCATTATCATGAGACGACATCATGAGGCTGTTTTGTACATCTGTGGGTTTTAGGTTTTCTTCTATCAGCATTCTTTCTACTTCTCGTTGACTCGGACCATTTAAAAATAAGCAAGATTCCCGTACTTCTTTGTGCCATAAGTTTTGAATATATTTATCAATCATATGTTGGAGTATGAGCTTTTTTTCTTTCACCGTATTAAAATAGAATACCGAGAATGTGTTGGGATGCACTCCATCCACAGCTCTAACAAGATATCGCTGCTTCAAAATTTGCAAATCTTGGATCAAACTTTGCGCCTCACAGCTTGCAGTATTTCTGCAATCAAGCAAGTAGGGCTTTGGGTACATTGCCTTAGCTGCTGCTAAAATGTCTTGCGCTGACTGAATTCTTAATGGTACACAGCATAAAGGAGATGAAAGAAACCCAGGTTCTGTGAATTGCATACCTGCCAGCTCGATGAGCACTTTCAGTAATGGCATTTGGACCCTTTCGCTTACTTTCACTATGCCGTTTAGATCCATGACCCCCAATTCCTTTGCCATTTCATCTATTTTTTTCATGCAACCATTGGTTTCCAGTTGACAAGGCTGGAAATAATAGTGGTTTGACTGACTTGACTGTAAGGGATTGGCGCTGCTTTCAGCTAGTAAACCCAGCTCTGTTGCCCTACTCCAGCGGTCATATAGACATCCATCAACAATGCCCCCCCCTCTGTTCTTGTCATTGTCGTTATTATTGATGTTATTGTTGTTACTATCATCATCATCATCCAAGGATATGAAACATGTGCATTGTGGGTGGTGTATTGAGTGACCCCTCGCCAAAAATTGAAAAGCCTCGCGTACGTACGTTGTAGCTGGCCTTGGGTCACATGGAATCTGAAATGAACCTTCAAAGCACGGAACATTGTTGAGAGAATCGTCAGAATCCTCAAAAACTTTTATGCTTAAATTATACCAATCGACTATGGCCTCGTAGACGGGTGTATCCACTGTGAGAAATTCGGATAGGTCAATCTTTAAGATCACGTTTTTGTATCGATTTTGTTTTTTTAATGTGGGTGGTGCCGTCTGCTCGCTATCTCCGCCGCCATTGCAATTTCTTTTTGAGTAAAAAAGCTTGTTAGGGTCTCTTGAATATGATGATATCATGTAATAGTGGTGATGGGATTACTGTGGAGAACAAAAAAAAGAGTTGGTGGGCGCATCCTTAGATAGACTTTTGCTGTGTACAGTGAAGAAAAAAAAATATTTTTAGTGGTTTCCCCTGGAATCAATTACCATAGGAAGTCCTAATGTTGATTGCGCGTGGGCTATTCCTATATTTTGTTTTTCTTCCTGTTGCTCTTCTTGTGTACTGCTCTTGTTGTTTTCATTATTATTGTTTAACGTGATTATAATGTTTTCTGTAGGAGGAGGAGGTAATGAATTTTTATCGCGCTTTTCGACTTCATTTATCAAGTACTCTAAGATGATAAAGACTATGGTGTACACCATCAAACGCTCTATCCACTTAAAAACATTATCTATTAATATCTCAAGCCAAGAAGTCATTGATATACTGATTCCAAGTCTGCACGCTGTGCATACAGGATGGGGGCACACTCTTGATTGGATAAATAAAAATAAAAATACTAGAAAACATATGGCGCTGATTGTGGTATGCAAATATGTTTGGAATAAATCCGCTGTCTGTTCTGCATTCATAAATGACAGGACATTCTGACACTGAGCAAGTTTACTGGTAATTGAAAAGGGATTCCAGATTAAAATAGCCCAATTCAGTAATACGATGGATGTGGCCCCTGAGACCCCTGTCAACTGCTTGATACTTGATGTTATCCATATCACCACCCCTCGAATGGCTAATGATTCTAGTAAAAGTAGTATTTGGTCTGTCCATAGCGTGTTTTTTCTTTCAGTTTTTGGGGGGGTGGGATGTGGGGTATCATAATATAGATGCTTGGGAAAAATAAGAAATACTAGTGAAATTACGCCCAATGTGTGCATTTCTGAGGAGGCTTTGAATCTGGCAAGTCCCCGTGACACTGCAAATAGTACTACGTAATCAATTATGGCGTTAATTGTCTCCATAACATTGTCATTTGCTTTGCTATTTAAAGCCAAAATAATCCAATTAATGGTGGCTATGCTTGAGAGGTAAAGCATAATTCCTGGTAGTACAAGCTTGCTGCTTTGTTCTTGGGGTATTGGAATAGTGGAGGTGACGCCATGAGCTGCAAGCATGGAGCAAACTCGCTTCAACCCTTGAGGACCACCTGATCCTTTCAAACCAACAGCAGTGGCTGAAAACACACACACTGATGCCAGCGCGAACAAATCTCTAGATGCATAACTTTCCAGAGAATTAATTGATTCTTGAATTTGAGAAACTAGGCTGTAGCTTGCTGATGTGAGCAGCCTATCTAACAACGCCCTACCGGCGTCCACCCACAATTTGCTATTATTATTATGGTCTGCGGGGAACATTTATTTGTGCTGCGCAATTCGGGTTGTGGTATCATGCATTCTGAGCATATATAAGTACGACCATAGACCTTGTAAAAATATACCTGTCATATCTCTGATTTTCTGCGGATAATAACATGAGCAGAATTTGGGCCGCGAATGTTGACGCAGATCGTCATCAACTAGGAGGAGGAGGGTCAGGTGCTTTATCAGAGAAAGGCATAACACGCAATGTGTTGGTTCATATTACCGGCAACAGGGCCACATGGGAGCATATGGGAATGCACGGTGCTCTGTGGAGAATTAATCCTGAAAGAGCAGGCGTTATCTTTGGATGTGAGGGGCAGAATCCCTCAGATGCAAGTCTAAACGAAAAGATTAGCAGGGCTATGATTCGCAGTGTGACTATTCTAGAAAGCAATACAAACATTGATGAGATAGTTTCCATTCAGGTCGATGGTCTTCCGTCAAAGGAGTTTACTTCAAACGGGGATGGGTCCTCTATTTTTCTGACGGGTGAAGGAAAGGTAACTGAACCGCAAGAAATTTTTAATATGTCTGGTAATACTGAGCTGGGTTTGGCGTGGATGAAGCAGTACCCTACGTATACGAGCACTAATCTATGCGACGAGGGGGTCATGAAGCTTCCCGGTGCATCTTATTATTTCGTGCACTTAGAACATCCTGCCATACACTTTCTCAAGGCAAATGAGGGTGAGCTAGGGGTGCACATTTCACAGGAATCCTTTGTAACAGGTGGAGACTGGTTTCAGGTTGACATTGAGGCATTTACATATTGCGTTAAACAGTTGAGGGAAAATGTTTTGCAAAATACACCTTCCACGTTCAATCTTGCGGGTTTGACTGTAAGAATCAGCAAGCCTGACGGTCAAAGGTGGCTTCAGCTTGGACCACACCTTGTGGATTCACTTGTTTCAGATGAAGTCCGTGAGACCAATGATAGCGATATGATATCAGAGGCTCGTAGACAAGGTGTGCAGAGATATATTGACAAGCCTTTGTTTGTCACGCTTAGAATGTCATTTGAATATTCTCTCCCTGAGGCGGCCGCATCATCTACTGCTAATAATACTATGGTTGCTGTTTCTTCGTCTGTAAAATTTGGCAATAATAATGGCGTTTGCATCGTCGGTAGCAGTTCCGGCAGTGGTATTGGCATTTGCAATCCTATGGTGTCCAATAATAGCTCAAACAACAATAACAATGTCAACAACAACGCCATGAGATGATAATGCGAAAATGTTGGTTTGGTTGTGTGGTGGCGTGTGATTAAATCAAATGCGGTGGCGTTGTATATCACGCTAAACGGTATCCCAACTGTATATATATTTAGGTTGTTTTTTGATTTTGTGATTGTTTGGTTCTGCCACATACGAATTTGGCAACACCATGACTGCTTTAATCACTGGGGCCAATCCTGGCGCCATTTTAGATGGTCATGCCAACCCTAGGGGTAGTGCGTTTGACACCATTTCATCCATGAGCTCTAGCAACCAGCCCACAGCAGCAGACTTTGCATCCATTTGGGGACCTGCCGCTATGGAGATGAACCTGGACAAGGACCGAAATCGCCGCACCAGCAGGCTTCACATGAACAATCTTCCCATGGAGCTTCAAGGTCGTCAGATTTACATCGCTGATAGAATCGATGGGCTTATTTCCAGTTCTACTGGAAGTCCATTTACCTCTCTCATCCTTCCTTATACACACTACGATAGGCCTGATAATGTTATTAAGTGGCGTGTATTTTCATTTGACGAGGGGTTGGCTAGTAGGGTCCCATACGAGTCTGCTGCTAGAACACTCACGCAAGGTAGGGAAGAATTTCAGGCATATGCTACACGGCACGGTTTGGCCCTGACCATGGAGCATAACTTCATGATGACCGAAGAGGGTAGGACCAACTTTTATCACCAAGTCCAGCAGGTGGTGGGTAGCATCCAAAAGACCAATGATTTGCACGTTCACATGGCCCTTATCAAGTGCGGAAGCTACTTTCGCAAGGTTAGGGAGAAGTATTACCGTGATGCCCACAGTCTGGAGGATGAGATCCGCGACTATGTCAACGTATTTGGATTTCTTCAGAAAAATGTGAATGGGTTAGATATTTTGATTGAGGATGGCAAGCAGTTACTTAGAGGATGGGGCGCGGCTGAGCCAAACTTTCTCCTCATCAACTCTCGTCTGACGTTTGCCATGCAAATGAACCCAGAAAGGACCCAGTACCTCACACAGGGTCCCGACGGGAAGAAGAGGCTTGAAGAAGGTCCAGACGTCAAGTCTTATCGTGGCATTAGAATTATTCATTCTAGGGCGTTTTCCATTGAAGAGGGCAGCGCTCCGCGAGATGTATTGCGGAGGAGGGTAAGGGTCTCAGAGTTTAGCGTCATTCCAAACTGTTCATCCGGGCACCATTCTTCAAGGCAACAGCAACAGCAGGGAGGTGATGGGGCTGCGATTCAGCTCAGCGGCCTTCCACGGGGAAATATTGGGGAAGGTGGTGATGGGGCTCAGTTGGAAAACAATAACAGCAACAGCAACTATAATGGTAATAATAATGGTGCCGGAGGTGGTGGTGATGGAGACACGGTTGGCGACGTTCGACTTTACGACGAAAGTAGCGACTCCTTTGTTGTCATTCCGTATTCAAAGCTGCTGGAGCAATGCAGGCGCTTCATCACTCGCGCAAACAATATAGCCATGATGCGTCCAAGGGACGATCCGCTATCACAAGTGCGCATTCCAGAGGAAATCGGATCTGTTCTGCTTCTGCGTCCAAATATCGAGCATTATATGCTCGGCATAATTATGGGAAAAGGCGGAAGCATTGATGATTTAGGTGCTACTCTTTGGGGGCAAACAGAGCTAAGCTGCTTTGATGATGGTCAGCACGGGGTTTGGGGCATGAGCTACAAGTATCACGCTTCAGCCATTGTTTTTAACGAGCGCAATCTTCTTCGCATGTGGGACGTTTCTTACGACGGGTATGTTGGGGGTAAAGACACTAGCATATTGGATTGGGGTTCTGATATGGACGTATCGCGATTTATCAAAGCCGACAACAACCTCTCTATTCCATACAATGGTCCCAGTATCTTGGTGCTGCCTTTGCCGTCTAGGGTTCACACTCTCCCTTCCCCGCTTCCCATTGCCAACCTCGTCAACACGGTTCTCTCTAGCAATGCACACAGCCTGGCTACCTCTGACCTTTTTGTTGAAGATATGCAGTCGTTTTTGAATAGGGTCGCTGAAAAGGTTGGAGATGAGCACATTGACGGTCTCAGAAACGTTGTGAGCTGTGCGTATGACATACTTCACATGCACAGAAATAGCGCCGCCGCAAAGTGTGCTAATCTGGCTACTGTGGAAAATGAGGCGACCTTGATTCGCTTGGCGTATGGCGGAACCTACCAGTACAAGCTTGAGAGGGACAACATGTGGGTGGAGATTTATGGGTGTGGGCATCATGGCCCTGATTGTGTTGGTAAAGCATCTGAGCGAAACGGGAAGGGGATGCGCTACAACACCGCGAACATGCCTAAATCTGTGCATATTGTTTGAAGCTACTACTTTTACTGTTGCTGTTGCAACTACTCCTATTATCATGTCGTTGATGCTGATCTGATTAAAGAGAAAAAAATATGTGTTTGGTTTATATTGTATTGAATACAAAATCAACTTGGTGTTTCATAAGCAAATTATAGAGATTAATTTGTTATGTCATGTCAAGTCTTATGTCATGTCAAGATTGTTAATCTTGCTGAACTTAATATATTTTAATGCAGTCGTCGTTAAACTAAGCGAAGGTGACCATGCGCAGTAAAGATGTCTTCTTCTTCTCCTTCTTGCGCATCACCTCCTCCTCCTCCTTCAAAATCTTCGCAGTTGTTGTGGTCTTCACCTCCTCCTCCGACATTCCTCCCACAAGATTTCAAAAAATATGCCACCAAGCTGGCCAGTGAATCATTTTCCGACGCCCATATAAGGCCCTTTTCTGTTTCAATTAAGAATATTTCCCCACAACACACAAGCCACACCCACCTGACATCTGCATTTGCTGCTATGTTGCCGGAGGTTATGCCTGGAATCTGGGAATCATCTTCATATGCAGTGGATATGTCTGGAATAAGCTGCGATATTAGCGGAAGCATGTTGTTAGGCTTGCTTGGTATCTCATTGAGCGAAACTTGAGCCTGTCTGCAAAATCTAGGATAGTGGAAGTACACAACTTGGGAAACATCGTTGTACATTCCTGCAAAGTTAGTTCTATAGCCTAATCTCATTCCTGGGGCTAGATACACCATTTGCTGAAGTAAATTAAAAAAGTCCATGGAGGATTCCAAGTGGTGAATTTTCAAGGCCTTGATAACCCTCTTGACTTCCAAGTCTGATGGTTCTGGGACCTTTCTAGATCTTGCGATGATATCCTGCACTCTCAGCAGACTGAAGCACAAACAAATTGTTTGTCGTAGCGATTTGCGTGAAATTATGGAAAGGGTAAGCTCGGAGTTTGATACAGGCAGTGGCGTGGTGTGCTGTGGATCATCCAAAACAAAACCATCTGTCGGGTATGCGTGGTGTGCTATTTGTCCGAGTCTAGCCATGCACGCTTTCACGAGAAGTAGACTATTTTCTATACCTTCGGCAATTACTTGACCCCAGTTCAGCTGCATACACTCTATTTGGTCTATCAACTCTCTAAGTGAAAACTCACAGATTGGCTTGGTGTGCAAGTGAATGATGGGGAGCTCTGGGATGATATTGCAGACTTGAGTGTTGAATTGTGGCACTGGATTTAAGGCTTCTAGAAGGCAGCACATTATGCCTAGAACGTGCATCTTGTTCATGTTGCAGCATTTGTCTGACGGCGAGGCGTTGCAGTCTGTTTCCCATAGCCACGTTTTCCACAGCGCTTCTTTTTCAGATGCGGTGGTTAGGTGAATGGAACCATACATTTTTTCCATGCTCTTGTCCCCTCCAAATATAGAGTAAAAAAAATAACAAAAAACTATTTGGTGTATTGGGTAGCTTTTATGCAAAATGGTATAACTATAATTGCATATTGCGTGCTTATGAGTATTTCCTTTTATGAGAAACTTTGGGTGCCTCGTGGATAAATATATAACAAACAGATATGACTAGCAGACCCGCTCTGCTTGTCGTGGGCATGCAAAATGACAAGGCTGCAATGATGAATCGCTTGTCAGCAGGCGAGGACAAAAAACATGCTGCTGTTGTCTGCGATGCTCGATTTGTGAAAGCTGTGAACATGTGCATTGATACGGCAAGCGCAATGGGGTGGTTAATAATATATGCGAAGGATTTGCATCACCCACGACACTGTTCATTTCAAGATGTTGAGCGGCACTGTGTTCTCGGTTCATGGGGGTCAGAGCATATATCTGGGTTGCGCTACGCCTTACCCGGGTCAGAGCAACTCGTCCGCGGTCTGGATATGGACGGTGATAGCAATGATGCATACTACGTCACAGATCAAAACTACTCTAAGTATACCAAAGAGAGCAGCCTGAGATCAATTATGGCGGTAAACGGTTTCACTAATTTGCTAATCTGTGGACTGTCTCCGGAAGGTTGCATTGAGCAAACTGCGACCACAGCAGCTAGATTTGGACACCATCCTATCATCATATCTGACTGTACCGTTTTGGCTACTACGACTGGGCCCAATACATTATCAACGACCATGTCACCTTTGGGAGAAATTGTTGAGATGTTTGGATCCAATACATAAATAAAACACGAAAAAAGTATACGTAAAAGGGAGTGGGTATACAACCTATTTTTGGATGGGTAGCTGTTGATGACCCTGACGTCCCCGTGGCCTTCGCTTCCGGCTACGTGGACCTCCTCCGAGTTTAAGCGCAAAACTTTGTGTGGCGCCACCCCCAGCTCCAAGTAAATAACGTCCAAAAACTTGACTATATTTCTCAGTAGTTTTTGGGAAATTCGCTTGCAAGTACTGTAGATGGATAGCTCCAAATTGGGACATGAAAACATCATGGCGGCGGCAAACATGGATACTGAAATGGTCTTTCCAAATCGCCTAGGCGTGCTCACTAAAATTTCTTGAGGAGTGGAGTCCCAAGAGTTTACTTCAAGTAATCTATTGTGAGAAATGGCAAAGGCCCCTGGGCCATCTCTCTTAAAAAATATTCTGGCGCAACTCTTTAGATATTCCTCATGAAAGAGACGTTGGTGAAATGAACGATCCCATCCTCGTCTATCTAAAGCCTCTAGCGCCTGTCTGCACAGTTGGATTCGCTTGATTCCGTTCATGCCTTGACACTCTGCGTAGTTTCGCATATGTCTGCATATGGCGCTTGTCACACCCTGTTTTTTGAATTGTCTAGATTTTTCTTCTAGGTGTTCGACCCTATCCATCGCGGCAAACAGTGGCTGCAGACAAATTCTGCGACCATCGTCGTCAGCAGCTGATTCTGTCATAATCTATTGTTAATTTTTTGCGATTTTTGGAAGCTTTTTGTTTTTTTGGTTATATAAAGATATGGTGTGTGTTTATATGCTGGAACGTTTGT